>Ga0099823_1000540_pt1 | contig 25887 bp, 8 predicted proteins | sample CowpearedBW_FD_76831 | JGI IMG/M metagenome (GOLD analysis project Ga0099823, IMG submission 76831) | Root nodule microbial communities of legume samples collected from California, USA - Cow pea red BW | ecosystem: Host-associated > Plants > Roots > Nodule | place: USA: California | collected...
ATTTTATTCAATATAAGACTTTGACTAACACTTAATTATTTCTAATAATAATAATAATGTAAACACAGAAAAAAAAATATAATAGACTTCAATTATAAAAAAAAGTCAAAATATATAGTGAAAAATAGACTTTGGTTATACTATAAACATAAACATGTAGTCGAATAAACTTCAATTATTTTCAGAATCAAAACTTATTATTCTATTCAAGTTTTAAATATATTAGAATAAATTTCAAAATGATTTAGAGAATAGTTTTCGGTTGAAAAACCTATTCATTTTTTTTCAATCTTATTTTAATTGATTTTAGCTTTAGTAGTGAAGACTTTTATCTCGCTTGAATATATTTTGATTGAAAAAATCAAAATATAAAATAAAAATGGTGCCAGAAAGTTTTCACTACACCGGTGTTTATTTTGCTTTGAACTTAAAAAAAAAAGGTATTAAATCTTTGTTTTTTTTGTGTTATGAAAATGGGAAGGATGAGATTACTCGAACAGTTGAAGATTAATTTTTTTATTTCTTCTAAAAAAGTAATTGTTCTTACTTATTTTCTATGCATACCAAATTTCATTTGGGAAAAATTTTAAAATATAATTTCACTTTTGAGTTTTTTTTTTTTTTAATTTGGATTATAATAGTTGAAATTTTCTAAAAGAGAGTAAATTGAAATAAAGAAAGTATTGTGTCAATCTTTAAGGACGTGTAACAGTTATCTTTGTTTATGAATTTGAAACTTTGAAATAAGTACTGATGGAAGAAATTAACCTTCTATAAAAAATATTAAACTACATTAAAAAAATTACCCTTTTTAAATGTATTCGTTGTTTATAAATTATTATTAACAATGCTTCTCAAAAGAATTTTTTTAGATCTAGTTTATAACCAACTAGGATACAAGATAATTGTTGAAAGAAATATCATAGAGTGAGATATCAAATTTTGTTTAGTATAGAACTTCAATAAATAAAAAATGTAAAAAAATGACAAAAGAACAAATTATTTTTAAAAAAATCAAACGTAAAATTTATGCAAAACCTTTAAATAATTAAGTATTAAGGTGTCTAATCAAGTTCATCGAACATTGAACTACTAAAACTTTTTTTATTTTATTAATATAAAGAGTCATTGAAAATTTGTTATATTTTGGGGGATTTTCCATGTTGATTTCTTATAAAGATTTGTAACAGAAGAACTTTCCGCTATTTTCCCATAGCTGGTTGATACGCAATTTCTCATAAATAATTAGTAATTTTATAATTTAAAATTTCGTAAGAAATTTTTAAATTATTTTTTATCAGAAAAACTTTATGCAAAATAAAAAAAAATGTAGAGTAAAATTTTATGTGAAAAAAAAAAATCATTGTAAATGACTTTCTGAAGAAAAACCATTTAAAAAATAACAAATATTTTTTACTGTAAATTTAAATTTGGTAGATAATTTTTTTGTGTTAATTTTGAATTGACATAGTTTGTAAAAGATTGTGACATGATGAATAAAAAATTGTATGGAGAAAAGGTATATACTATATGGAGTTGAACATGTGAAAGTATAAAGAGAGAAAAATGGAAACTTGTGTTTTGGCTTTAGATGGTGCAGAGATTGCTTTTCATGGACCTGGTTATGCTGCCTGTTCCTTTAGCCTCTGTTTCTCACTCATAAATAAATAATAGTAAAATTTCTATCTTAGGTAATAATTAAAATTTCCATACAAAACTCCAAAATTTTAGTCATCTTCTTCTCATTAATAATAGATTCTCTCATTCATTGTCAACAATCTATCACTGCAAAAATTTGTTTTTTCTCATATATGGAACCACAAGTTATGGCTATCACCATACTCAAATTAAAATTATATATAAAATCTGGAAATTCTTTTTTTAAATGGCTTAAATATGTTTTTAGTCTTTCAAGTTTAAGTGAAATTTAGAATTAGTCACTCTTCAAAATTTTTAACCAATTTAGTCCTTTATTTTTGGAAATGCGTGAATTTAGTCATTTTACTCAAATTTTGTTAAGTTTATTTGACATTCCAAACGCGTTTTACAATAATATTTGAGTTAACATAAAGAGAAAATGTGTCAAACAGAGTAAACAATTCAAATACTATCATGATATACATATGAAACGTAAGATAAACTTAACAAAATTTGATTAAAAACTGAATTCACACATTTTTAAGAATTAAAGACTAAATTGGTCAAAATTTTTAAAAAAATAACTAATTCTAAATTTTACTAAAATTTGAGAGATAAAAAACATATTTAACCCTTTTTAAATATCAGTGCAAACATGATGATAATAACGTTTATTTTCAAAGATTTTTTTTTTAAATTATAAGTATATTATAACCTAGAAAATGGCAACATTGTATATCGTATGAAATTGCCAAATAACCTAACATATACTATTATTATAACATGTTTTAATCATCATAAATAAAATGCTATTTATTCAAACTTGCTTTTGGACTTGATCAATCTAAAACTGACTGGTATAATTCCTTAATTCAAGTAACATATATAGTAAAAGTGTATCACTATTATTTCTAAATTCTGAATTTCAATCTAAAATTGGCCATCTTATGATTTTAATTTATGTATGTTACATCATGCTAAGAGGTAAAAGAACAAATTTGCATATGTTACAAAGAAATCAGACGTAAATTTTTGAGCAATTGTTCACAAAAATTTCACTATCTCATTTTTTAAGTTGATTATTTTTCTATAGAAAGCTAAGATAAAGCTCTCTATTTTTTTTTTCTTGAAAGCAAAACCTAGTTCACATATACATTTAAAATCCTAAAATTGCGATCATGTGCTCATTTTTTATGTAAGCCTAAGACTCTGGTTTTGTATGGTTAAATATAAAAATAAACCCATGTTAAGATATAAGTAAATGTTTTTTGTCTAAATTTATGTATGATCAATTTACATCAATATATAATCTACATTCATTTGATGATTAAGTTGGAAAACAAATTTGTATCCACATATATCTGTGGTCCGTGGATACTAAATATATATTCTGAGTAGTTGATATGATTAGTATTTAATTATGTCGTAAAAGATTAACTTTTTAAAATTTATATTTTGACATAATTCAATAAAAATTTATTTTTTAAAAAGACTTAATTAATTTGCATTAATATTTTATTGAGTAATTTGACTTAAATTTTATTTAAAAAATAATTTTAATCTGAATTATATTTTAAAGATTTATTTAAATAGTTTAATTTAAAATATTAAAAAATTGAAATATAGAAAAATCAATTAATATGCATGAGTAGTCAGGTATATAAAAGAAATTCAAGGATGTTTTTTGGTGAATGTATGTCCCCCACTTGAAATTAAATATTCTCTACATTGTTGGAAAATGAAGGGAAATATCTCTTATATTGTTAACTAACAAAATCAGAATAATTTAATCTCCATTTTTGTTTTATGATTATGATATATTGTACAGATTATCGAGAACTATATGGTTTCAAGTGTGAAAACCTTTCTCATAAACCCTAAACCTAAACTATATGTTTTATGATCACATCTACGGTCTTCAATTTCATAAACTATTCCTTTTCACTCTCTCTAGCATGTAAAATAAAACTAAATTTCCAATGATTAATTGAAACATAATTAATCCAAAGTACATTGAGATTTAAAGTAAATGGAAATAAAAAATTGGCACCGAAAGAAGATCCTTAAGTGATGGGATGTGTATGGTGGTAGAAGTGTTATAGATAGATAGATAGAGAGAAAGAATATGGAAAGAAAAGATGGTTAATTTTGCATCTTCATGAAATGAAATGAATGTTTAGTAATGCATGTCTAAGCTTCCATAGCCATGCAAGAATGGTCCCCCCCATACATGTTTTCTCATCTTCTTCTTCTTTCTCTTTTTCATTCTCACTGCTAAATTGCTTAATGAAATGAAATGAAGTGTGAGTGTGTAAAGGGTCCCCCACTCTCCCAACCCAAACTCCATTAATGCTCTTGCAATATATGTACATACAAAACACTCACTATCTTCTCCACAAAAATGCATGGTGTATTGTTGGGGTGACAACATTCATTTGGGACCACTTTTACCTACTTTCTTTTGTCTACCTCTTCAATTTTTTTCTTTTCTTTTCACTCCTTTCTACTTCCCTAACACAACTATATCTTCTAATATTCTATACCATATCTTCTGAGAGTTGCTATATATAATGCTCCTCACTCCTACTTTTCTTTCATCCATTCTATATATCAATTACACTTCCATCATTTCTTTTCTTTAGTTCTAACTCTTTCATCGTATCATCGTATCATGAGATTTTACTGGTTGAAGCTGCCAGCGTGATCTTAACTTTTCTTTATTAAAGAAAAGATTAGATTACGTGGTATCTTCACCCAGTTGTTGATTACATGAATGTTTTCTGTTTATTCCGGTAATATATCTTTATTAGTGTTTATTCATGTTAATATATCTTTTGTTAGTATTTAGAAAGGAAGAAACAAAATATACTTTTAGATTGATTTATCTCCATTTTTATTATTTTCTTTTTTTAAAATTTAATAATTAAAATTAATTACTCATTAAAATTATTAGATTTAATAAAAGTGAGTAGTTATAATAAGTATTAAACTCTCTTTGAAATTATTTTGGAATAGCTTGATCTATCTACTTGTATAAAAGGAGAGATCAAACTTTTCTAATTAATATTACTCCCCGTCTTAATCTTTTTTTTTTCTTTCAATTTAATGGGTTTACCAAATAAATCAACTTTAACTCTTATTAAATTAAAAACATTAAAAATAAAGATGAAGAACCAAATTTTAATTCTTATATTTAGGATGATCATATGTTTAATTGTTAAGCTAATTAATGAGTAATTATCGTCTTCTTGTTTTCTTTGAATCTAAGTTTAAGTAGTTATTCATTTATTTTCCCTTGATTAAAATTTGGTATAACATGGATATGCATTTGAATGATTGTCTTTTCTTCTGTTAAAGTCTAGACGACTTGTTATTTCTTAACTTAAGCATTTGAGCAGCATTTGACAAATTTCTTTGACAGAGAAATAAATAAGAAAAAAAATTATATAAATTAAAAATACAAAACATTAAAAAATTGATATGAAATAACTTTTTATAAATTAGTTTATATATGAGTTCATTTCTATTTATGAATATCATTTAATTTTTTATTTGAAAGTTATTTTAAAAATGTTTATCTAGAGATGTTCTCAATCCAAATCATTAATGGTTTTAAAATCCATTGTTTTTGAATGTTGATGTTAGAGGATGAATATATCTAAACTCAACTCTATGAATCAAGGTTTGCTTATGAGGATTTTAGAGGATTGAATTCGAAGGATGTATTTGAATAGAGGGTTCTATTGATCAATGTTTAATACTTGCCTCTTTAGTGTTAAAGTCAGAAAACGAATGTCTTTGGATTAAGAACTTTACGGGTCATGACGTTTTTGTGTTCTGTTATAAAAAAATATATTTTTTTAATATCATAAGTTTTAAACATTAAACGAGTTTATTTTCAAAATTGATATTTTTCATTTTAGCTCAGCCACCTGTTTGTGATTGTGGTTTCCACATTGTAATTTATTATGCGAGCATATGATCGTATAGGTTGAGAAAAATGCACAATATTAAGAAAAATGGTCATTATTAACAATGTTTGGGAACAATTTGTATTTTTTTCCTTTTCAATAAAGTTTATGGTTTTTTCTTTTCAATAAAATTTATGATTGTAAAACAATAATATTTTTTTATTTTTTATTGATATTTTTAATAAGTTGAGAATAAAGTTTTATTATGCAATTTGTGTTAACTATAGACTTGAAGAAAAAAAATGAGGAGTTACATTTTTAAAAATAGATATTTATATACATTTTTCTTATTTTATTGAATATGATTTCTTACAATAATTTTTTTTTGTTTTTTTTTTTGAAGTGGGAGAGATAGAATGAAATACGTTTTTCATAGGATATTTTGTTGTCTTAATTTTTGAAATTTAATTATGAATTAAAGTCTCATATCGTAAAAAATAGACAAATTAAATAACATATAAGAGGAAAACATAAAATATTATTTGAGAAGAAATTATAGATAATTGTTCATCAATTCTTTAGAAAAATTATAGACTTTCAAGAAGAAAGAAAACAAAATAAGTTTTAGGTACTTTCGATACTTAATATTTAATAAGTAATGTATTAATTTGTTGATTTCTGAAGGTGTTATATGGTACCACACATGAAAATATCAATCAATATTTCGTATTTATTGAAAATTACTAATAAAAAATAATGAAGTTTTTTGAAAGTATAAAAAGCTTAATTAGCCTTAAAAAAATGTTATAACTTGTCAAACAAATATATGTTTTTAAATAAATTTGTTGTAAAAAAAAAATTGTTATCATACAATATGTTTAATAATAACTTTGTTAGTGTCATTTTTTAATTGTGTTTATTATATTTATAACATTCCATTTCCACCTTATTTTTTTTTTATTCATTTTTCGTTTGGAAAACATGGTGCGAAGAAAGTTTAAACAGAAGAATACCTAAGGTGAAGTCATGCTGTGTTCTTTCACGTTGACGGCACCACCACCACCGCCACCACACTGCCTCAGCAAACGGAAGAAACACAGACAACTCTTGCCGCTCATTCTAGCATACACAAGTTCACGTCTTTGCCTCTCCGGTAACCCTTTAAACCATGTTTCACCATCTCCCTTTTCACTCCCTGCACTTCCATCATGTTATATTATGTTCCCCCAACTTTGTTCAGTTTGTAGCTATGACTCAGTCATTTTACATTACATCTATACACTGAAAATCAATCTCTCTTTATTAAAAAAAGAATGGTTTTCCAATATGTATGTGTCTGTATGCACTCTTTCCGTTTGTCAAAATGTCTCCCTATGATACCCGTTTGTTAGTTCCTTTTCTTATAGGATTACTTTTTTTGAGAAAAAAAAATAAAAGGTTGGCACATACCCATTTGGTTTGTTAACTTATATTTTTTATTTTGTTTTTGGTTATTCTGTTTAAAAATATTCATTGTATGTTAATTCATATTTTCCATGTTTTAGTTAGTGCAGAAAATAAAGAGTTTATGGATAAGGGAGCTGTTTTCATTCTTCCATGTAGTTCTACTGTTTTGTTGTTAAACCTAGTGGAAGGTCATGGGGAAGGACTGAGAAATTTAGAGTGAGCATATTGTGTTGTGTGTTTGGAGTAGAGCACATGTGGTATACGGCGAGGTATGCAATTCCTGAAACTTCCTCGCCTTCTTATGCCACATATGAGGAGGATACATCTACATTCGCAGCCATTGCCATCGGAAAGCACTTACAGAATTGGTGGTATTGATGATGCTGTGGCTTTGATTCATCGCATGGTTGATATGCATCCCCTGCCATCGATTGTGGAATTCACCAAAATCTTAGGAATGATTGTGAAGATGAAATACTATGCGACAGCTATTAATCTATATACCCTAATGGAATATAAGGGTGTTGTGCCGTTTACAGTCACTTTTAACATTTTGATCAACTGTTTCTGCCACATGGGTCGGATGGATTTTGCATTCTCTGTAATGGGTAAGATTATTAAGTGGGGTTGTCAACCAAATGTGGTGACTTTTACTACGCTGATGAAGGGATTGTGTGTTAATGATAAGATGCTGGATGCACTACACATTTACAATGAAATGGTTGCACGAAGGATTTTGTTCGATGATGTTCTCTATGGAACCTTAATCAATGGGCTGTGTAAGAGTAAGATGGGAAACACAAGAGCTGCCATTCAACTGCTTCAGAAGATGGAGGGACAGTTGGTTAAGCCCAATCTTGTAATGTACAATACAATTGTCCATTGTTTGTGCAAAGATGGACATATAAATGAGGCACGTGTTTTGTGTTCCAAAATGATTGTTCAGGGAATTTTCCCAGATATTTTCACTTTTAGTTCATTAATTTATGGTTTGTGTCGTGCAGGCCAACGGAAAGAAGTTAGATCTTTGCTGAATGGGTATTGTTTAAACAATAGAGTGGATGAGGCAAGAGAGTTATTTAATTTGATGATTGAAAGAGGTGAACAACATGACATTATTATTTACAATATTTTGATGAATGGATATTGTTTAAACAATAAAGTCGGTGAGGCAAAAAAGTTATTTCATAGGATGATTGAAAGAGGTGAACAACCTGACATTATTACTTATACTATTTTGATGCATGGATATTGTTTGATTGATAGAGTGGATGAGGCTAGAAAATTATTTCATGGGATGATTGAAACGGGTTTGGTGCCTGATGTTTGGAGCTATAACATCTTGATTAAAGGTTATTGCAAGATTGAAAGAGTGGATGAAGCTATGAATGTACTTGAACATATGTTTCTTACGAATTTAGTTCCAAATATTATAACTTACAATTCTCTGGTTGATGGTTTATGCAAATCTGGGGGAATCTCTGATGCATGTAAGCTTGTTGATGAAATGCATTATTGTGGTCAACCACCTCCAGATGTAACCACTTACAATATCTTGTTAGAATCTTTATGTAGAATTGAGCATGTTGACAAGGCAATAGCATTTTTTAAACATCTCATCTTCGAAAGAAGTTTTGCCCCTAATGTTTGGAGTTACAACATATTGATTAGTGGCTGTTGCAAGAATAGAAGATTGGATGAAGCCATGAATCTTTTTAATCAAATGTGTTTCAAGAATTTGGTTCCAGATATTGTAACCTACAATATCTTGTTAGATGCTTTATGCAACGGGCAGCAACTTGACAAGGCAATTGCATTATTAAAATATCAAATTGTTGATCAAGGTATTAGTCCAAATTTGCGCACATACAATATACTTATAAATGGGTTGCACAAAAGTGGGAGGCCAAAGACTGCACGGAAGATTTCCCAGTATCTTTTCATTAGAGGCTATCATCCAGATGTCCAAACCTATCTAATCAATGAGCTTTGTAAAGGCTATCATTAGAGGCTATCATCCAGATTGTTAGAATAAAGACAGGCCTCACTTTTACATTAAATGGAATGCAATCGGCTCCCTTCCATGATATCGGAGTCAGTTATTCATCTGCTTTGGAGAAAAAGGTAGGAATGATGAAGCTGAGAAGCTTTTTTGACAAATGATCACTACATGTGTGGAAACCAAGGTTAGAAGTTTTAGTTTCAATTTAATTAACTTTTATGGTCATCAAATGCTCGTTACTTTTGGGTTTCATATGTTGGACCAGATAAATGCGGTATTCCATTAATCTCAAATCCCAATTGTTTTTATCCTTTTCAAGTCTATAAATATCTGTGCATTTTTCTTAAATTCGTTAACAGAACTTCTTTTGGGAAACATGGCAAAGGAAAAAGGTTGTTTTATGTATATTTCTTTGACAATTGCTAGGCCTTCCCTGATTGCAATATGCATCGATGCGTTCACTGATTGTGATTTATGAAAGTTTACTGAGTGGAAATGCTGCTTGCAGTCACTAGGGCACCCTGTTCCAGGGAACTGCTCCCCCTTTTTTCCTACTGCCTTCAATTTCAACTCCAGGTAATATTTATTATTGATTTGGAGCTTAAGTGTATTTGAATGTTATTTTTAAATTTCACATGGTTTCTAAGGCAAGTCTGAAGTGACTGGCATCATATTTTGCCTTTATTATTATGAATTAATTGGCTTTAGTTATGGGTGAGGCCTGGATGTTGTGCTTAGGTGTACAGATTTTTCTTGACAGAAGATTGTTTCGTTAAGGCTTGAAGATTAAATTCTTCATTGACCCTTTCAGAATTGGAAGGAAAAGTCCTTTGTTTGTTACGTAGTATATGTTTGAAGAAATTTCTGCATAAATAATTTTAGAAGAGAAAAATAAGAAGGAAAAAATGAAACTAAGATCTCTATTTAAGTTAAAATTAGTTTATAGATGTGGTAAACATTAAATTTTAGAGAACTTAATAAGATATAGTTTCTAAAAATTAGTTTATACATCACTAATTTTACTTTATGCATTGTTTTTATTCTGAAAAAAATATAGAAAGAAGTTTGTTTCAAATAGACCTATATTATAATAGTTTTAAGAATCTGTTTGTTGTACATGTTTTACGTTCGAACCTCGTGTATATGTATATTTCAAATGTGATATTTCATTGCAGGCAATACTAGGGGCAAACAGCTAGAGAAGTTGCTTCGGCTGCTTTATATTCACTGCTCCTGCAAGCTTTTCAAGGTGCTATCGAAGAAAAACATGAAGAATTTTTTTTATGTGCATGTTGAATCGTGGTTTTTAACCCTGCGAAAAAGGAACATAACAGACACGAGAGAAAATTATTAAAAGGGATCTGCAAATAATATTCTTATGAATTTGGTTTTTTCCCGATTCTGGTGGCATAATCTACTCTATGTAATGGTATGGGGCCATTGTTGTTATGCATGGTGAGCAATTCCTGCTAAACGGTTATATGATACATTGTTTGAAGTCATTTATTCGATCAAATTTGATATTTATGCATCTATTTTGCAGATGGAGAATTCTTGGGCAGTTATAGCATCTTGATTATAGCTTCCACCCAAATCTCTTCTATTCCTCTTTCCTCCTTGTTCAGGGTCTTCATTGAAGAGAATTCTAATAAAAAGAAAAAAAAAAAAAGGAATGGAGTGAAGAAAGGGAGATATATCTGGTTTTCATTGACTTGAAGGCTTTGAAAAAGAAAGGATTTTGCATTTATAGCCCATACACCAAGGAAATTAGAAAGAGGAAAATGATCGCATGGATAAAGTGTAGCACAAGATGAGAAGAAAAAATAGATGATCTAAGAAGTGTGTTTTTAGTTTGTAAAGCTAATTTCATTGTTCAGAAATTATTTATAACCTATTCCAAATGGATAACACAAATAGATTGAGATATCTTTTATATAGAATTGTCAAGTTTTAATAGATTAATGTTATTGCATTTATATATGAAACTAATGTCTCTTGTTGCAGAATTTTAATACGTTAAAACATGTTTTTAAAGGACTGAAATCACTAAACTATAAATTTTAAACCGTTTTATTCGATTTTTAGACTTTGAAGTGCTTAAGCAAAATTAACATATTAAAATAAAAATTTAAATTAATTAAATTATATTTTTCTTACAAATTAAACAAGAACATTTTAATAGGTTAAAAGCGTTTAATATGTTAAAATAAAAGTCAACATTTTAAACAAATTAAAATAGTTTCCCATGAAGTATTCACTTAAACAAAACAACATAAAAGAAAATAAAGAAATCACTTAGAATAAATTTAAACCACAAATTATAACATAAACCCATATTCTAGTACAAGATTTTTAATTCATGTAATATTATTATTATTATTAAATCTTTAAATTTGAAGCTTTTGTACCAACATCAACAAGTTACCATATAAAAGTAAAAATTAGTTCTTATGAAATTCTTATGTAAAGATAGATGGTAAGATCAATAGTTCTTAAGAGTGAACCATCTTCATAAAAATTCATGTAAGAATGTAGCACTCATTTATTTCACATAATGAGTATCAATGGAACATTTTTTCTATAAATATTTCTAGAAAAGAAAAAGAAAATTTAAATCAGCCTTTTCACAAGGTAATTTCTACAAAAACTCCGAACTCTTGGCATGTATTCCAAAGATTTCATACTTACATTTGCTTAAATATAATTTCTTCTTAGGAAAAGTTAATTAGGGGGAGAGAAGATACTGAAAATTTTAGGTGAATGACAAATTTGACCTCTTAATATATGAATGGTGATAATATAGTGTTTAAAAAGTCTTACTAAAAGTAAAAATTATAATTTAGTTGTTAGATATGTAAAAAAATATATCAATAATATTTTCTTGTATAATTTAAAGACAAATTGATCCTCTTTGACATTACAACATAATTATTATGTTTTTTACATATTGAGTAATTAAATCATATTTTTCACATTTTTAAGGACTAAATTAACTCATTCAAAGTGGTATGTATTCTGAAAATTTTATATGAAACCTGCTCAAAGATTTAACGACTTCATGTCTATTATATACATTTTTACTTTTTCTTGTTAACATCAACACTATAAGCTTTCAATGCCTTCTTATTTTTTACATTAGGGTATTTTGAAAAGCTTTCTTTTAATATATCTCTTAGAAAACTAAAATTAGTTTAGTAATAAATTTTAATTTTAGTAAAATTCTTGATAAAAAACTTCAAAAAAATAAAACTATTAGAATTAGTTTATGCACTAGCTCATAAATTCTTTAAATTTATTTAATTAATTTTAGTTTATAGAGAAACTCGTTGTATTTTTTTCCCTAAAATTCTTTATAAAGAAGCTAATTCAAACAAAGTTCATTTATACAATTTTTTTTTAATTTTTAATTTTAACTTGGGTAAGTTAATTTTAATTTTTGGAAAGAAACTTATTTCAATTGTTATTTCTTATTTTCCACTACTAAAATTTCTTCCAGACATGTTTGTCCAAGGACACATAATAATAAACAGGATTGGTTAATGAGTACCTAATTAAAAACTATTTTAGAAAATCTTTGATTTAAAATATAGGTATTTAAAATAGTCATATAATTGTTTTAAAATATACATAACATTGTAACAGGTTACAATCTTTTGTTCTATAAATATTTGTATATTTTCATGTTACATGAGAGGCTAATGCTGACACAATCAAGACAGTGTGCAGGTTTTTAAATCAAGGAGTAACTACTTCTATTGTTTCTGTAGCATGTTGTTCTAAATCATACCATATATTACTGGAGTTTCAAAATTTAAATATTATACTTTTGAAGGATAGTATTTAAATATTATACATATCAACTATCTGGAATATAACTAACCATTATCATCAACATATATGCATTGTTTTCTATAAAAATGAATCTTGATATACCAAGAAGACCTGCCTTATCATAAAGCTACCACAAACCATAAAATGAGGTGCAAGTGATTGCAAACTTGTATAAACTATGACATAACATGGATGACATGTTAGCATCATCATTTATTCATTACATGGATATCTCAAGCCATTTTCATCTTCAGGAGTGAACAATTACACTCAAAATTTATGAACAGAAAAGAATGAGAACATTACCTTTTTTTTTTGTAACTAATTTATCTATACAAATATTCACAAACAGAATTGGAGTACTTGGCAACGGATCAAGCTGATACTCAGACATGGTCAAAGTCACTGTTTTGGAATGTATTTCCCCTCCACCGCATTGTCAAGTTTCTGCAACACAGTCAATTTTTTCATTGAAGACATTATTCCAAGTTCATGTATTAGTATGTCACACCTATACAAAAGAAAACTAAAGCAGCAAATCATCATAAACAACCAATTCTTCCATTCTTTACTCCATTATTTTTTTCATGTCAAAGAGAATGGCTGGTGCAATTTAGCTTTTCTGACAAGTAACAGTTAAGTTGCTTAGAAGTGCTATACAGATATATAATGGAGCTTATCCAAAAAATACATATAAATATACACTGGAGATTCAGATACGTACATTGGTAGGTATATCAGCTGGAAACAAATTTATAGCTGTTGCATTGAATTCAAATTCACTGCAGATGACAGAATTTTCAAATCAGAAACATGCACAGACCAAGAAAACCATATTTAAAAGGTAATCAACAAAAGTTACAGTGAAAAACAAGATGATGAATTTAATATACCCCCATAATCAACAAAGTTCGAACAATAAATGAGAAAAAAAGTTGCAAATAGTCATCATGAGGTATGTGGATAAGAATCTCCATACCATTTGGAAAGTACTAGCTTCCAGACATATGGGATGAAGAACTCCTCTGGGTGACTCTCTTGTTCATACGTGAAGTGCAGTTGAGTAAACATCTGCCAAACAAGATACAGTCTTACAAAAGAAAAGAAAGTGATCATCACTAAACCACAAACCATAAAATATTTTCGTTTTACCTTCATCCCATCAACGCGCCAAGATCGACAGTTATCAATTACCACTTGGAGTACTTCATTGACTGACCATCCACCATCCATTCTTTGGGCATCCATGCGACTGTTAAAAAATTCTAACACCTGCAAATATGATAGGTTTGGAATAGTTTATAAAAGGAGGGAAAAGAGGAATAACTGACTATGACAGTTATAACCTCTGTAGAGTAATTCTGTTTTAGTTTTTTAAAACTGTCATGTAACTGATTATTATAAATAATCAGAGATTATAGGAAAAAGGAGTTTTTTGGTTTTTCCTGAAAGGATCTGGTAGGAGAGTGAGGATCTCTCAAAGCTTCCTCAGTTGTAATCTTGAGTTCTCGCTTCTTCTCTTTTGGCACATGCAGTGTTGTTCAATAAAAGTAATCAAGAATTAATCTTGATTGTTCTGTATTACTAATTGTATCAAAATATAAAATACAATACATTACTTGAACACTCTTGAGACATGATGTATTATACAAACACAATATTCACAAATGTAATGTAACTAAAGAAAGACTATGAAATGTGCTCCTTTAAAGTTGCAAGATTTTAAAGGGAAAAAAAATGTATGATGTTAGAGACTTAGAAGGAAATACATGAAACGTACAGTATAGATGTTTTCAATGAGCTCATTGAAGCGGGGATGGTTCTTGAACGGCTGAAAGACATCCTGCTTGTGCATTATTGCATACACCACCTGTCCCCGTCACAAAAGCAAAACATTTGATGTTAAAGGTCATAATGCAAATATAATTTCTTATTATTGGGAAACATGTAGAATTTGTTTTGCATATGTCAACTCTGAAATTAATCAAGTGCAACATTACATTGTACCTCAGGATTCCGAGGCAATGCATAAGTCAGAATTGCATTTATAATTTCTAGTATAAGCCTCAAGAAATCAGTATATATGTGCAACTCCGCTGACTGTATCAAAAGACACATTTAGAAAAAGGAACAGTCAAAAGTTTGTAGTCAATGAATGATAAAAGTGAAAAGCTTTTATCACATACCATATCTACAAGGCTACTTATTTCAATTGAGTTGTTTTCTGCATCGTTGAGCTTCTTATCTCTGGGATCAGATAATTTGTTATACCTAACGATAATCAACATTAGAATCAAACCTTAATACAATAAATCAGTCATTCAAGATATAAATATGAAATGGATATAGTTTATTATGAAATCCCAGAAAGAGTGGCAACATACTTCCTTGATAGCATGTGAAAGAGGCTGACTAGCCTCTGAGATGCATACGGACTCAAATGGTGGACATGAGGTGCCATGTTTGCCAATGTTGCCAGACACGTTGTATGAAGATATACATCCTATCACAATTCAAACAATATCCTTTTAGCCCAACATCTAAACATATCGAAGAAATAATTAAGTACATCATGTAAACTTAAAGGCTTACACACACAATAGTCTAAATTGTGCTATCAAGGTCAACAATCAAAACTTATAATTTACTGGAATAAAAGCATATGCATGTGTTCCTCAGGAACACATCAATCCATAACATTCTGAAATATGAAAAAAATTAAGACAAGCATTTTTTTTCTTTTTCTGCTGAGGATTGGAGTAAGGAGAAAAAAATTAAACTGTGAAGTTTAGGATCAGAAGCCAGCCCAATGTTTTTGATCTTCTTGAGTTGAAGTATCTTGAAATTGAAAAATGAGACAATATTTAAGCAAGACAATTCAACCCACAGCATCAATCAATTTATATATTCCATTAATACACTCATAAGAACAGTCAACAAGTCTCTCATAATAGCCATCTCAATTAGCCAGTGTACTAATAATATGAAACTTAACTAATCAGTCAGAAGAAAATGGAAGCTTAAATACATGGGGTAATTAAATTAATAGTTCCACTTGCATTAAGACTCGTACCCGGAGTTTAGACAAATTAAACTGTACAGTTCTGATAAGAATGATGACCATGAGAGAACCAAGAGAAGTCTGGAGGAGGAGTCGTTCTTTGTACCATGGAACGGTTGGTAGTATCTGTCCATAAACATACTAGATTACTATTGGCACAATCATTACAGAATAGACTTTGTCTAATGCCAAAAAACAAGTCTTACCAGCTTATGGACTCCCGCATTGAAAGAAGAATCTTGACTAAGTATGAGAAGTATAATCAACAACATGTAAATTTGATTGGCTGTTCTCCTTCGAGCATCATATAATGCTTCTAGAATGGGCATTAACTGTTAATTTCATTAGATAAACACAAAGATCAGATTATCAGACTGTGACTCAGTCCTCATTCATTTAGAAGCACTGGTAAGACTGGTATGATTAAGATATAAGAATGATTTGTCAGATTTTCAAATCAACCAGTTACATATATCAAATCATAGTCAAGGAATTCCACTAATATTTATCCATACAATATAATAATCAATTCATTCCACCTTTTCTCAAGAGGATTTAAGTTTATTTCTTCGTACCAATGTATCCAAATCAGTCCGGACCAAGACATACTCCAGAAAGGTGGAATTCCCTTGCAACAAAGAGTACAGAAGTAAGACAGCTGTTTCATCAGCTAAGCACCTAGAGAGGGAAAAATGTTGAAATGTTTATAATACTGTCATTTAAAATTCAATATAATGAAGAATACACTAAAAGTACGTTATGTATATATTACAGACACGCTTGCTATTAAAAAAGTAAAACAAAATATTAAGATACCACATGCATACCCATAACTCTATATGTGTGTGTGAGTGTGTGTGTGTGTATATATATATATATATATATATATATATATAAGTCCAACAAGGAAAGAAGTCCAAGAATTCTCGCTTGATCTACATGTGGTGGGAACAGAGAGAAAGAGGAAGGACATTCATCCAGTGGTGAACAGAAAAACATAAGAAACAAGTACTCTATCATCATAAGATTCACTTACAACTGATTATTGATACATTTTTCTGATAATCTCATTTTTTGAGAAACGGAAGTTACCATCTTTTCATGATAGTATGCTGGACATGTATATTCTATTTTGAATAGCATAACTCAACTATAAACAAATATAAGTTTGCTACAGATCTAGTATGTCAGTTATCAACAGCACACTCAGGCAGCCTGATACTCACATGCCAAGGGTATCAAACAATGGTGAAAAAGGCAACTTTACATGCTGATCACTGTGTGCATTATCCTCAAATTCTACACGATCCACTGCATTTAAAGCATTGGAAAATAAAATTATTGATCTCTCCAGTCAACTAAAAGAACACAAAGATATAAAAGATATATTACATTCACAATCAGTTGCATGCTCTAAGGCCTTGCAGTAAGGGTTGTCAGAAAAATATGTGTCCTCTTTAGGTAAAGAATCTGAAGAAGCAGATACTTGATTCTCTATGAGAGAATAGCCCTCACTCACAAGACATTTATGATAATGAATGAGAACAAGAAGCACATGAAGACTGCTATCCGCTATTGGATCTCTTGAACCTTCACTGCTTGAACTGATCAAATAACTGAATGGCAATAAAACAATATTTGCTGAATGGAGAAAAGGAAATGCCAAAAGAAGTGACAGTCAGTAAGTCTCCAACTTTGAACAAAAAGAAAATTATCACAACATTTGTAAAGGGTCTTTCTGACGGACACTGGTTAAGAAATTAAAAAGAGAAAGTTTTTATTAAAATAAAAATTATAGTCGATCACATTAAGAATCATAGGGAAGCACACTTTACACATCACAATAAAAATCTTTCTACTTTTAATTCCTTAATAAGTGTCTTTAGGACACTAGTTAGCATTTTCTTTTCATAAATAACAATGTATGTTCCACCTCAAAAGTCCGTATATAAAAAATTATATTCATTCCCCATACCAGCTGCAGAACCAACTCTCTTTAGCATGCTATTCTCACGTCCATCATCAAATATGGGATAAGAAGCTCTATTAAAAGGAATACGAGGACGGCTAATGTAATTTAAAACCAGTTTGCACACAACTGAACTAACCAGATGACCATCCTGCAAAAGATAAGAGTGCACTAACTTCAATTGCTAGCGGGAGATCGCGAGAAACTAAATAGCCAAATTAGATATTTAATTTTCAGCTTCTTACCTGAGCCATCGCTGCATCGAGAAATGGGTTCACATCATTCGATCTAGGAGATAGCCCACATAGAAGCTGAGTTGACATTGCAATAATCGTAAAATTAAGCAGCTCCAGATGTAGGAAATATGTATTGGGACTATAAGAAAACAATATATATAATCAGGGTGAAAAACGTTTGCAGTTTCACACAATAACTCAACAAAAGTTTATCAATTTATTATCCCTGGTATACCTCAAGTCTACAGATCCAATAAAGTTAAGCACATTCCTCATAACAAGAATTTCAATGGTCTGATCTGCATTAGAATAGAGCATCTGGATGAATTTTAATAACTAGAAGAGGAAATTTCAGGGCCGGATATCTGAAAATTTATTACCTTGCCACAAAACCAAATAAATGAAAAAGTTAACTTAATGCACTAACAGTGTAAAATACTTTTGCACTAGCATCAATCACAGGTTGCCATGAATAATATGCTTGTTGACTTTTATAATAACTAATTTGAAAGTCACGCTTTCTTAATGATTGACAATACAAAAAATATACTAATAGTGCATAGAAATTAAATTCATAAATAAATAAATAATAAAGAAAGATAAAAAAGCTTCCTAGATAAGGGTACTTAGCAAAGATGAATTTCTAAAGTTCTATGAACTTTATAGTACATAGTACTTACCTCCCAAAATACTTTTTGGTATCGACTCGTTATCATGGAGAGACAGGTACAACTCAACAACACCATCTTGGGCACTTTCAATCAAGTGTTTTAGGAACACTGAAGTGAAGCAAACTGCATTAACAGCCTTTTCATAATCCAACGGTGGCACACCAGAAGTAGACATGGATTCCTGCAAGTAGCATGCTAAATGAAACAAAATCTTCGCAAGATGCCTCGTCTTACAGTTGTTTTTTGCTGCAAAATGAAAACCAAACATTAGCAAGCAAAACAACACCTAATCAATAACAAACTTTAGCCTCCTCAATACCATAACTAGCATGCAAACTAGAATTCAACGCTTTCCTGCAGTCACATACCAATTCCTTTAAAAAGAACAGGTAATTATTAACAATTGCTTCTGAGGAACAGACGAAGAACTCAAATCACCACTAATTCATTAATAACACAATTTTATAGAGAAAAAAATTCCATATAAACAATTAAATGGTTCCTTATTGAAGTTTTCTCTTAAAACAAAAACAAAGGTTTAAACTATTCACTTGGTCGTATTTTAAATTTTAAATTTTAATTTTTAATCCCTATTTGAGAAAACAGCAAGTTTATGTACCTGTTTAGTTTTGTTTTTGTGTTTGTAGCAGTTTATTACTTTCATAAAGTTTTTGTAGCAATGTTTCTACACAAAAAAAAAAAAAAATTCCCTGGTGTTAGCCACATAACCCAAAACTTAACTTGAAAAGTGTTAAGAATACACTCTTCTAAACACATTCTTTCAATTTTATTAGTTAAATTTTATTGAAACCATGTAATCAGAATAAAAAAATCATTAACTATAACATGAGAGCCACAAAATTTTGTGATTTCTGATCAATTTCAACAAAACTGAGAGAGAGTGGATTAAAAAAATGTGCAGGGACTAAAACTTTTATGTTTCTTCCATGAAGAGACTAAAACATGAAAGTTAAAATGGGTCAAATATAGTACCAAGTGAATAACTTAACTAAAAACAAAAAGAATGATGAGAGAAAGCAAGAGTGTATGACAGACCTAATAACTGGCAAGCTTCATGAACACGTTGTGAGGGCAATTGGGCATCGAACGGAAGCTCGATAAGCTTTTGCCAGAAGTCAGAGGAGAGAGGTAAGGACTCATCACCGACGAAGGTTCCGACGAGATGCTCAACCGTGTACGGCGTCGACGGTGCCGCCCCCATTGATTCGTTTCTAATAAAAAACTATGTTTTTCTCACTCTTTTTTTGTGGCGGGTTCAGGGAAACAGCATTGAGATGAATCACGGTGAGAAATGAAAAGGGTTTGATGAGAAGATGAAAAGGAAGGTGGGTTTTGAAAATAAGAGAAGTTGGTGCACTACGACAAGAACAAGGCGAAGAAGAAGAAGGAGCAATGGCTTCCAAACCAAGGTTTTCAAACACAAGAACTATTTTTTTTGCATTTGTTATGGTATGGAGAATTGTCAGCTTTCATTCAGAAAAGACAACAGATTGTTACATTTTCTTCACAAATCAGAGTAAACAATTCAAGGAAAAGGACTAAGATCCAACTCAATGATAAATATGAAATTACATTGTTCAGTCAGAGTAAGAAAATGTTTTTCTTAGAAAATAGCATCACATTTTTTCTTAATGTAATTTTAATTTTAGCTAAAAAATATTGAGAATAAAAAATCACAGGTTTTACTTTTTCTTTTCACTAAATGAGTCATTCATAATTTGGTATTTTCTGTAAATTCAAGGTGTTAAAAAATACAATAAAAAAGGTGGTAAGAATATTGTATTCTTCTTAGTATTTCTCATAAATAGTATATTTATGTTTACATTGCAATATTGTATACTTTAATTTCTCATAAAAAGCTAAAACATTATACACAAAATTAAATATAATTTTTTAAAAGAAGTTAAGCATATTAAGCAAACATGTTTTCTTTTATGTCAAAGAGTAGGAATGTGTTTAAAACAAGTCGTACTCGAAAATTTGATACGATAGCCTAATCAATTTAAACTCAAATTGATCAAAACTTTACAATATATGAGATAAGATTAACTTCATTTATTAAATAATATATTTATCAATCTTAAATCTGAACCTTGTAAGAAGTAACAAGCATAAAATTGAAATTAATATATGTATATTCTATAGTTTTAAATGAATAATATAAGTATAAATATAGCATTATATTATATAAAATAGTATTGTAAAGGAGATTTTTTTTTATCTTCAAATTTCAAAATATCTAATTTATCCTTTAAATATAATAATTTATTAAATTTTTAAAAATTGATTATTAATTTTACAAATTTTTTATAAAATCAGCTGTTTCTTCTCTTTTTCTTTATTTATTAATGATTATTCTTTCATTTATTCTAATATATATTCTCACTTTATTTTTAATAAACATAATTTTAATTTATATATTAATTTAATAATATTAAAATATTATCACCTACTAATATAATATTATACATATTTAAAAAATCATAAACACATATGCGAGTATTTATAAAGAAAAACGATATTAATATATAATTTTGGAAAAAATTATATTCTTAAAAGTTTTATAATATTATGATTAAAAGACTTTAATATATCTTAAAAATTATGTATAATATCCTTATAAAATGTAAAACGATTGAGTAATAAAATAATTTTTTTGTTGTTATGAATACATCAGCAATTTTTTGTAACAGGAGGCGATGATGCAGACGTGCCACCAACACCAAGACACTCTCCTCGTTGACTCCGTAGTCCACACAACATAGTCAATGTTCCATCACCATTAATTACCAACTTTTTTTTTCCTATTATTTTACTTTATTTTATCAATTATCACTCCAAATTTTATAAATTTAAGATAATTTAGTGATAGATACCCAACCAACATCTTAAATATAAAATTTATTATTTATACAATCCTCAGTCAAAGAAATAGATAAAAACAATTAGCATATTAGATAATTTATTTTATAAGATCTCTCAAAATTTCAAAAATACTCAAAAGTTCATATTTAAAATTGTTCTTGTTACTGTGAAACTTACAAAGTTATACAAGAAGATATTTATGATCTTAAATTGATATTAGATTAAGTCTGATTAAATAAAATAATGAAGCTTTAACCACCGATTTATTTTACTAATAAACTCCCAAATTTAATAGCTTGACTCAGACAGATACATGGTCTTCCCTTTGGATAAGGTTTGGAAAATGAGGTAAGGTAGGTCCTCCCTTTCTTATCATTCCAACCAAAAATTTCTCTTATTTTATTTTATTAAAAGGAGTTCATTTTAACTTATTAAAGGGGCTATTTTTTATTGTTTATCAAAATATTTATTCAAACATGAACTTAATATAATTTTACTTTAATTTTTAAGTAGTTACTTGGAATTTTAGTTATAAATTTATAATCATATTTTTTTTCAAAATTACTGTTTATAATAATCTTATTCTACAGGAACTGTTAAATCCCAATAATATAAATAAAAAATGTCACCTAGATTATTATTATTTTTTATTTTAAAAGCCGAGGAAAAAAGGTTGGGCTGAAACCAATGTGCGCTAATTCATTCTCCACCTACAAATGCATTTAAAATATTCTTACAAAAGTTAAACTAATCTTTTGTTAATAAAATTACTGAAAAGTTCAGAAATAAGACACTCTGGGCGATGTGGGCCAATAGCTGCTTGCCCTGAGGCCCAATAGTACGCGTAGAAGCCCAATAGATATTAGTCATGGTCAAAGAATTAACCACCTCATTTTTTCAAATTTTCTGCTAATTTTTTTTGTATTATTTTCTGTTGAATATTAAAAACATATTATATTAATATTTTAAATATTTTTTAATATATTTTAAAACGTCAAAATTAATGGTAATTAATGTATTATAAAATCACAATAAAAATTCAAATTCTTTATAAGTAGGATTTGTATGTATCAAAACACTAGTATGCAATTATTTTTTATAGTTATGCCATTATAATTTAATTGAATGATATTATTCAAATCAATATATTTTTCTTAAAAATATTACACTTTTTCCCCTACCACGGATATTTGTAATATAATTATGCTTATGGTAGTATAATAATTATCACTTCAAAAAGCTTTTTAAACTCTCTAAACCTTTTTTAAAGATTTTCGACTAACATCATTAATCAAAATTTTGATATAGTTTTTGAATATAATATATCATTTATTTTCTATTTTATAATATGTGCTCTATATTAAAATGGACTGGAGAATAAAAATGTAATTACGTGATAGTAATATGAAGCCATTTTCATGTTATTAAAAAAATTTAAAACAGTAAAGGTAAATTCTGCAAAATTATTTTCCCTCTCTATTTTATATCCAGAAGCAGTACCTGTGTCACACACACACACCAATCAAAGCTTCTGTTACACATGCATGCATGCATGCATCTGTCCATAGTATGGTTAATAATGTATGATGATGTCCCTCAAAACGGGTGCTAAATTTTTTCACTTTTTTGTTTATCTTTTTGTGTACTTTTTGCCCTATGAAAATAATAAGGATGCTATAATGTTTTTAGCTTAATAGTATTTTCTTCTATATTTATATTAATTATTCAATATTTTCTTTTATTTATTTTTATTTAATGTGATCCTTATATTATGTAAAATGATTATCAATATTAATTCATCTGGATAATGATAAATTGACATCTATTAATATAATTACTCACTTTTCTTACGCATTTACTATTCAGGAGATAAAATGAAAGGAGTGATATCAATCCCAATTTAAGAAAAAAACCACCTTTAAAAGAAATATATAAAGATAATATTAAGTAAAAAAATAAATAAAGAAAACATTGAATAAAAATATTTATGAATTTATTAGTTATATAGAAACTTATTCTTTCATCATCCAACAAAAATAGAATCAATAATTTTGTTTGACATCCGCAACAGATAAATTTCAGTTCCTAAATTTTAACGAAAAATTATAATTTATTTTTATCTTAAATTTTTATATAATTTAATTTTTAAACTTAAAAAATAATAGATATAATTTTTTTAACTCAATTATACATTAAATTTTGTTGACATGTCAAGTAATTATCAGGCTTACATTTGAGTTGTTTATGTAAAATCTTGAAAAATGACATTTTAGAAGTCGTAGTAGTTTAAAATAGTAAGATTCGATTATATTTAATATTAAAATGTTTTAATATAATTAGTTTTGTTATAAATGAGTTTCATTATTTTAAAATATATCATCTCTCTGGAAATCATTTTTCTAGAGTTTTCTAACTTCTCTACAAAAGTTCTTGTTCTTTGTTCACTTGATTAAAGATTTCATACCGCAGAAGTGATCCTGGCAGTGAAGTCTTCAATTTGGACTGACCAGTTTTTTCAACCGTGTAAGTTGCTTTATGTTTGTTTTCTTGTGGGTCTTTCTGTCCTGACTTGCATTTGACCCTTCTTTTGGTTGCATGTGAGGTTTTAATCTTCTATATGAGTATTTGTTGATCAATGATCATAACGATATGTCCTTATGATTTGTGATGTTTTTATGTGTAGATAGAAAATCTTATGGAGTTAGAAGAGTTTTGGTGTTTTTAGAGCAATTTAAATTGGATAACAAGTAAGAGAAACTAGTCTTAAACTTGTGTATAAATGAGTGTTTATGATTTGTGCCTTTGCTTGGAATGATAAAGTTTTTGAACTTGTATGATTTTGGTTGGTTAATTTGGTTAATTAGATTTGTAATTCTTGTTGTATGTTGTTGTTTGATCTTGTGGTATTTGGGAGAAAATTGAATTTGAGTCATTATTGAAATTGGTGCTAGTTTTTATATTTTAAAAATTATATAGGATCAATATTTAAAAGAGGAGTACCAATTTGAACTATGAAACAGGTTCAGATCACCTAAAAACTCCAAAATGTATTTGTTGTTATATGATATGTTGTTGGGCAATAGGTTTCATTGTTGAACTCCACTTTTTGCGAATTGATCAACGTTGAGCAGCATTTAGGTGGTGTTGAGCGCCAGTGTCCACTGTAGGTTTGGGAGATATGAATCTAGGGCGATGAGCGCTAAACTTTAGCGTTGAGTGCCAATTTTTACATGCAAATGGCATTAAGCGTGAGATGACCTGTTTTGTTTGTGTTTTTTGTTTAACTATTTTTCTTTCTTTTATTGTTGTGTAATTGTGAAGTAAAGTATATGATTGGTGTATATTATGAAAACAAAGATATATGGTGAATTGTTGAAAGGTTTCCCGAGGAGGAAATTCCATTGATGATGTGTGTTCATTAAAGTGTGTCTTGGGGTTGAGACTATTCCATTTTTTGAGGCTATCCTAAACTCTACTGCTATTTATACCCATGTAGAGGAGAATGATTAGGTGGTGAGAGTAGCAGAATGTCATGTCATAAAGATAGTTCCATTGTTCTTATGATTGTAACAAGGATTAACCTTGTGTGTGATAGCTCAATAGAATAGTTTATATCACCACAAGTGCTTGACTTCACACGTATGATTCAAGTGCACATATCCGGATAATATAAAGTCTAGAAGAACTTGGTTGACAATATAATATGTTGAGTGGTTGTGTTTTATATTCGGCATGAAACTTATACACATGTGAGATGTTTAAAATTTATTTGTATCCTTTGTTCAACTAGTTTACCCTATATGTTTTCTTTGTTTTCTTGTATTGTATTTTTTTCTTTTACAATGATCACCGGCGTGGTGTAAGCATATGATGTTGTAGGTATAAAAACATCTTTAGATGAGAAACTAACACATAAAGTTGAAAAATGCTTTAGGAACATGACCGGTTAGATTTTTTTAAAGGGAATCGCATAAATGCAATGTTATATTTATATAATCATGTGGTTGGTTGAATTGTATAATTTACTTTATACTCTAGGATCTATTTTGAATATTATTATAAAAGGTCTTATTTTACTAGTTTTATATTACTGAAATGATATGCCACATTTTGTGTTGCTTAAAACGTTATCATTTAAAAATTAGTTTTGAAAGTTAAAACATAAACAAATCTCAAATTCCTATTTAAATTTACAAACTAAAATTCTATTTGACCTTATAAGAAATGAAAGCCAAC
>Ga0099823_1000556_pt1 | contig 25726 bp, 13 predicted proteins | sample CowpearedBW_FD_76831 | JGI IMG/M metagenome (GOLD analysis project Ga0099823, IMG submission 76831) | Root nodule microbial communities of legume samples collected from California, USA - Cow pea red BW | ecosystem: Host-associated > Plants > Roots > Nodule | place: USA: California | collected...
CATTTTTCCAAGCAACCACGATTTAAAAAAAATAAAAACTAAAAATTATCAATTCTCTTTTTTTCATTTTTCAAACATTTCGTGCCCACCAAACATAATTAAACTAGATAATTAAGTTTGATTAATAGGAATCCAGGAAATATTACGTAAGAATATTTAAACTAGATTTATTGATATTACTCCTTAATTTTGTTTAGACACCGAATGATTTTAGATGATAGTATATATAAGACCAAAAATATATTAAAAAGTTATACAAAGATATGTTTTTTCCTCTTTTTCCAAATTACTTTAAGCACCCTTTACCTAACCCCCACCAAATCCAAATAACAAGTGCCAATCCAATATAAAAAAATGTCCCACTCCTAAATCGTGTTCACACTTGCTTCTCCTCCCACCTTGTCGCTCCCCTGGATTAATTAATTCACCGTTACACACAAAATCCATCAATTTTCTATCACTACCTTAACCAAAATTCAAAGTAAAATTTATATATTTTTTCTAATGTGACTGATTTGTGATTGACAGCAGATAGGTGTTAAATTAAAACTGAAAACAAAGCAAAGAGACTGAGATTATTAAATTTATGTATTTAAGTGAGTATGAACACAAAATCAATCCACCGTAACGTACGTGGAACACATTTAAATGTTATTTTCTTGCATCCTTCGCACACACGATTAAGGTTGGTCTTATTTAATTAATCAAGATATAATTGAGAAGATTGAATCGGGTTCAATCAACACCACCTTGTACATAATATTAAATTGGGATGACAGTGACTTACGAAAGTTTTCAAATACCCGTTCACACGGAGGTTTAAGCCACGTTAAAAACGCATGGTCGGAAAGAGAAAGAGTGGCAAAAAAAAAAAAGCAGCTTCAGTGTATCGTACGTGTGTAGATGAAGCAAAAGCCAACAACACTGTTTATTATTATCTGCACAAAAACCGCAGCAACTGTGAGAGACCCGTGAAAGGTGAATTCGTTGGGCGAAATGAGCGAACCCACGACAAAACGCCGTAAGAAGAACGATGAGGGGTCAACCCGTAAGACGAAGAAGAAGAAGAGAGAACTGAAGGGTGTGCTCACAACAATCCTGTTCATGGATGGAAAAGAGAAAGAAGAAGAAGAAAAAGAAGAACACGAGAAAAAGAAGGGCATGGTCGATGGTTACTACAGCGAGGTGGAAGAGTCCAATCCGAGAAAGAGAAACAAGGTCGCCGGCGGCGGCGGCGGTGACTCGGTGAGTCACCGGCGAGTTTGGGTGAAGGAGCGTTCGGGGGCGTGGTGGGAGGAGTGTAACAAAGCCGAATTTCCGGAGGAAGAGTTCCGGAAAGCGTTCAGGATGGGAAGGGTGACTTTCGAAGCGATTTGCGAGGAGCTGAATTCGGTGATTGCGAAGGAGGACACGACGCTGCGAAACGCCATTCCGGTGAAGCAAAGGGTGGCGGTTTGTCTGTGGCGGTTGGCCACCGGCGACCCTCTGAGCGTGGTTTCGAAAAGGTTCGGTTTGGGGATATCCACTTGCCACAAACTGGTTCTTGAGGTCTGCACTGCCATAAAGAGAGTGCTTATGCCAAAGTATCTGCAATGGCCTAATGCTGTTATCTTGAGGGACATCAAGGGTGAGTTTGAGAACGTTTCTGGGATCCCCAACGTTGTGGGATCCATGTTCACTTCTCATGTTCCCATCATAGCTCCTAAGATGAGTGTCTCTGCTTACTTCAACAAGAGGCACACCGAGAGGAACCACAGGACTTCATATTCTGTGACTGTTCAGGGTGTTGTCGACCACAGAGGGGTTTTCACCGATGTGTGCATTGGGTGGCCTGGTTCAATGGGTAACGATCAGGTGTTGGAAAAGTCGGCACTTTTTCAGAGGGCTAATAATGGGGGGCTTAATCTCAGTGGTGTTTGGATCGTGGGTGGTTCCGGGTACCCTTTGTTGGATTGGGTTCTGGTGCCTTATACGCAGAAGAATCTCACTTGGACTCAGCATGCTTTCAATGAGAAGATTGGGGAGGTTCGAAGGGTTGCTAGGGATGCATTTGGAAGGTTGAAAGGACGGTGGGGGTGCTTGCGAAAGAGAACTGAGGTGAAGCTGCAAGATTTGCCTCTTGTGCTCGGGGCTTGTTGTGTTTTGCATAACATATGTGAGTTGAAGAATGAGGAAATGGATGCTGAGTTGTTGAAGATCGACGATGATGTTGATGATGATGATGATGATTTGGTGGTGGAGCCCGAGGTTGCTTTGAGATCTGTTAGCTCCTTCAAGGCCAGGGATGCAATTGCTCATAACCTTTTGCACCATGGACGAGCTGGCACTTCTTTTGTTTGATTACAATTTGGAATTGAAAACTTAAGGTTCAGATCATGTATGTATGTATGTATAATTAATTCTTTTGGTTGTTTTTTAAATTTAGACATGATGATAGAATTCAATCAAGGCATTCATCATTGTTTGTCGAAGGGGCTTTGTAACTAAAAGGTATATTCGTCCCTCCCTCAAATACTTGATCAATTGTAATCGTTGGTGCCAGGTTTAATCTATAAGATTCAGATACTTGAAAGATTCTAGTTCCTTTAACTATCTAAACCAGACATTATTAATTAGTTAATAAAATCATTCTTCTGTAGTTTATTTCTCAGCGATTTAATCAAAGTCAGAATATTCTCATGTCATATAATACCATCCCGTTGCTTGAAAACAGAACGAATGCACCTCTTCATAGGAAAATGATCTTTCACAACCTATCAAACAAAACACTTCATGTCTTATGTTTAAATTAGAACCATTCTGAGTAGCTCATTTTCACTGTCTGAGATCCTAGGCTGTAAGAAAAGACCGGGTACAGAAACAGAACAGTTTTTGGTTGCTGATGGTAGCTAAACTTCTATGATGTTCTCTATCCCTGAATCCATATCTATGCTTCTTTATTTGTTTTTCATACTTACTCATTCACTAGTTTAGGCAAAGTACTAAAATGATTGAATAAAACTTTTGTATATGATATGCATGATATGACTATGTAGGAATGTAGAAGCTGTATATTCACCTTGAAGTTACAGTCTTGACTAATTATTTCATAGAAAGTAAATTAATGACACTAAATTATATACCGTATAAAAATTAACAAGAATCATGATTAGCACATAATAATCTTCTTTGGGTCACGAGGTCAACCATTGGTGTGGTGTTGTTAATTATGAATAGAAAGCATGGATGGAGGAAAGTGTGTGTGTGTGTGTGAAGAAAAGAAGTGCATGGCATACACGTTGGCTTTGCATATTTAATTGATAGCTGACACGAATTAAGGGTTTTTATATGTTTGTGTGGTGTTATTATAGTATAGGGATTGAAGTTAGTTGTTTCTTTGCGTTCACACTTGAGTTTGACATGGTAAGGGAACAGTGACAGAAAAGAAAACAAAAAAGGGAATTGCAAGGTTTGATTGGACCACATTGTTTAGAAAATTTAGCAGAAGGGTTAATATATTGAAAGGCAAAACTCTGTGATGTGAGATGTCGGTGCACACAGACACAGGTCTTAATGAATTTGATGGGAAACAAGTAGCTTTCACACACGCAACACAGCACGACACGAAAATAACACTCTCAACCCCAAACAAGCACTGTTTGTGAATTAGAATGATAGAGTCACTTTCAGTGTCACCGCCAGTGTTGCTGTGGAGTTCACACACAACTTCCATAACAAGATAAGTTCCAGATAATTGCCTCTGCTCAAACCAGTTCTACTCTAGTTTTGCTTTTCTTCCAATCAAAGTGTATTCGTTAAATGTGTTCTTTAAGGATAATCTATGGATTAATACTTGTCGTGTTTCATCTATGCTATTAGACTCTTCTCATGCAAGGTCAACGCAAAGCTAATACAAATATTAATAGTAAATAAGATTAAATGAATAAAAACTATTACAGATATTTTAAAAATAGAAATTAGGAATTATTTGAAAAAATAATAATAATTTAGCATAAATATGATACTATAACTGAACTCTCTTTTTTTCTTTTCTTTTTTCTTTATCGCAATGAATTGTTTTAATGTACGACAATTAGGGGTGGCAATGCGGGCCGGCCCATCCCGTATAAGGCCCGCACACCGCGGGCCAGCCCGCCCCGCCCCGCACAATTTATGCGGGCCGCATACTCTGACCCACCCCACATATACGTTGGCCCGCTTTTTATTTTTTATTTATATAAAACTTTCAATGTTTAAAAATTGGGAAACTTTAAGAAGTTCACAAAATTAAGTAAAGACTTTGAGGAATTAGATGATAAATTGATAATTCAACATTTTCATCATATTCATACTATGACATACACAATGTATTCTTTAAATCTTAGCACATTAAAAATTACATAATACTTGTTTTTTCTAGTTATACAAGAATTTGAAACGTTAATGCAAGAGTCCATAAAAGAAGTAATTAATATACACAAGTGCAAGTTTTTTTTTTTAATTTTATGCGGGCTTGCGGACCGGCCCGCACAGGCCGCGGACTAGCCCGTGCGGGCTGCAGGCCTTTGCGGGCCGGACCCGTGCAGGCCTGCAGGCTCACTACCCTAGCTCGCCCTGCGTTTTTTCTGCAGGCCAGACTCTAATTGCCATCTTTAACGACAATAAGTTTTCTAGGAATGATTTGTTATTTTTCTATGGCTCTTGTTATCATTGTCAATTAATTTTTAAGTATTACTGTCATGTTTGAGGCTTTTAAAGATGAGAATATAACTTTGCATAAAGTTATAAAATTGTGCTATTTAAAAAATTATTTCATATGTAAATAATGATAATGAAAGGCTAAAAAAAAGTTATCTTTTAGCAAAATATAAATTGCAAAGAGCGAAAAAAGAAAAACACTTCCAAAATTTAGTTTTTATTTATGTTAAGATGGATTCCGGTTTATATCTCCTCTTAAGTGAGGGTGAATATAAATTTTGATTCAAAATAGGGAAGTACGGTTATATTTTAAAAATTTCTATTTATTTAAAATATATATTTTAAACTAATATTCATATATTTTAAGTAATACTTACTTTTAAATATTTATGTACAAACTAATTTAAATATTGCATTAGTTAAGCTATAGTACTAAAAATCTAATTATATTAGACCAATAAGCAAAATTAAATTTAAATTTTTCCTTTTTGCAACAAGATCCAAAGTCCAAAAAAAAAAAATAGAAATAACGATACTACAATTGATTTCCATAATCCATAATCCATGATCCATAAACCATAAACCACAAATATTTCTTACGGAAATACAAAGCTTGCTCTATTCAAACTAAGATACAGCGCACAGGTAGCGGACATAATACTACATCAACAATGATCATCACATCAATAAGCTTTCTCCGTTAGTAGTCAGTTACCTGCACCAAAACTACAAACTCATAATGCCCAACCTACTACAGGGCAATATGACAAGAAAGATGTGTCTAACAAGGTTTTCAAGTTCAAAGTTTATATAAATTTGTAGGGCACGAAAAACTTGTAAGAATTCACTTAATACGGTAATAATGTCAAAAAAGTTATTAGAATATCCAAAAATAATCTAATACCACCAGTTTCAGATATTTATAGTGGAAATAATAGCTTTAGAGTACAAAGAAACCATGAACCAATAATTTACAGATCACAAGATGTGCTGATATCTATCTCAGAATGGAACAGCAGATAACAAATTCAAATGGATAAATTCACAAATTACAACATGAGTTAATAGCAAAGGGGCATAAACAGAACATAACTAATTCTTCCCAAGCTCCAGAATTACTTATATGAAGGTGGATGCTAGGTTCAGCTCATTGATGCATTGACAACTAGGTTCCATGCAGAAAACAGTGAGGGATTCATTCAAACTAGGAGCATGAGATATAGCTGTTACGGATTGTTCATGCTAGGACACAGCTGTTGTGGTGTTCATGAAACTTGGGATTTAACTCATGAAATCATGATGAGTGTTTACAATTGTATGCAAGGAGGTCAATTTGACTGGCTTAAAAGTCATTTCTTCAAAATACTTGGCTGATGTCACATGAGCTTTGCAAGACAGCTCAATACCCCCCACCCCCAACAACAGTGTAACTTTAGAGATCCAGAATGCAATTGAAAGAGTGGCTAATATCTCCTAGGGCCGTGCATCCCATAACTCATTGTCTAGGTTGTCAAACTCCATAATCTACCAGAAACTCATGATGAGCTAGTATAGTGTAAACTCAGCTGATAGAAGTTTTCATAATACAAAAAGAAAGAAACTATTGTACCCTTATGCCAGAAGGGTTACCTAATACAGAAAAAAGTTAAAAACGTATCATAATATCCAAGCACTATTTAATCTAAGAACCAACGTTTCTGTAATGGGGATAACTTAAAATAAGTTTGAGGCAACCACAAAGCCAAGAATAAATAATTCAAAAATTACAAGACATAAGAACAGAATACAGGAAGTTAAAAATTTAAAAACACAACGTCAGAGGTTTGAAATTGAAAAAACAGAATGTTAGTTAGAAATAGAACCAGAGTTTTCAAGGGACTGCTCACAATAGATTCACTTCATAAAAGACATGTCATTAATGACAGATTGACAGAGGACGTTGCCATGATGGGTTGAGTGACAATTGCTTTGATGAGCAGTTATATATTTCTTGTTCAATCCTACTATTTGAAACTTTGGATGAGTATGTAATGAAGAATTCACCTACCGTTTGGATGTTTAAATGGGAGTAAGATAATGGAGATGTAGAGAATATAAAACGATTCTATTCCTTCACTTATCCCAATTGCGACCCTATTTCCATTGGGTCCTAAAAAATCTCCTAACAAAGAGTTCCAAAGTTTTTTCTCACTCCAATCATTTCTTCCTCGTTACTTTTCTATTCTGAAACATTTCTTAAACAGCTCTATTTTTTTTTCAAAGTCATCTTTTTAATTTATGCTACCTAGGAAAGGCAGGTTTCTTGTCTTCAGTACACAGTTTAATTAAACTTTCATAGACACGAGTGATAAGAACGAAAACAGCTTTCAACCAGCACTTATAATATAACCCACAATATTATGGAAGGAAATTTGTGGCAAAATGATCAGACAAATTTGGGGCGGTATGCAGTCTCTTCAACCAAAAATTGCATTTAGTTCAAGCACAATGTTCCATGGCTGTTACAAGGGAGTTGCTATGTCTGACTTTGCCATGTAACCGAGCTTTCCTGGTTTATTATTTTTGGTTTCTTTTCTTTGGAGGAAGTCTTTGCTTCTCCCAAATTGCATTTCTCTGTGATTTAACGTCATAGACATGAAGTTATGAGTGAGACCCCAACCACATACGAGAGTGCATTTTTGTGACTGCATTAATGAGTTGTAGGTCAAGAAAATTGTAACCAGTAAGAGATGAACTCAAGGCCATTCTACAATGAGGGCAAGAAGGAGCTAGAGGCAACCACTGGATGAAGCAGAAAAACAAGCAAACATTAATGATAAGTGACTCAATCTTGCCTAAAGCACAACAGGTATGAACATCCAATTCCGTAAACACCACAAATGGGTAAAACAACAATAGACCTACTTCACATTTGAAGTCCTGTCAACTAATCCTGTAACTTGACATCCTACTGAAGAATGCAATGGCCGTTGCCTTGGTCTGTTCTTAAACCTGATGCGTACAGCCATAGTTTCTATTACTTATACAGCATATAAATTGTACATAACAGATTTTTTTTTTTAAATGCATAGCAACGCAATTAAAAACTAGGCAATTAAGTTATACAATCGATGTCTGAATCACCTTACTCGCAACAAGTTACTGAGAAGTAACACCACTGTCTTGAACAATGCCTTCAGCTTGTAAGAAACGAATCAGATGCTTATCTTCCAAATGTTGCTGTCAAAAGTTACAGTTAAATTTTCACGAAAAGTTGCATGGATCAAAAGCGTGTAAGTAAAGAAGTGAAGACCTACAGAAAGGCACGCCCGGTATTTTTGCCACTCAGAAACGCATTCTTGTTTGTCCCAGTGACCCTTCATGAATTTCTCGGCGTACCACCTTGGAAATTAGGATTAGGGTTTGAGGAAAACCAGAGGGGAAACAAATTAGGGACAAAAAAGTTTAGGAATGAAACCTGTTGAAGCAATTGTGGTATGCGTCACGAAGTGTGGCACAAGGAGAGGTCGAAGATAACGATTTGGAGGCTTTCTTCTCTCTCATCTCATGGAAGTACCAATGGCTGCCAACCCTGTTCGTCTCACAAAGATCCGAGCTTTCAGATTCAACGATGGTTCCACACCTATGTGTTTTACATAGTCAGTGTCATACTCATACACATCTTAACGTTTCAATTCTCAACCTTCTCCACTTCGATACTTTCTTGTCCTAAGGTATTAGATTTAAGGTTAGATCGTTATAGGATGTCTTCATTTTTGTAATTTTTATAGTGAAATTTAATTTAATTTTTATTTTATTTCACTCAATTAATTTTTTATTTTAAAAAATTTGTTATAATCAGTTCTTTTAATATATTTACGATTTTAATTATATCTCATATATAATTTTTTTTAATTTTTCTTTTTTATAATTAAAAAAGAAATTATCATGTGTTAGTCTAACGGTATATCAGGTGATAGAGATACCGTGATGTGATAATTACAATATCATCATCAAATATAGTCTCTATATTTATTATTTTATTTCAATTTAATTTAAATATTATTTTATTTCAATTTAGTTCAAATATTTTAGAAATTGAATCAATTTCTTTCCTATATTTAATTTAATTTTTATATAAATTTAATAATAATATTTTTATTATAATAGATATTTGTAACAAAATTATATTTATTTAAATATATATTTTATATTAAATTTGATATAAATTTTATTCTTAAAATTTATATATTTATAATTTATAGATAGATGTTACAGTTATTTTATAAATTTTGTAAGAAAGCATGATCCGCATTTAATCGCGGCTGGTATTAATTTTATTACGAAAATAAACTAATGGAAACATTTTAAAAAATTTGAGACGTGAACTTCTAATTTCTTTTAATTGAACGTTTCCTAATAGTAAAAAAAGCAAATAAAGTGGTGTATTTTCTTAACGTTTATTAAATAACTCATGACGTACACTTTTTAATTCTATCAATTGATTTTTAAGTTTCAATCTGTGTATAAATTGAAATCAAGAGTGTCTGTCTAAATATTACAATCGATGGAATTTTAGGTGGTACTAGGAAAAGTTTACGAGCTAAATGTAGTTTATAAAATTGTTTTTTTCATAAAAAAGACAAAAACAATCGGTGAAACCTATCATTTAGCTTCTGTTTGTATCTAAAAAAAATATATCAGGGATATGTACTCAATTTTAAAAGACCAGATGAAAAAATATGAACGAAGACGATATTGTTTTTTCTCGAAAATTTTTTTCGCCATAGATAGAGCGGATTAAGAAAAAACAAAAACTAATATATATCTATTTTACTCTTTTATAGTAAATTAAAAATAATAAATATTAATAAAATATTTCAACCATAATTAATTTTACAAAATAATAGACTATGATATATTAATACTTTAAAAAATTACAATAAAGCATTTCTAGCAATTTCCTATAATATATAAGAAAACAAAAATCGGTGAAATTTATCATTTAGCTTTTGTTTGTATCTATAAATATCCTATTATGGATATGTACTTAATTTTAATAAACGACATGAAAAATACGAGAAACTATATTTTTTTTTCTCGAAAAACCTTCTCGCGATACATAGAGTGATGAAAAAATATATATATAATTTTATAATAAATTAAAAACCTAAAAATTAATAAAATATTTTAATCATAACTAATTTTACAAAATATTAGGCTATGATATATTAATACTTAGTATTACAAGGTTAAACTATAAAATATTTATAAATTTTTTATAATTATATTTAATATTTTATTAATATATACTTATGTTGTAATTTAAAAAATTAATTTAATTTAATATTTTATTACTATATGTTTTATATTATAATATTTTGTAAATTAATTAATTTTAATATATTTTGATTTTGAAATATAACTTTTTATTTATTAATTTATTCAATAATATTTTATTCTAATTTAAATTTTTTAATTCTGATTTATATTTTTAAAAAAAGTATTATTTGTACCAAATATTTTTGAAATTTTATTTTAGAAATTATTTTTTAAATATGTTAATATAAAAAATTTATCATATCCATTAAATCAAACTATACCTTTCACTCATTTCTCATATTTGTTTTCTCCTAATGTATGCATTCTTATTTTTATTTCATTTCGTTTCACTCTCTATTCCAATCACAATATTAAATTGTTGTACAATGACATTTTAAATTTGAATTATTTAAAAACTACATTTAATATAAAAAATAGTGTCATATAGGAAGACATATTCTAAGATATCGTCCTCATTCGAATTAATAATAGATAAAATTAATAATAAGTTCGAGCTTTAGTGCGAATTGCTCAACCACAGCAATGAGACTTGGATCAATAAGATGAGAGTTAAGAAAAAAATAGATTCTGAAGTTACTAAAGTAGCGATTGCAAAATAGTTTAAGTCACTGAAAATGCATTTTACCCGAAATTCAATCCGTTAACACATATTTTAATTCAATAAAATGCAGATTTATTATAGTTTGAACCGGCATAACTATGGCTAATTTAGCTTCAATTTCTTTTTTTTTCATTTTCACTTCAACCGAACAATCTCTATAAATATCCCATCTAACCTCAATTTTCACTCCCAGCATCAACATCATTCATAGAAGCGTAAATTTCTGAGTAACACCTGACAACAGAAGAAAGAGAGAATGGATCAGTTCAAAGGACAACCTCGTCTTCCAAAATTCGCCATTCCCAAACTGTACGACATTAGGCTCAAGCCCGACCTCGTCGAGCACCGTTTCGCTGGATCGGTCGCCGTCGACCTCGACATCGTCGCCGGCACCTCTTTCATCGTTCTCAATGCTGCCGAACTCTCCGTCACACCCGACTCCATTTCATTCACCGTTGGAGATTCCTCCACGGTTCTCTCTATTATCTTCCCTTGACACCTTGTTATAAATGTTTATTTCTCTCTAGTACATTCGAGATTCATGGCTATGTAGATATTTCATCCATATCTGACAACCTCGTATTATGTTGTATTATGTTGTGTCCCTCTGTGTGGAGGGTTGTTGCTGATGTAGAACCAATGGGTTGCGTGTTGCAGGTTTTTAAGCCTTCGCGAGTTGAGTTGTTTGAAAGTGATGAGATTCTGGTTCTGGAGTTCCCGCAGGAAATACCCGTTGGGCTGGGTGTATTGTCTATTCTTTTTGAAGGAATCTTGAACGATAGAATGAAAGGGTTCTACAGAAGGTATGTGTTGTTGTTGTTTGTTTTGCTTGATATTATACAAGCTGAAGAGTTTATCTGAATTCTGGTTGAGCCTGCATTTTGGTGATTCTCTTTTATTAATTTTCTTGGCTATCAGTGTAGATTGCTGATTTGAAAACGCTTCTGATGTTTAAAAATGTTTGACTAAATTACTTTGCCACTGAGATTTTGTCGGATTGCACACGGTATCCATTTTTTTATCCCTAAACTAACACCTTAATTGCTTGAAAAACATTACAATGGAACTCTTTATACATTACGCCAATTTCCTTAATTGTTTAAAAACATTACATTGTGTACCTATCAGGAATGTTGTTGTAAACCTTAGAAAAGAAGGAAATAAAAGGTAAAATGAAATGAACTTCTCCCATGATCTAAAATTAACTTACGTAAACAGTTGTAAAAACTCTTTCATGTAACTTTTAAAAAAAGTTGTAGTGCATAAGAATATTTTAATGTACGGCAGAAACTCAATTCGTTTTATCATTTTATTTGTTTCATTATAGAAGTATTTACGAACAGATTTACCCAAACAGGATCCTAGTTGCCTTACTATTTTTATGAGGATATAGATGGATGTCTTACTCGAGTTTTTGTTTTTAAATTAATTTATATGGATACTTTTTATATGCAGTACCTATGAACATAATGGTGAGAAGAAGACTATGGCAGTTACACAATTTGAACCAGCTGATGCCAGGCGTTGCTTTCCTTGTTGGGATGAACCTGTTTGCAAGGTATGTTTACCTGTCTCCTTCTCTTCCCTTCTAAATGAACCTTCTGTCAGCACTCACAAAGCTAAAATATTTGTTGTTGCAACGGTGCAAGCTAAATACTTCAAATAATAACATCTTGAGTTCATGTCTTGGGTGATAAGGGCTACGAGGATGGACAAGTCTGTGTGGATTTTGGTATTCAACTTGTTTTGACGAAATTATTTCTTCACGTGTTTGTTTGATCTTGTAGGCTACTTTCAAGATCACATTGGATGTGCCTTCAGAGCTTGTTGCTCTTTCCAACATGCCAGTTGTTGAAGAAATAACAAATGGAGATCTAAAAACAGTTTCGTATCAAGAATCACCAATCATGTCTACTTACTTGGTTGCTGTTGTAGTTGGTTTGTTTGATTATGTGGAAGATCACACCCCTGACGGTAAAATCATGTTTTCTCTTTACATTTTAGGTTTTGGTAGTTTATTAGTACTAACCTTCCCGCACATAATTGAATTTGGGATCTCTACAGGCGTCAAAGTCCGAGTGTACTGTCAAGTTGGTAAGGCAAACCAGGGGAAATTTGCGCTTGATGTGGCTGTGAAAACTTTGGAACTTTACAAAAAGTATGGAACCATTACAAATAATCCAGGACTTCATTTCTTTTTAATTTCCATTTAATGGTTGCAAATCATTATCATTATAATATAAGTTGACAACCATTTAGCCAAGTAATTTGTGATGGTGTCCTCCTTAAAACTTGAAAGATCTATTAACTCTTAGAAAGGTTTGGAATCAAAATTCTCCACCAAAAAGCACAGGAGCTTTCTGCCATGTAGAAAACAAATAGGAAACGCCATCTTGAAGTGATTCAAGGATAGGTGCATGATTCACCACTTAAACAAACTTTCCAAACTAAGAATCTAAGCTAAGAGTGTCAAACTCTCAAGACACTTAATTAAGGTTAAAGAAATTTCACATATTTCAAGTGTGTTTTGTATAGAGGAGAAGCCTTCTATTTATAGGTTTAGAAGGCAGGTAACTTCTTCATAAATGAGGTGATTAAGTTCATAAACTAGCTTAACTATCAAGTAGTTAAGTTATGTTTGATAGACACCTCACTCTAGAATATGCTTGATGCTTTAGAAGGAACATTTCCAACATATTTAAGACAAAATTTCTCATTTTACAAAAGATGTTTTTGTTCTCTCTAATCTCTTCTTCAATTTTCAATTTCCTTTGGCCTTGCTATTTTTATGTATTGACTGTCAGTCAGATTATCTTCCTTGCTTTATCAGTTTATACGGCCAACATAGGGGGCTAATAATTAATTTACATATTAATCTTCATGCCACTGTTTATCATTCATTACTCAACTAACTGATAATTTAATAGCTACTTCGCTACTCCTTACTCTCTGCCAAAATTGGATATGATTGCGATCCCTGATTTTGCTGCTGGAGCCATGGAGAATTATGGTCTGGTTACATATCGGGAGACTGCTTTGTTATATGATGACCAGCATTCTGCTGCTGCAAACAAACAGAGGGTACTCTGCTTAACCATGAAGTTTGTCTTTTGTCTTGGTTACTTGGGGCTTCCTAATCTTAATTTTCAAAACTATTTATTTTATTACTAACTGAAGGACAAAATATTTTTTTTTACTGTTAAGGTTGCAACTGTTGTAGCTCACGAACTAGCTCACCAGTGGTTTGGCAATCTTGTTACGATGGAGTGGTGGACACATTTATGGCTGAATGAGGGGTTTGCAACATGGGTGAGTGTTGTAAATAGCAGATTATTGGAATAAAAATTATTCCCAATATCTCCATAATTATTAGGAAAAACAATACTTTTAGAATCTTCCTATTATAGTCTGCTTATTTTTATTTTTCTTTTTGAAAGGTTTTTTATTATTACAGATGTGATAAGAATGTAATTGGTGTAATTGTTTTCAACAAAGTAATTCTTTATTTTCTTACATAGTTCAAGTGTAAGTTGTATGGATCATACATCCAAAAATTGATGCCATTGCAGTGCTGGTGTTCGGTTTTCTTGCTTTTATTTCATTTTTTTTAACATTATAACTAATTGACTTGTTGATATTTTAAATCCTCTTCTCTTCTTTTGGGAGGGTCAGGTGAGCTATTTAGCAACTGATAGCTTGTTTCCTGAGTGGAAAATATGGTCTCAATTTCTTCATGAATCCACGGAGGGTCTTAGGTTGGATGGACTTGCAGAATCCCACCCAATTGAGGTATTGTTTAATGGTCAAGTTTTTTGTGGGTTTGGTCTGTCTCAGATAACAAATTTGGCTAATTTCATATGACTCTGCGATTTCATGAAAATTAATTAAATGTAATTATATAATTGTTTGTTATATAATTTTAAATATATACACACACACACACACACACACACACTATTAAAGTATAACTAAATTGAACTTGTATTTTTTTCTTGGGTTAAAATGCTCACACCTTCTTATCAGTCTTTAGTGCATTTTAAATTTTTAACTTATGTAAATTATGTTTGAAGGTGGAGATAAATCATGCTTGTGAGATTGATGAAATATTTGATGCAATAAGTTATAGAAAAGGTGCATCTGTTATTAGGATGCTGCAAAGCTATCTCGGTGCTGAATGCTTTCAGGTTAGTACTTGGACGCTTTCGTATTCAATGTCAAATTTGATGGGATAAAAGAGTGAAATCTTCATGTAAGGATAATACAATATATTATCATCTAGCGCATGAGTAAATTATTGTTGGGGGTATATTTCTATCTCAACTAAATTGACTTTGATTTTTGTGCTTTTAAAATTAGGTAGGTTGGGTAGGTTGTACAGTTTAGTTTGTGATACATAAATTGAAGGTATTTTATATGGAATTCACTGTTACAGCCACCTTATATATTATCTTATGTCTTTTAAGAAGTATGGATTCTAATAATCTCTGTAAATGTGGTTGAGTTATATATCATGCATTCATGCTATTACATTGCTTTTTCCTGTGACCAGAGGTCGCTGGCTTCATATATAAAAAAATATGCTTGCTCAAATGCTAAGACTGAGGATCTCTGGGCTGCACTTGAGGAAGGATCTGGTGAACCCGTGAACAAGTTAATGACCTCATGGACAAAGCAGAAGGGATATCCTGTTGTATCTGTTAAAGTCAATGATCAGAAATTGGAATTTGATCAGGTTCCATTGCATCTTGACCTTTCATTTGATTTTTATACGATTATGTTCTGAGAAAAAACCCATCATATCTCATGTGTAAGCTTTGTACATTTATTGACAGTCACAATTCTTGTCAAGTGGTGCTCAAGGAGAAGGCGAATGGATTGTTCCAGTAACATTATGCTCTGGCACTTATGATGTCCGCAAGAGTTTCCTCTTGCAATCAAAATCTGATGCACATGACGTCAAAGACTTCATTGGTACCGCAGACATAAATGACTGGATTAAACTTAATGTGGATCAGGCTGGTTTTTATAGGGTGAAATATGATGAGGTGCTTGCTGCTAAGCTTAGATATGCAGTAGAGAAACAACTCTTATCTGCCTCAGACCGATTTGGTAAATTAAATAGTCACTTGAAAATTTATTTCCAATGGTAGTAAAGGAATAGATTGATAACTTGCGAGTTATTTACTTTGACAGGCGTTTTGGATGATTCATATGCACTTTGTATGGCTCGCCAAGAATCATTGACCTCCTTGATTAACTTGATGGGATCATACAGAGAGGAAGTTGATTATACCGTGCTGTCTAACCTAATAACTGTAATATTATATTCCAAATCATGTTCATTCCTTACGTAGGCTATATATGTTGAATGTAACTGCAATACTTTTGTTTGACAGATAACTCTTAAAGTTGAACGCATTGTAGCCGATGCTAAACCTCAATTGCTAGATTATTTCAGGCAGTTCTTTATTGGTCTTCTCCAGCACTGTGCTGAGTAAGTTGTTGAATGCATGATCCTGGGAAGATAGTGTTTCTGTTAATAAAAATTTATAGACTACTTACAATTTCTATAGCTTTACATGATGATTGGAAAGTCATCTGCTAGAATCATGTAAGTGATAATGTAGCTGGTACTCACACTGGGGGATAAAGGTATTGGAAGAATTGGAATTTTGATGACCTAAATAAGATGCCATTGGCTATACACTTTTTGTAGTAGTTTTCATTAGATCTTGGCTTCTTCTTATCTCATATTGGAATTGCCTTGCAGGAGGCTTGGTTGGGAGCCTAAACCAGAAGAAAGTCATCTAGATGCAATGTTGAGAGGAGAAATTTTGACTGCCCTTGCTGTGCTTGGTCATGATTTAACACTGGAAGAAGGAAACAAGCGTTTTCAGGCATTCTTAGAGGACAGGAATACACCACTTCTCCCGCCTGATACAAGAAAGGTTGGCTGCATCTTCATTCTAATGCATGAAATCTCCCTATGGACTCTCTTCTGCTGATTATTAGTGTGAAATGTTGGCAGGCAGCATATGTAGCTGTAATGCAAGGGGCAAGCAAATCTACTCGATCCGGTTATGATTCCCTTTTGAAAGTATACAGAGAAACTGACCTTAGCCAGGAGAAAACACGAATTCTTGGTAATGAAATATCTTCTGTGAGAGCATACCCTAGCTTCTGGTCTTGGTACTAATATTTTCAACAATTGTAGGCTCTCTGTCATCTTCACGTGATCCAGAGCTAATTCTTGAAGCTCTTAACTTTATGTTGTCATCTGAGGTAACCTTTTTTCTGATATTTTTGAAGTCAGAATGCGCATACTCAAATTATCAGCTGATTGTTTTTTGGTCTGCGTAGTGTATATTAAAATGTTAACTTGCGATGTTGTTATGTATTAAGGTTCGGAGCCAGGATGCCGTTTTTGGACTTGCTGTTAATAGAGAAGGACGAGATGTAGCTTGGTTATGGCTTAAGGTACAAACAACCCAGAACTAGAACTGAAACACATTAAATTGAAAAGAAGTTGTGTATGCCTTATTTCTTAAATTTTATTGATTTCTTCAAGCTTTTTCAAATTAATCAATAATTTGAGACGGAGTTAAGATTCATTGGAAAAAAGGTTTTGCAAATTTTCAATATTTTGAGACCGAGTTAAGATTCATTGGAAAAAAGTTTTATTTTTATTATATTTGAGGAAAACTTGGTCAAAGAGCCTGATTTAGGAATTGTCCCTTTTGCCAACATTGCTTGTCAATTGTCATGTACCTCGTTAATGAATTTACATGCGACTGCTTTATCTTTAAGCCTAGAGGGTATTCTGAAACTTAGTTCTTTTTAGTTGTCCTTAGCAATGTCATTTTTTGTCAATTGATGCATCAACGATTATATTTGATTTTGACGGAAAAAAAAAAATAAAACAAAAACTCTCATCTTTTAAACCCTTTTCCCCCTTCGTTTATCATCTTCTCACCGTTCTCAATGTTATGCAGGACAACTGGGAACACCTCACAAAAACATATGGTTCAGGATTTCTGATAACTCGCTTTGTCAGTGCAGTTGTCTCACCGGTTCGTCTCATAAAAACCCTCTTCAACCTGCTTTGTCCCATTGGTACTGGAGTTTCCCTCTAGAATGTTTATCTATAATTCTCTACTTTATTGTTGGTGCAGTTTGCTTCCCTTGAGAAGGCCAAGGAGGTAGAAGAATTCTTTGCAAGCCATGGTACGCCTTCCATTGCTAGAACTTTAAAGCAGAGCCTTGAGCGGGTTAATATCAATGCAAACTGGGTTGAGAGTATTATGATTGAAGAAAGCCTTACTGATGCTGTGAGGGAACTGGCATACAGAAAATATTAGTCTTGCTGTGTTTTCTGAGCATGCTACTTAAACTCTCTTCACTCTGGCAATCTTACTGTCTTCGCTGAGCATGAACCTCGCGAGTTACCTCACCAAGGAATAAAAATAGACTCTATGTCATTTCGTGGGTTTAATTATATCAATTTTTTGTGTCCTTTTTAAATGTGGGTTTTTTTTTTGTTATTTAAAAGTGACCGATTTTACTCCAGTTAACATGATAAATGTGACAAATAGATTCTCACAATATTGTTAGACTGGTTTTTATACTCCTCGCATAGCATTGAATCATTTGTCTGTCCCCTACCGTGTCTCATAGGTTAGGGTACTGCTTGTGGGGTGTGTGCAGAGATAACTAGAAGATGAATTATGCTTAGAATTTGAAATGTGGCAAAAATTCGATTTCATGTGGCTCCACCTAGTTGCTAGTCACACCAGTTAACAGCTTAGCGAAGGACCAGCCATAAAGTAATCTGATTTCGTACATAATTTAATCTTATTTTCACACTGTTAATGTGTGATTAATTCTAAATGTGAATGTGTTTGTTTGTTGAAGATTGAAAGACTATAGTCGTGAGTTGGAACACAATATTTATATATTTTTTTCAGAATGCAGTAATATGACTCTTCCTCTTTATAAGGCACTCGTAGATTTTTATCAAGAAAATCGACTAGACACTAATTTAAAAAATGAAGTGTAGTTGAACATTAATGTTCAGACGAAATAACTACAAATGATAATATTGGAAGACAAAATCAATACATTGATATTTGAAATTATGAATATTCACTTTTAATTCTTTAAGAACATTTTACTCCTGTAAAAGAATAATTTTATGGGTACTAGCTTCTATACCTTTTTGAACATTTAAATTTAAATTCTTTGTAGAAATTAAAGTTCACAAAATTTAACATCAACTTACTCTGACGGATAACAAGTCATTTGTTTAATAAGAATCCTGGTAATACATTTTCATCAAGAAAACTTTTAATTCTTTTAAATCTTACTATTCTTAATTTCTTAATTGGTGTTTTTTTCTGTATTATTTTTGTTTTTTAGCAAATTAAACCTTTTAGAGGAGCAAAACAAAGTCGTACAATGCAACAACCTTGCCTTGCGGCTCAGAAGTCATTTTCTTCCAGTTTTATTTTGCTGCAAAACAAGAAAGCAGCACACAGGCAAACACGTAGGACCTAAAGTTGGCCCTAGTACTCGCAGCAATCTGAATCAGAACTCCAATGTTTGGGTATTTATGTGTCACAAATCACAGCCATGAAAAAGGAAAATATCTCTAAAATGGCAACCTCAATGGTTGAATGATTATAAGTATCTCAAAAGTTGATCCATCTACAGTGATCTTTTTAAGAAAAGAAGAATGAGACAAGGTCTAATAGTGTTTGATAAGAAACCACATTCCTATATATACGCAATTACTCAACCATGGACAAGAACAGTTATACCATCGCATACCAAAAATGCAAATAAAAGTAGAAATATATAACTGAGATTTTTCTGAAACAACCTTGTCCATAACTGTCCCCACCATCATCATGATTGCATACAACAACTGGAACCGAGTCATCATAAACCACCGACATAAATTTCTAGAGCAGTCTCCAAACAGAGAGAATAACTTTGCCACATTAATTTTAAGGATAAAATCATCACAAACTTGTAAACAACAATGCCAATTAACTACTACCTTTCTTTTTATAAACAACACAGGTTAAAAACAATATGAAGTAAATACCTCACAGAGCCTTTGTTCTCGGAGGCATAATAATGAATACAATATGGTGACAGAGAAACATGGAAGTGGTCTCCTACACCAACCTACAAAAGCAGCAAAGATTTACATGGCCCCAATGTGGCAGTGTACAAGGAGACTCTTAATCAGTTGAGTGATCTAAGGGGAGAGAGGTGGATGTATTGTACAGGGTGCTATTCTGATGCCCATATGAAAAATTTATGGGCAAAAAAAACTATATTCGATCATAATTCAGCTTTCAATATCTTCTAACACCCAGGTGCAGTTGAAGAAACAGTCACGTCTTGCTCTTAAATTTTCTATGAGCTTTCAAGTCCACCACAATCACAGTGATGTTGTCTTTGCTTCCTTTCTGAAGGGCACGGTTTGAGAGGTACTCTGCAGCTGCTTGTGCAGCAGGATCAATTCCCTCTCCCCTTTCTGAGGACAGTGGCATGCCATTTTTCTTGTGCCAGAGAAGTATGCGCCGCCGAGCGATGTCGCACACCTCTTCGTTTGTCATGACATCCCACAGGCCATCACTGGCCAGAATGAGACAGTCATCGTCTTTGGCACGAGGAAGAAACATCACCTCAGGATCTGGAATAATCCATGGCTTCAGATACCTATCACCTGTATAATTATCAAGCCAACAGTTAACAAAAACAGCTTTCGACAAAAACTTTTCAAAGACATGCAACCTCAGTGTGCACAAGTACACAATACAGGCACAAACAGATCATTAAAGCAGAAACAAAGCGTAATAATCATTTTGAGTGTCCATAGCATGTGGCAATTTTCATATTACCCCATATGAAACTTTTTAAGTAAATTTATGATGTAACAAAGTTTTTAGAAGTAAACAGATCTGGGGGCGAAAAAAGGCTCAGCTTGAGGACAGTTCCCTTTGGATTTTGAAACTCCCCATGAAGATTGCTTTCTCAGCATTGTTTCCCCTATAATATACCTTGTCCAAACAAAGTCTGTTAAGTTTTATCGGGTGAATCATTGAATGTTGAAAGATAATCTTGGTATAAGAATTGTGTACATTCATTGTAACTCAAATCTTAAGCTTAGAACTGGAAGTTATAGATTTATTCCAAGTAAAAACAAAGACACAAAACGTTATCCCTAATTGCATGCTTTTTGCAGAAGAAAAACTTTTAATTAAGGAATTACACACAACTACAAGAATAAGTGAGAGTGTGTATCTTACAGCTTTAAAAAGACTAGGTAAGCAATTAACTTTAAACTTGAGTTTCAGAGACGAAAATAGTACTTTTCACTTTATAAGAATGAGAGTATGTACGTTACAACTTTAGCAAGGAGGGAACATGACTCGGAAGGAATGATGAGGAAATTGGTGATGTTATAGAAGACAAAAACATAGCTGAATGAAAAAGGACATTCAAGGTTTGTGATTTTAATGTCTATCAAGCTTAGACGAAGTATTATAACATTGTTATGGTATTAAATGTTCGACTTTTGGAGGACCCATGACATGAGAGAAAAAGTGAGAACAGAAATGCGAGTGGTAATATGAATGTCTGACCACACAAGAAAGGCCGTGATACAAAAAGATGACAGAAAATCGGTTAAGACAGTTGGAAAACGTACATAGGTCACTAAATGAAAAGACTCTAAAATTAATAACTTTTCACAATCTTGATAATAACATCATTTCTATCAGAGATAAGAGTGCAGATATGAAGAATGCAACCAATGTTCCTTTTTCCATCCATAAACTAAGTAACCGAATCATTACAGCATGGGAAATAAAGTGAAACTTCTGATTAAGCTCATACCAATCGACCTTGACATTGCGAGAACACCAAAAACTCGGTGACCATTCCATTGTATCACCCTGCCTCCGGCGGCCTCAATTCTTGCATATTCATCGGGTCGATTTGGCTAACCACACAACAATCAAACATAAATTTCTTCTATTTGGTTAAAATTCTTTTAAAAGAAGACACAAAACTACAATTGGAGGTAGCTTACTTTATGGTCAACTGATAGGGCCATGGGTTCTTTGCCACGACACAGAACCGCTCTTGAATCACCACAGTTTGAAACTACAATATGAGATGAACATATAACAGCAACAACAGCAGTTGATCCAACAGTTTCTGGGGCAACAGGATCAGAATTAACATCACCCCCAACTTCAGAATCAACCTTCAAAAAACAACTGCTGAAGGCTTTTTTCCACAGATCTGGACAATCATCCTTGGTGCTTTCAACTAAAAGACCTTCTCTCACAGATTCTATTTCCTCTGCCAAGGCTAAATGCATGCGCTCGCGGCAATAATTTGCCACCTAAACGTAAACAAGCTCCGTGTGAAGAATGCTTAATGGTTGCACACATTCGAATACGTAAAAAGCAAAATAAAACATTACCTGAGAGCCACCATGGCCATCATAGACTCCAAAGAAATGCACTGTCTGCTCCCTGAAACATTGGTCTATTCCATCAGGTACCCTATCACCAGTTAGCATTTGAATAGGAATTTTCAAAAATCTAGGTACAGTTGCGAGTGCATCTTCCATCTCAGGTCTTTTTCCACACACAGATGTAAATCCCCAAAGTGGGGTACAATCTAATTCAAAAACACTTCTACCAACTGTTCCACTCACAGATCTTTCTAGAGTTCGTTGATGAAGAACACCAGTAGTAGGCTCTGGGCCAGATATAACTCCAGTCTCTTCTTCAACGCTAACTGCCACATCTGCAACTACATTTGACACACCCAAATCAGTGGCCCTGGCAGCAATTTTCACAGTGGTGATGCTTTTCTCGATTTCTATGGAACTTCTTGTCCCTAAATCTGCAGAAACCTCAGAACTGATGAACTCATCTCCACAAAAACTACTATTCTCGCTGACTACTGAAAGAGAACTATCAATAATTGGATCACCCTCCAGCGATATCAAATCATCATCCTCAATTTCTGGGGTTAAAACTTCTTCACCGACAACCAAAGAGTTTATATTCTGGGACACCATACCCAACATCGGAATTTCTTCTACTCTTCCCTGTTCTGGTGGTGTGACCGCTGCACTACCAACTTCCTCCACAAGACAATCACTGTCAAGATCCTCATCAGCAATAAAAGTATCGGTAGAAACCTTAGCTATAGAATTGGATAACAACCCTGCATCTGTCATCAGCTTAATTCTGGACACATCCATGTGAGTAGTAATGGTTGGCTTATCACACACTGAATTACCTACTCTCAGTGGCACTGTAACCGTGGTTGACATCTCCTCCATCAAAATCCTTATCTATGTAGTACGAAAAGTTACCCTCCCACCCTACTGATATCACACAACCTGTCATATTTGAACCAAATTATCACCGTCTTTCATGAGTGAAAACGATCCTGGAATGCCAAGCGTGGATGTAAAAAAACCATTTCCCATGTCTAAGAAGCCCAGAGACGGAGGCAAATTCAACCTATGCAAATCATGGAATAGTTAAAAGGTGGCGAAAGTGAAATGGGGATAGTCAGATCTGGTCAACAGCAATGGATCCGAATTTCCATTTGCGGAAATTTCAATCAAAATCAGCTAAAATACACCCTTTTTCAACTATTATCATATTCTTTTCTAGATTCTTCTCTGTCTACCTTCGTCAACTCTGGCGAGACAGAATCAGACGAAACATGAAAGAAACAAACTTTATCTGCAAAAAAACAAAAAAGATTAAAACCCACAAAAATAAAAGAGACAGAGAGAGAGAGGAGAAACAAAGCTAACACTCATTATCTCTACACACAAGAAATATTGAGTTAAAAGAAAAGGGTCATGAGAAAGAACCCCAGGAAAAGCAAAGTCTCAGGAATCACAAGGAAGCCCTCAAAAGATAACACCCTTTTTTTCACACTACACCATGAGTTGCCTGGATCTGAGGCAACACACCTCAACCTCGTCCAATAATAATAATCATAAAATGAAAGAAAGAAAGAAAAAAGGTAAAAGAAATAAAGAAGAAAAAGAGATTCATTACCTAATTTTGTCAACCATGTAGAGTCTAGTTTCTTACTTCCTTCCTTCGTTTCTGTTCTCTTCTCACTGCCTTGTCTTCTGACTGCGACACCAGAGACCCATGATGGAAGAAGGAACAAAGAATCAAGAGACAAAATAAAAACATGGACTTTCCTTAATCCAAACCATTTTAGTGAATAAAATTAACAGCTTTGCTGGGTGTGACATAGATATAATAAGCATACCTGAGTGTGTTGGGGTGTGTGTTGGAAGCGCGAGAAAGGGAGTGGAGAAGAAAGAAAGAAAATGACTAAAATTTAAGTAAAAAAAGAAACTTTTATTGAAAGAAAAATGGGCTTAAAAGAGAAAGAGGCAACATAGAAAAAAGAGAAGTAGGGTGTTGTGTTGGGTTGTGTTGTGTTGTGTTGTTGTGTGAGAGAAGACAATGGAGTTGGACAGATGTCAAATCTTGAAGAGCATATTAAAGCATCTCCACCCATCCATTCCTCCATCTCCAACCTCCCTTCACTTTTCACCATTCAATCTAATCTTCGCATTTATTTTATAACTTCTTTTCCTCTTAAAGGAATCATGCTTCTCAAGTAACACATTTCTTTTTATTCCAAATGCAGTAAATTTTATATAAGGAGATTGTTTACTGCTAAAATATGCAACAATTTCATTTTAGATCTCATTTTTTCTTTTATAATATATTATAAATGTTGACTTTTATTCTTTTCATATTTAACATGTTAATAGGATCTTTCAAATTTATATTAATTTTGAATTTTCATATTTATCGGATAAGTAACTCATGATTTTAATTTATACATTATCACTCTTAGAACTTTTTACTGTAAGAGTATAACATGTTTTTCTTTAATTTAATTTTTTTCTTGTCTCATTATTTTAAAATTTTAACTTGAAAATGTGTACTAATATAATTTAAAAATAACAAATATTTTGTTATATTTATTGTCATTGACTTGTTAGCATACTCTAATACAATAAAAGGTATTGTAATACTCCGATTTTGAATTTATAATCTGACTATGACCCTATAATAAAAATGATGTTAAAATGTAAATATATTTCAATTGGAAGACTTCGTATTTAAAGGATTTGGTTGGTATAATTAGAATCTAAAATCATTATATCTAATCTCAAACTATTAAGATGCTTCAAAATGAAATTACAATTAATTACTTTTCTAATAAATATATTTTTTAAACAAATTAAATGTTATATGCTACTAAAATTTTTGAAATATGATTCCTCGTGTTATTGAATATTCACATATCACATAACTAACTACATTTAGGTAAGCCAAAATTCAAAAAACAGTTCCTCAATCATTACTAATTGAGAATAAATACTGTATCTGCTATTTTTATATTTCAAAAATTCGAAAAAAAATCTTTAAAATGTTATCAATTGAAGAAAGGTTTTAGTTTGACTTGCTAATATAATTGCAAAACGATATTTGCCTAAACTGAAAGTTTTTTGAGATGGCAAATTTAATTTTTTTCTATATCAATATTAATAATATATAACTAATACAATCTTTATTATATTTTTATTATTAATTGAATTTTTTAAATTCACGAAGATTTGAGAAATAGTCGTGAGTTATATAATTTTATGAATTTTAATTAAGTAGTTCAAATAGAAAAAAAAAGTTGAAAGATACTATATAAAAATATATCGAATACAATTCTTGTTAACAAAAATATAAATAAAATTAATTTTGAAAATCATAAAAATGAGTGTGATTCCTTCTTAACTCAATAAATTGTTGAAACTTCGGTTTAATTCTTAAAAAGACATATCAAAAGATGAGAGAAGAAATAAATATTTAAATCATTCTAAATCTTTTAAGTGATGTGAGATCACAGGATACGATAGATAAAAATAAATGTCAAACATTAACAAGTTATTTTAACTTATGCATTAATATATATATATATATATATATATATATATATATATATATATATATATATATATATATATATATATATATAAAAAAATAAAAA
>Ga0099823_1000559_pt1 | contig 25703 bp, 25 predicted proteins | sample CowpearedBW_FD_76831 | JGI IMG/M metagenome (GOLD analysis project Ga0099823, IMG submission 76831) | Root nodule microbial communities of legume samples collected from California, USA - Cow pea red BW | ecosystem: Host-associated > Plants > Roots > Nodule | place: USA: California | collected...
CTGACGAATCGACACGTCAGAACGTTCGTACACGTTCGGACAGCCCGTCGCGCCGACGAGCGCGGCGACAATCGCGTCCTTCCACGCCTCGACGCCCGCGGCCATGAACTGGCAGACGAGCTGGCTGCGCTGGCCTTCGTCTTCGGCGACGTAGTGATCGACGATCAGCCCCGGCAGGCCATCGGCCTCGCCGTGGATCAACCGGATCGCGTCCGAATCGATCGGCATGCGCGCGCGCAGCGCGATCGCGGCGGCGATGCGGCGCTCGAAGAAGGCCGCGTCGATGCGCTCCTTCTCATCGAAGCTCCACGCGCGCACGCGGATCAGCGACTCGGGGCTGAACGAGGCCCAGCACAGGAACTGACCCTCGGCGGACTCGACACGCACGGTCTCGCCGGCGTCGGCCTTGCCCTTCTCGATCGAGCCCTGGAACACCCACGGATGGCGGCGCAGCAGCGAGCGATCCTTGCCCGGGCGCAGACGAATGACTTTCATGGGGCGCGATTGTCTCAGCGCTTCTCCGCCGGCCCCAGCGTCCCGAACGCCCAGCCGATGTTCAGGCTGACCATCGGCGTGCTGTGCCGGTCGCCGCGCAGCGCCTTCCACTGGCCCACGCCCACCTTCACGCGCAGGCGGTCCTTGCCGGTGCCTTCCCACTGGCCCCACAGCTCGCCCTGCGTCACCGCGCCGCCGCCGACCTGCACGCCGCCGCCGCCGGCCGCGCCGATCAGCGCCTCCGCGCCCACGCGCATGCCGCTCCACTTCGGCGACTGCGCCCCCATGCCGAACATGCCGTACGAGAACGCGCCCGCCTTGCCCAGCGCCGCGCTGCCCGCCTGCGCCACGCCGTACCAGGGGCCGCCGAAGTCGCGCGTCATCCCCAGCCCCAGCCCGGTCACGCCGGCCCGCGTGCCGTCCTTGAAGACGAACTCCTTGAAGTGCGGCACGCTCATGTACCAGGTCTGCGCCCGCACCGTGCCGGACTCCAGCGGCGGGCTGCTCAGGATGCGCGACACCTTCTCCAGCGGCAGCGCCAGCGAACCGCGCACCTGCAGCGAGTCGTAATGCCCCCACGGCGCCTTCATGTAGCCGGCATCCAGGCGCAGCGTCGGGCCCCACGGCGTGATCCAGCGCAGCGTCGGCCCGACCCGCACCAGCCAGCCATTGCCGGTGTCCATGTCGCCGCCGCCGCCCAGGCCGAACGAGACCTGCCCGCCCACGCGCAGCCGCTCGCTGCCGATGCCCCAGTCCTGGCCGGCATTGGCCAGGATCTCCATGTAGCCGTCGTGTCCGCCCGCCGCGGCGCCTGAAGCCTCCAAGCCCCACCACGACGCGCCGTTGCCGAAGTACTGCCGCAGGTCCGCGCCAGCCTTGCCCTTGCGGCTGTTCAGCGGCACGCCGCCACGCGTGCGGCTGCCGCCGCGCGGCTTCTCGACACCCGCGCTGATCGCGATCTCGTCCAAGCCCATGCCCGTGCGGTCGCCCGCCCGCCCCGGCGCGCCTGAATCGCTCGGCGAGAAGCTCAGGAAGCGGTCCATCCGGCCGATCGTGAAGGCCACGCCGGTGTCCTTGATGTTGCCGCTGCCATTGGGGAAGGCCACGTGCGACACGCCCACGCCGGCGTACCAGTTGCCGAACTCGCGCCGCAGCGACAGCTCCGGCCGCAGCATCAGCCCGCCGCCCGGGCGGATCTTGTCCGAACTGACGCCGCCGCCGGCGCCGGCATACAGGCTCGCCGCCAAGTGCCAGTCCTGCCCGAGCCGGAAACGCCGCTGCACGTTGAAGCCGACCGTGAACAGGCCGCCGAACTCGCCCTGCGCCGCGCCGTACGCGGCCGGGCCCAGGCCCCAGTCCTCGTTGATCGCGACCATGTAGCTCGCGCCCAGGAACGCCGTCTTCTGCCCCGTGGGCATCGTCATCGGCGTCCAGTTCAGCTCGAAGGCGGCGGGCCGGCTGTCCGTCGCCGTGACCAGCTTCGGGCCGGCCGGTGCCGATGACGGCGCCGCCTCACCCGCCTGCGCATGCGCCTGCAGTTGCGCGGCCAGCAGCGCCGAGCACAGCAGCAGCGGACGGGACGGGAAGTTCGAAGCGGTCGGGACGAAGCGGATCATCGGGATCAATCGGTTATTTCTTGCGGGCACGCGGGTGCGCCGCGTCGTAGACCTGGGCCAGGTGCTGGAAGTCCAGCCGGGTGTAGACCTGCGTGGTGCTGATGTTGGCGTGGCCCAGCAGCTCCTGGACCGCGCGCAGATCGCCGCTGCTCTGCAGCAGGTGCGACGCGAACGAGTGACGCAGCATGTGCGGATGGACATGCGTGGGCATGCCCGCGGCGAGCGCGCGCTGCTTCAAGCGCTTGCGGACCTGGTCGGCGCTGAGCCGGCGGCCGCGCGGACCGACCAGCAGCGCCGGCTCGTCCGCCGCCGCCCACTGGCCGCGCAGCGCCAGCCATTCGCCCAGCGCCTTCATCGACGCGCTGCCCAGCGGCACCGCGCGGAACTTGCCGCCCTTGCCCAGCACCTGCGCCTCGGCCGCGTCCAGCGCGATCCAGCCGGCCGCCGCCGCGTGGTGGCGCACATCCAGGCCCACCAGCTCCGACACCCGCAGCCCGCTGCCGTAGAGCAGCTCCACGATGCAGCGCTCCAGCGCCTCCACGGCCGGATCGGCGGGGTCCTGATGATGCTCGGCCAGCCGCACCGCGTCGTCCACGCCGAGCGCCTTGGGCAGCGGCCGCCCCTGCTTGGGCGCGTGCAGGTCGGTGATCGGGTTCGCGTCGACCAGGCCGTTCTGGCCCAGCCAGCGGTACCAGCCGCGCCACGCCGACAGGATCAGCGACAGCGTGCGCGGCTTGAGCCGCTCGCCATGCAGCTTGGCCAGGAAGCGCCGCGCCTGCGGCAGCGACAGGCGCAGCAGGTCCAGCCCCTCGGCCGCGGCGAAGCCGCTCAGCCGCCGCAGCGCGTCCGCATACAGCGTCAGCGTGCGCTCCGCCAGGCGGCGCTGCACGCGCAGGTGATCGAGGTAGCGCTGCTGCCCGTCAGTCAGGCTGGGCGGCGGCATGCGGATCGGCGTCCAGCAGGCGCGAGAGCGCGGCGCTCGCGATCTCGCCGACGCGGGACAGGAACTCGGTGCCCATCTCGGCCGTGTAGCGCGTCGGATCCGGCGAGCCCAGCACCAGCAGCCCGAAGGGCTGCGCCGGCGCGCCCGCCGTCAGCGGCACCAGCGCCAGCGAGGCCACGTCATCCTCCAGCCAGCGCGCCGCCTCGAAGCCCGAATTGATGCCGCAGTACGGCTGGTTCAGGCTGCCGACGAAGGTCTTCACGTCCGCGCTGACCTCCGCCGCGAACGGCGCCAGCGCATGGCCGGCATCGACGTTCCACAGGCGCAGGTTGGCCTGCGGGATCAGGAACTGGTGGCGCAGCTCGCGCAGCAGCACCTCGGGCAGCTGGCGCTCGTCGCGCGTGAGCATCAGCGCCAGCGTCCAGCGGTGCAGCCGGTCGGCGATCGCGACGTTCTCCTGCCCGTTGCGGATCATCTCGACGATCTTGTGCTCCAGGCCGCGGATCTTCTCGCGCAGCAGCTCCGCCTGGCGCTCCTGCAGCGAGACCGCGCGCTGCCCGTGCGGATGCGAGATCCGGACGTTGGCCAGCAGCTCGGCGTGACGTTCGAAGAACGCCGGGTCATTCGCCAGGTAGTCGGCGATGTCTTGTTCGGTGATGCCTTCGATGCCGCTCACAGTTCGATTTCTCCTTCAAAGACCGTCTGTGCCGGCCCTGTCATGTAGACCGGGGCATCGAGCCCCGGGCCGCCCGGCGTCATGCCGGCCCATTCGATGCGCAGGTCGCCGCCGCGGGTGTGCACTTCCACCGCCTCGTCCAGCCAGCCGAGCCGGATGCCGGCGACCACCGCCGCGCACGCGCCGGTGCCGCAGGCCAGCGTCTCGCCGGCGCCGCGCTCATACACGCGCAGCTTCACCTCGCGACGGCTGATCACCTGCAGGAAGCCGGCATTCACGCGCCGCGGGAACGCCTCATGGTTCTCGACCAGCGGGCCCACGATGGCCACCGGCGCATGATCGACGTCCTCGACCCGCTGCACCGCGTGCGGATTGCCCATCGACAGCACCGCGACCTCGGCCGTCATGCCGTCGCCCAGGTCCAGCGGCCAGCGCGCGTAGCCGCCATCCACGCCATCCGCCGGCCGGGCCGTCGCGCGCGCCGGATCGAACGGGATCGCAGGCAGGTCGAAGACCGGCGCGCCCATGTCGACCGTGACGCGGCCATCGTCGCGCAGGCGCAGCTCGAGCAGCGCGTTGATCGTCTGGACGCGGATGGTGCGCTTGTCGGTCAGCCCCTTGTCGACGACGAAGCGCACGAAGCAGCGCGCGCCGTTGCCGCACTGCTCCACCTCGGAGCCGTCCGAGTTGAAGATGCGGTAGCCGAAGTCCACGTCCGGGGTCTTCGGCGCCTCGATCACCAGCACCTGGTCGCAGCCCACGCCGAAGCGGCGGTCGGCGACGCGCCGCAGCTGGTCGGCGCTCAGCGGCATCGGGTGGCGCGTGGCGTCCAGCACGACGAAGTCGTTGCCGGCGCCCTGCATCTTGGTGAAGCGCAGTTTCATGGGGGCGGATTATCGGGAATACAGCGACGGCTCGCCGGGCGGCCGCGTCTTGAATCGCTTGTGGACCCAGAAATACTGGGCCGGGTGCTCGCGGATGCGGTCCTCGAGCCAGCGGTGGAAGCGCAGCGCGTCCGCCTCCACATCGCCGCTGGGGTAGCCGGCCAGCGGCTCATGGGCGTGGATGACGATGCCCTCCCCCTTGGGCAGCATCGTGACGATCACCGGCTGCACCACCATCTTCATCGTCTCGGCGATCTTGGCCGGCGCCAGCAGCGTGTTGGCCGGCACGCCGAAGAAGGGCACGAAGGCCGAATCCTTGGGGCCGAAGTCCATGTCCGGCAGGTTCAGGAAGGAATAGCCGTCGCGGATCGCCCGCAGGATGCTGCGCACGCCCTCCTGGCGGTCGACCAGCTTGGTCGTCCCGAAGCGCGATCGGGCCTTGCGCAGCGCCTCGTCGAACAGCGCGTTGCTCTGGCGCTGGTAGATGCTGGCGCCCGGACGCGACTGGTTCAGCATCAGCGCCGGGCCGATCCAGTCCAGGCCCACGAAATGCGGCATCAGCCACATCACCGGCCGGTCGACCTGCTCGGACAGCTTGATGTTGCCCTCGATGCGCATCAGGCGCAGCAGGCGCCGGTCGGACGCGTACCAGAGCAGGCCGCGCTCGAGCAGGCTGCGGCCCAGCCAGCCGAAGTGCTCGCGCACCAGGGCCTGGCGCTCGGCCAGCGGCTTGTCGGGGAAGCAGAGTTCCACGTTGCGCAGCGCGACGCGCCGGCGCGATCCCGCGACCCGGTGCAGCAATGCGCCCAGTCCCCAGCCGAGCGCGGCCAACCAGCGCAGCGGCAGCCAGTGCAGCAGCCAAAGCAGCGCGATCAGCGCATATGTACCCAGTTTTCCCATCCACCCATCCGTGGGCCCTTTCGGGCCTTTCCTATAATGCGCGCCCATGTCGCCGAGTTAATCTGGACAACTTGCGGGGCGACTCATAAATCCCGCTAAAGCGTTCGCCGCCTGACTCCCAGGTCTCGGCAACGCCCGAAGACTGAATCACAGGAGTTTAAATTGGCGAGCGATTTCCTCTTCACCTCGGAATCCGTATCTGAAGGCCACCCGGACAAGGTGGCGGACCAGATCTCCGATGCCATCCTCGACGCGATCCTCGCCCAGGACCCGCGCTCGCGCGTCGCCGCCGAGACGCTGTGCAACACCGGTCTGGTGGTGCTGGCCGGCGAGATCACGACCAACGCCCACGTCGACTACATCCAGGTCGCCCGCGACACGATCAAGCGCATCGGCTACGACAACACCGAATACGGCATCGACTACAAGGGCTGCGCCGTGCTCGTGGCCTACGACAAGCAGAGCAACGACATCGCGCAAGGCGTGGACCAGGCGTCCGACGACCACCTGAACACCGGCGCCGGCGACCAGGGCCTGATGTTCGGCTACGCCTGCGACGAGACGCCCGAGCTGATGCCCGCGCCGATCTACTACGCGCACCGCCTGGTCGAGCGCCAGGCCCAGCTGCGCAAGGATGGCCGCCTGCCCTTCCTGCGCCCGGACGCCAAGAGCCAGGTCACGATGCGCTACGTCGACGGCAAGCCGCACAGCATCGACACCGTGGTGCTGTCCACGCAGCACGCGCCCGAGATGTCGCTGGGCGACAAGATGAAGCCCGAGTTCTACGAGGCGGTCATCGAGGAAATCATCAAGCCGGTGCTGCCCAAGGAGTGGCTGCAGGACACGAAGTACCTGGTCAACCCGACCGGCCGCTTCGTCATCGGCGGTCCGCAGGGCGACTGCGGCCTGACGGGCCGCAAGATCATCGTCGACACCTACGGCGGTGCCTGCCCGCACGGCGGCGGCGCGTTCTCGGGCAAGGACCCGACGAAGGTGGACCGCTCGGCCGCCTACGCGGCCCGTTACGTGGCCAAGAACATCGTGGCCGCGGGCCTGGCCAAGCAGTGCCAGATCCAGGTCGCGTATGCGATCGGCGTGGCCCGGCCGATGAACGTCACCGTCTATACCGAAGGCACCGGCGTCATCCCGGACGACAAGATTGCCGCGCTGGTCAACGAGCATTTCGACCTGCGTCCCAAGGGCATCATCCAGATGCTGGATCTGCTGCGTCCGATCTACGGCAAGACGGCGGCGTATGGCCACTTCGGCCGTGAGGAGCCGGAGTTCTCGTGGGAGCGCACGGATAAGGCGAAAGCGCTGCGCGCGGCGGCGGGGCTGTAAGCCCTCTCCGCTCCCCCGGTCATTTGCCGCACATTCTCCAAACGGCATGACCTCGATCCCCTGATTCAGGGCCGCCTCGCGCGGCCCTGCGCACTTGCGGCCTACCCCTGGCGCGGCAGAATCGGCGCATGCATGCCCCGCCCGTCACGCCGTCCCCGCTGACCATCCTGATCGTCGACGACCAGAGCGCCACGCGCGTGGCGCTGACCGCGGAGCTGGACCGCGCCGGCCACCGCGTGCTGGAGGCCGACAGCGCCGAATGGGCGCTGGAGCTGTTCCGCCGCTACCGGCCCGATGTCGTGCTGCTCGACGTCGAGATGCCCGGTCACGACGGCTACTGGACCGCTCGCGAGATGCGTGCCGCCGAGCCTGGCGGCTGGACGCCGATCATCTTCCTGTCGCAGTTCAACCAGGACGAGGATGTCTGGAAGGGCATCGAGTCCGGCGGCGACGACTACCTGGTCAAGCCGGTCTCCGCGATGATCCTGCACGCCAAGCTGCGCGCGATGCAGCGCCTGGCGCAGATGCGGGCGCGGCTGGTGCAGATGTCCGAGGAGCTGCGCGCCGCCAACGCGCAGCTCGAGGAGCTCTCCAGCGTGGACGCGCTGACGGGCTTGATGAACCGCCGCGCGCTCGATGCGCGGCTGCAGCAGGAGCTGGACCGCGCGCGCCGCGAAGGCAAGCCGCTGACGCTGATGCTGTGCGACGTCGACTACTTCAAGCGCTACAACGACGCCGCCGGCCACGTGGCCGGCGACGCGTGCCTGCGCCGCGTCGGCCAGTTGCTCAAGGAGACCTGCCGCCGGCCCAGCGATTGCGCCGGGCGCTACGGCGGCGAGGAATTCGCGCTGATCCTGCCCAACACGCCGCGCTCCGGCGCGATGACCTACGCCCGCGCGCTGATGCGCACGATGGAGCTGGCGGCGATCCCGCACCCGGACTCGCCCATCGGCGGCACGCTGACGCTCTCGGGCGGCATCACCACCTGCCTGCCGGACGAGAGCACCAGCGCCGAGGGCCTGATCATTCGCGCCGACGACGCGCTCTACAACGCGAAGTCCACCGGCCGCAACCGCTTCTTCAGCTACGAGATGCAGATGGACACGCAGGAGCAGCGCCGGCAGGCCGCGCCCGCGCCGTCATCGACGCCGCCGGCCGCGCCACCTCCCCCAGCCTCCCCCACTTGAGGCATGGCCGGCACGCCCGGCATGCGAACCGTCCCCGCATAATCGGCTCCGGCACGCCTTGCTGCCGCCCGTCGATGCTGCCCGGCCATGGACCCCTCCGCCTCGCTGCCGCCGCTGCGCATCCTGGTCGTGGACGATCAGGCGAGCACGCGCGGCTTCCTGTGCCGGCAGCTGCAGGCCATCGGCCATCACACGCTGGAGGCCGATGGCGGCGACAGCGCGCTGACGCGCTTCGTCGGCGAGCGGCCGGACCTGGTGCTGCTCGACGTCGAGATGCCCGGCCACGACGGCTACTGGGTCGCGAGTCAGATGCGCGCGCATGAACGCGGCGGGTGGACGCCGATCATCTTCCTGTCCAGCCGCGACCGCGACCAGGATCTCTGGCAAGGCATCGAGTCCGGCGGCGACGACTACCTGGTCAAGCCCGTCTCCAACACCGTGCTGCAGGCCAAGCTGCGCGCGATGCAGCGGCTGCGGCGCATGCAGGCGCGGCTCCAGGAGGTGTCGGATGAGCTGCGCCACAGCAACGAGCGGCTCGAGAAGCTCTCCGGCGAGGACGCGCTGACGCGCCTGATGAACCGGCGCGCCTTCGATGCCCGGCTGGCGCAGGAGATCGCCTGCGCGCGGCGCGACCAGCAGCCGCTGACGCTGGTGCTGTGCGACATCGACCACTTCAAGCGCTACAACGACAGCCATGGCCACCTGGCCGGCGACGCCTGCCTGCAGCGCGTCGCGCAGCTGCTGCAGCAGACCTGCCGGCGCCCGCGCGACTGCGCGGCCCGCTATGGCGGCGAGGAGTTCGCGCTGATCCTGCCCGGCACGCCGCGCTCCGGCGCGATGACCTTCGCGCGGGCGGTGATGCGCACGCTGCGCAACTGCAACATGCGCCATCCCGATTCGGTCGAGTCCTACGTCACGCTGTCCGGCGGCATAACGACCTGCGTGCCCGACGCCGAGACCTCGGTCGAGGGGCTGCTGCGGCGCTCCGATGACGCGCTCTACACGGCGAAGTCGCGGGGCCGCAACCGCTTCTTCAGCTTCGAGATGCAGATGGACACCGTCGAGCAGGCGCCCAGCGGCTTCGCGCCGCTGTGAAGGGATTGCCTGCTGACACATCCGGGAGGAATCGGCGTTACCGTTGCCGCCTTTCGACCCTCGCCCGTCTTCCATGCCCGTGATCGATCACGACGCGCTGCGGCGCCATGCCATCGCCCGCACCTTCTTCAAGCCGACCACGCTGCTGCGCGCGATCCAGCGCCTGGGCTTCGTGCAGGCCGATCCGATCCGCGCGCCGGCGCGCGCGCAGGACCTGATCCTGATGCACCGGGTGAAGGACTACCGCGCCGGCCAGCTCGAGGCGCGCTACGCGCGTCTGGCGATCGAGGAAGACTGCCTCGTCAACTACGGCTTCCTGGCGCGCGAGACGCTGGCGCTGCTGCATCCGCGCGTCGCGCGCCGCGCCTGGGACGACGCGATGAACGCGCGCGCCGCCGAGGTGCTGGACTTCATCCGCGCGCGCGGCCGCACCCATCCGCAGGACGTGCTCAAGGCCTTCAGCCACGGCCGCGTCGAGGGCTACTGGGGCGGCGAGCTCAACGCCAGCACGCATCTGCTCGACGGCATGCACTACCGCGGCCTGCTGCGCGTGGCGCGGCGCGACGCCGGCACGCGGGTCTACGAGGCGATCGAGCACGCGCCGCAGGACGACAGCCCGGACGCCCGCCGCGAGCGCGCCGGCGCATTGCTCGACATGATCGTGGCGCTCTATGCGCCGCTGCCCTCGCCGAGCCTGGGCTACCTGACCTCACTGCTGGGCTACGGCGCCCCGCACCTCAAGACCGAGGCCCGCGAGGTGCTCAAGCACGCGAAGTCGCGCTGGGCGCACGCCAAGGTCGATGGCGAGGTCTGGTATTGGCCCGCCGACGAGAACCCCGCCTCGCGCGCCCATCGGCCCGAGCCGGACCGGCTGCGCTTCCTGGCGCCCTTCGATCCGCTGGTCTGGGACCGCCGCCGTTTCGAGCGGCTGTGGGGCTGGGCCTACCGCTTCGAGGCCTACACCCCCGCCGCGAAGCGGACCATGGGGCACTACGCGCTGCCGATGCTCTGGGGCGAGCAGGTGATCGGCTGGGCCAACCTGAAGGTCGAGGGCGGGACGCTGGTCCCAGACCTCGGCTTCATCGGCAAGCGGCCGCGCGACGCGGCCTTCCGCGCCGCGCTGGACGAGGCCTGCGCGGATATGGCGGCGTTCCTCGGCCTCGCCGGCTGAGCCTCAGGCGTTCACCAGCGCCATCGATACCTCGGGATAGCGCGCGCCGGCAACCGGATGCGCGTCGATCAGATCGCGCAGTTCCTCGCGCAGCACGTCGTTGAGACGGATGCGCGAGGCCATCGCGTTCTCCTCCAGCCGTGCGATCGAGCGCGTGCCCGGGATCGGCATGATGTCCGGACCTCGGTCCAGCAGCCAGGCGAGCGCCAGTTGCGCCGGCGTCAGACCATGATCGCGGGCCAGCGCGACGATCGCATCGGCCAGCGCCAGGTTCTGCGCCATCGAGTCGCCCTGGAAGCGCGGATTGACGCGGCGCCAGTCATTCGCGGCCAGTTGATCGGCGCTGCGGATCGCGCCGGTCAGGAAGCCGCGCCCCAGCGGGCTGTACGGCACCAGCGCGATGCCCAGTTCGCGGCAGGTGGGCAGCACCTCGGCCTCGACGTCGCGCGTCCAGAGTGAGTACTCCGACTGCACAGCCGCGATCGGATGCACGCGATGGGCGCGGCGGATGGTCGCGGCCGAGGCCTCCGACAGCCCGAGATGGCGCACCTTGCCGGCGCGCACCAGCTCGGCCATGGCGCCGACGGTCTCCTCGATCGGCACCGCGGGGTCGACGCGATGCAGGTAGTACAGGTCGATGTGGTTGACGCCGAGGCGGCGCAGGCTGGCGTCGCAGGACGCGTGGACGTGCGAGGGCTTGCCGTTGACGCCGGCCGACAGCCCGTCGGCGTTGCGGACGATGCCGAACTTGGTCGCCAGCACGACCTCGCGCCGGCGGTTGGCCAGCAGGCCCGACAGCAGGCGCTCGTTGGCGCCGTTGCCGTAGATGTCGGAGGTGTCGAGGAAGTTCATCCCCAGGTCCAGCGCCCGGTGCAGGACGGCCATCGAGGTGGCCTCGTCGGCGGGACCGTAGAAATCGGACATCCCCATGCACCCGAGTCCGAGCGCGGAGACCTCCGGCCCGTGGGCGCCAAGGCGGCGGCGGGGCAGTTGCGGCAGGTTGTTGAGCGGTTCCCTGGACATGATGGTCATGGCGCGACTCCTTGATGGCGAGGTGGGCGCGGCGTCGACATGAGCGCCGCGATGTCCATCACTTTAGGAATCCGCCCCCCTGCGGGACCAGCGCAAAGCTCGCCCGTCCTTGCCCAATCCTCCGGAACCCCGTCTCGCGCCCGCGCGGGCACTGGCGACGCGCGCGTCGCACTTGCACAATCCGCCGCATGGTCGCTCCCACTCCCATTTCCCTCGCCGACGGCTTCCCCGACGCGCTGCAGGCGCTGCGCGCGCAGATGGTGGACCTGACGCTGCGTCACATCGACGCCGACGGCTCGCGCCCCACCGCGATCCCCTGCCTCCAGCTGATCAAGGCCAGCTGCACCGCGCCGCGCACCGCGCCAGCGCTGTACGAGCCGGGCGTGGTCATCGTGCTGCAGGGGCGCAAGAAGGTGGAGCTGGGCGCCGAGACGCTGTTCTACGACCCGCTGCATTTCCTGCTGGTGTCGATGACGATGCTGCCCCGGGGCCAGGTCATCGACGCCACGCCGGACAAGCCCTACCTGTGCGTGCGCGTGAGCTGCGACACGCCGACGCTGGCCGAGCTGATGCTCGAGGTCGGCCCGGCGAGCAGCGACGCCGCGCCCGCGGCGCAATCAGGCCTGAACGTGGCGCCGGTGTCGGAGTCGCTGCTCGGCGCGACGCTGCGGCTGATGCAGCTGCTGGACAGCCCGCAGGACCAGCGCGTGCTGGGCCCGCTGCTGCAGCGCGAGATCTTCTACCGCGTGCTGACCGGCCCGCTCGGGCCGCGCTTGCGCGCGCTGGCGCAGCAGGACAGCGCGACGCGCCGCCTGTCCCGCGCAATCGATGAGCTGAACCGCCGCTTCCACGAGGCCATCAGCATCGAGGAACTGGCCGAGGTCGCGCACATGAGCGCCTCGACACTGCACCAGCGCTTCAAGCAGCTGACCAGCATGTCGCCGATGCAGTACCAGAAGCAACTGCGGCTGCAGCACGCGCGCCGGCTGATGCTGGGCAGCGGGCTGGATGCGGCGGCCGCGGCGCACCAGGTCGGCTACGAGAGCGCCTCGCAGTTCAGCCGCGAATATCGACGGCTCTTCGGCACGCCGCCGCGGGCCGACATCGAGCAGCTGTTGCGCGCCGGATGAAGCCCGCGATGAACGGCACCGACACCGCCAGCGTGACACCCGCCGCGATGCCCGCCGTGGCGCTTGCCGATACCGCGCCATTGAGCGCGATGCTGGCGCGCCATGCGCCGCGCGAGGGCGTCTGGCCCACGGCCCTGCCGCGGGTCTGGGCGATCCGGCTGGACGGCCCGGGCGGCGAGCTCGCGCATGCGGTGCAACCCGCGGCGCTGTGCGTGATCGCCCAGGGCGCCAAGGAAGTGCGGCTTGGCGACGAGCGCTACGTCTACGACGCCGCCCGCTTCATGGTGTTCACGACCGACCTGCCGGTCAGCGGCCGCGTGATCGAGGCCTCGCCCGAGCGGCCCTACCTGTGCCTGCGCCTGGACTTCGACGCGGAGGAGGTCGCGGAACTCGTCGCGCGCAGCGGACCGCCCAGGGCGCCCGCCCCCGCGGCCGATGACGGCGCCGAGGACACGTCGCGCGGCCTCTTCGTGAGCGCCGTCACCCCGGACATGCTGGACGCCGCGGGCCGGCTGATGCGTCTGCTCGACCACCCGGAGGACCACGCCGCGCTCGCGCCGCTGGCGATGCGGGAGCTGGTCTATCGCGTGCTGCGCAGCGAGCAGGGCGAACGCCTGGCGCAGGTCGCGCGCGCCGACAGCCAGACGCAACGCGTGCAGCGGGCGATCCGCTGGCTCAAGGCGCATTACGCGAAGCCGCTGCGCATCGAGGCGCTGGCGAAGGAGGCGCACATGAGCGCGTCCTCGCTGCACCACCACTTCCGCGCGCTGACCTCGATGAGCCCGCTGCAGTACCAGAAGCAGCTGCGCCTTCAGGAAGCGCGCCGGCTGCTGATCGCCGAAGGCCTGGAGGTGGCGCGCGCTGGTCATGCCGTCGGCTACGAAAGCCCGTCCCAGTTCAGCCGCGAATACAGCCGGCTCTATGGCGCGCCGCCGTCGCGCGACGCGGCCAGGCGCCGGGACGGGCCGCCCTCGCGGCTGAGCGCCTGACGCGGAGCCCGGCGCCCCCGGCGCCCCCGGCGCGATGCCGCCGCTACTTGCTGAAGCACCCGCCCGCCAGCATGGGCGCGCCCTTCAGCCGATCGTCGGTCGGATTCAGTTCGGCGACGCGGTTCTCGTAGACGCGGGTGCACTTGCTCCCTTGGCGAACGATCTTCGAGCCGGAACCGCTCGTCGACGTGCTCGTGACGATGGGCAGAGTGCCTGCGGCATCGGCGATCGCGGACTCGATGGTGCGCCGCTCGCTGTGTGAGCGCGGATCGTTGCGGACCTGATCGGCCATGCGCAGGCGGGGATCCGGGGCGCCGCCGCTCTTGGGCAGCGCCAGGTTGAGCCTGGAGCGGCCGTCGCCGGGCGGTGCCGAGGCGGCCGAAGCCGGCACGGCGGGCGCCGCGACGGTCTGGATCGCGGAGGTCGGCGGCGTGGCGGTCACCTGGACCTCCGGCACCGCCACGACGATGGGGGCCGGAACGCGCGGCCGTTCGGGGCGAGGGTCCAGACGCGCGGCCGGCGCGGCCGGCGCGGGCTGGCGCTCGGCGGCCAGCGGCAGCAGCCGCACCTCGGTCAGCCGGGGCGGCTCGCGGCGCCCCGGGTGGCGCCATCCATGGTCCATCCATAGCACCGACACCGCGACGCCCTGCACCAGCAGCGCCGCCGCCACGCCCAGCCATCGCCGCCCGCGCGCCGGGCCCTTCCATTGCGCCGCGGTCATGCCGGCGCGCTGCCTCGATCCATCGCGCCCTCCCCGGCCGACGTGTTCTGGGGCGCGATCCTAGCGGCACGCCAGGCCATTGCCGCAGGTCAGCGCCCGGCGGCTTCACGCGCGCTTCAGGAAGCCTTCATGTGGCGCGCGGCCGGATCGTGGGGAGCCTCGGTCAGGCGTCGCCGCGATCCAGCGAGGCCGACAGCGCCGCATGCGCCTCGACCTCGGCCATGCGCAGGCCGAAGGTCTCGCGCGCCATTCCCAGCGCGTCCGAGCCCGCCACGAAATGCAGCGGCGGCGACGGCATCGCCGCCAGTTCGACGAGGGCGCGGCCCAGCTTGGCCGGGTCGCCAGGCTGCTGGTGGTTGTAGGCCTCGTAGCTGGACAGCGGCGGCGTCGGCAGCGCCGCATAGTCCGCGATCGCACGCGAGCCGTAGCGGACCGAGCTCGCGTCGAGGAAATCGGTGCGGAAGAAGCCCGGTTCGACGACGGTCACCCGGATGTTGAAACCCGCCAGCTCGGGCGCCAGCGCGGCGCTGAAGCCATCGACGGCGAACTTGGTCGCGCAGTAGACCGCCGCGCCATCGAAGCCTCGGAAGCCGCCGACCGAGGCGATATTGATCACGTGGCCGTCGCGCTGACGGCGCATCACCGGCAGCACCGCGCGCGTCACATGCATCAGGCCGAACACGTTGGTGGCGAACTGGCGTTCGATGTCCGCCGCGGGAATTTCCTCGAACAGGCCGAGCTGCCCGTAGCCTGCGTTGTTGACCAGCACGTCGATACGCCCGAAGCGCGCCACGGCCTGTTCGACCGCGTGGGCGGCATCGGCCTCGCGGGCCACGTCCAGCGGCAGGCACAGGACAGCGTCGCCGTGGCCGGCGTACGCCGTCTTCAGCGCCTCGGCGTTGCGGCCGGTGGCGACGACACGGTCGCCGGCGGCCAGCGCGGCGCGGGCGATCTCCAGGCCGAAGCCGCGGTTCGCGCCGGTGATGAACCAGATCTTGCTCATGAGAATCCGTCCTTGGCAGGGGTTGAAGGGGGTTGAAAGGGGGGATGAAAAGGGGAAGTCGGGAACGACGGATTCACTGTAGGAACGGACGGACCGCTGCGCGTGCCCGTTCCGGCGGACCGCTTGCACGATCCGCCACGGACGCTGTCGCGACGCTCCAGATTGCTTCACCGTGACGGACGTTGGCCCCTTCGCGCCCCTGGAAACCGCGGGGGATGCGCGGAATCGGCGCTTGCGCTACACTCCTCAGCTTGGATTCGCACAAGACCACCCTCTTCAGGTCTTTCTCTGCAGCCCCTCCTGGCTCTCTCACGGGCCCTTCTGCGAGCGGCTCGCATCTGCATCAGCCCCCGGTTCGTGCGCTTGAGCGTTTCTGGCTTCGGTCCGTGCGCGCGTCTTCGGCGCGCGTGACAGCCGGGGCAACTTTCCGTGCCTGTTCCGCCGCCGTGTCAACGGACCGGAACGGTGTACGTTCCCAAACCGCGCCAAGACGGTTGCTTATTGCGATTGCCTGTCAAGGCGCACACCTCATGAAAACTATGCGTAACAAAAGCATTGAGGTGGGGCGATTCCTTGTCTCACCAATGTCCAAACCCCATGCCGACGGCGGTTTCGCCGCGGCGGTCTCGATCAGGTCGGGACGCGGCATGGCAAGCATTGATCGCGTCATGCGATTCGTGCCGGCCTTCGAGACCCGCCGCGCCGCGTTGCGCTACGCGGAGAACGAAGGCACGGCCTGGGCGCGCAGCCACTGAGCGGCGCACCATCGATCCCGAGGCGAAGGCCTGCGTCCCGACGCGACCGCCGCCCTTTTCATCTTCAAGATAGGAGCATCCCGCATGGCCAAGGAAGAACTGATTGAAATGCAGGGCGTCGTCAACGAAATCCTCCCGGACTCGCGCTTTCGCGTGACCCTGGAGAACGGCCACCAGGTCATCGCCTACACGGGCGGAAAGATGCGCAAGCATCACATCCGCATCCTGGCCGGCGATGCGGTGTCCCTCGAGATGTCGCCCTATGACCTGACCAAGGGCCGGATCACCTTCCGTCACCTGGCGCGCTCGAACCACTCGGGCCCGCCGCCGGTCCGCCGCTGAATCCCGCCGCCGCCTTGGGGGATCCGTCTCCCGCGGCGGCGTCTGAATTCATGACCACCGCCGCGCCCGCCGCCGAAGCCGACGACCCGATGCCCGTGCCGCCTGAGCAGCCGGACATCGACGCCTGCTGCGGCAACGGCTGCGATCCGTGCATCTTCGACCTGCACGATCTGGCGATGGACGATTTCCGGCAACGGCTGCGCGCCTGGAAGGCCCGTCACCCCGAGGCGCCCTGACCGGCGCCTCCTCCCCACCCCGAAGGGCCGCCTCGCGCGGCCCTTTCCTTTTGGGGAAGTCTTCCCCGTCCCATCCCCCAGGCCGGATTGCGTTTCGTGACCTTTCAGGGACATTCCGGGGATTCAGAACGGGCGCCGGAAGGCCGACATTCCTGACAGGCGCCGCGCTTGCCGTGCCGGCGCAGGCTCCTCGTGCGGAGGTCTGAATGTTCATGCCCGGCCAGTCCCGTGTCCCCGCCTCGCGCTCCGACGCGCAGGCCGACCTGCGCTTCGCGCTCGCCCGCTTGAGCGCCGATTGGCGCCACCTGGACCTGCTGCCGCTGGAGGTGCTGCTGCGCCATCTGCTGATGGCGGAGCACCGCTGCATGCCGCACCCGAGCGTGCTGCGCGAGCGTCCCACCAACCGCTGGCTGCTGCCGCGGCTGCGGCGCCGGCGGCTCGAGGTGGCCAAGCGCCTGATCGCGCTCGGCGGCCGGGTCAGCCATGCGGCGCTGGCGCGCGTGCTGCCACGCGGCCATGACTGGCCTGGGATCTCCGCCCTGGTCGGCCGCCACGCCTGGGATCCGGTCGAAGGGCGGCAGCCGCGCAGCCGCCGGCCGGCGATCGACGGGCCGGCGATCGGCGAGCCGCCCTATTCCCGCGCCGCGAGCAGCGCGCCCGCCACCTCGGCGAAGCCCGCGCCGCGCTCGGCCGCCGTCACGTAGAGCGGCGGGTGATCCAGCATCGGCAGGAAGCGCGCGATGTTGGCCACCCCCACCGACAGGGGCACCCGCTCGAACATCAGTTGATCGTTGGTCGAGTCGCCGACATAGACCCACTCCCGCGGATCGAAATCCCTTCCCGTCAGCCGCTTCACCGCCCAATGGGCGGCGCTCCATTTGCTGTGATCGCCGATCCAGCCGTTGACGTGGATGGAACTCACCGTCGCCACCAGCCCGTGCGCGCGCATCCGGTCGCAGACGGCGGCGATGGCCTCGTCATCCAGCGAAGCGAATTCGCCGTGGTCGATGGCGATGTCGGTGAGCCGCCCCGCGCTGTCCCGCGCCCGCGTGGCGCCGGGCACCGCGGCGGCGATCTCGTCCGCGCAGGCCTGCAAGCGCGCGAAGTTCGCGGCGCGCGTCGCGTCATCTTGGGCGAACTCGGTGGCCAGCGTCTGCCCCACTCGATGGAGCAACACCCCCCCGTTTTCCGCGACGATCCCCCGCACGGGCCATTCCATCGCGAAGGGCTCGCTCCAGCCGGCGGGACGTCCGGTGATCGCGATCACCGGCACGCCGGCCGCGTGCAGGCGCGCCAGCGCCTCGAGCGCCGCTGGCGCGATCACAGCCCCCGCCGCCCCGCCGGTCAGCGTGTCATCAATGTCGGTCAGCACGCCGCGCACGCCGTGCCAGGCCTCGCGGGGACAGTCGATCAGGGGCTTCATCGCTCGCATGGGCCGGGATTGTGCGTCTACAATCGCGCCCTGTTCCGAGGAGCGTTGCGACCTCCCACCCCATCGAGGCCAGGCTCGGAACCGCCGCGCGGCGACATGCCCGCGGCCATGGCAACCGCGCTCACCCGTCGACCCCTTCCTGGGCCGGGTGAGGACCGAGCGGCGAGCGCCCCTCTTCTCTCTCCGGCTTTCCAGATCGCTGGCGTCGACGGTTCATCCTCGCAGGAGTCCGCATGAACGCCCAACTGAAGCCGCTGGCCCAAGACCAGTACCTGATCAAAGACCTGTCGCTGGCCGACTGGGGCCGCAAGGAAATCAAGATCGCCGAGAGCGAGATGCCCGCGCTGATGGCCATCCGTCAGGAATACGCCGCGGCCCAGCCGCTCAAGGGCGCGCGCATCACCGGCTCGCTGCACATGACGATCCAGACCGCCGTGCTGGTCGAGACGCTGCAGGCGCTGGGCGCCGAGGTCCGCTGGGCCTCGTGCAACATTTTCTCGACGCAGGACCACGCCGCCGCCGCGCTGGTGGCCACCGGCACCCCCGTCTTCGCCTACAAGGGGGAGACGCTGGAGGACTACTGGGACTACACCCACCGCATCTTCGAGTTCGGCGCCAAGGGCACGCCGGGCGAAGGCCCCAACATGATCCTGGACGACGGTGGCGACGCGACGCTGCTGATGCACCTGGGTCAGAAGGCCGAGAAGGACCTCTCGGTCCTGGCCAACCCGGGCAGCGAGGAAGAGCGCATCCTGTTCGCCGCGATCAAGAAGAAGATCGCCGAAGACTCGACCTGGTACACCCGCAAGAGCGCCGAGATCATTGGCGTCACAGAAGAGACCACCACGGGCGTGCACCGCCTGAAGGAGATGTCGGACAAGGGCACGCTGCTGTTCCGCGCGATCAACGTCAACGACTCGGTCACCAAGAGCAAGTTCGACAACCTGTACGGCTGCCGCGAGTCGCTGGTGGACGGCATCAAGCGCGCCACCGACGTGATGATCGCCGGCAAGATCGCGGTGATCGCCGGCTACGGCGACGTGGGCAAGGGCTCGGCGCAGGCGATGCGCGCGCTGTCGGCCCAGGTCTGGGTCACCGAGATCGATCCGATCTGCGCCCTGCAGGCCGCGATGGAGGGCTTCCGCGTCGTGACGATGGAATACGCCGCCGACAAGGCCGACATCTTCGTGACCACGACCGGCAACAAGAACGTGATCCGCCACGAGCACATTGCCGCGATGAAGCACAACGCGATCGTGTGCAACATCGGCCACTTCGACAACGAGATCGACGTCGCTTCGCTTGAGAAGTACGAGTGGGAGGAGATCAAGCCGCAGGTGGACCACGTGATCTTCCCGGACGGCAAGCGCATCATCCTGCTGGCCAAGGGCCGCCTCGTGAACCTGGGCTGCGGCACCGGCCACCCCAGCTACGTGATGTCGTCGAGCTTCGCCAACCAGACGATCGCTCAGATCGAGCTGTTCGCGCACAAGGACGCGTATGCGGTCGGCAAGGTCTACGTGCTGCCCAAGCATCTGGACGAGCACGTCGCCCGCCTGCAGCTCAAGACGCTGAATGCGCAGCTGTCGGAGCTGACCGACGAACAGGCCGCCTACATCGGCGTGTCCAAGTCCGGCCCGTACAAGCCCGACACCTACCGCTACTGATCCGCGCGAGCCTCTGCACCGATGAGAGCCGATCAGCTCCTCGTCTCGTCCGGCCTGGCGCCGACGCGATCGGCCGCGCAGCGGCTGATCGAGCGCGGCGCCGTGCAATGGGACTCGCCCAAGGGCTGGGTCCCGTTGAAGAAGGCCGGCGAGGCGCTGCCCGAGCAGGCGCGGCTGCGCGTCACCGACGACGCGGAACTGCGCTATGTCTCGCGCGGCGGATTGAAGCTCGAAGGCGCGCTGCGCCTGGCCGGCATCGATCCGGCGGGGCGGGTCGCGCTCGATGTCGGCCAGAGCACCGGCGGCTTCACCGACTGCCTGCTCAAGGCCGGCGCGGCGCGCGTGGTCGGCATCGACGTCGGCCATGGCCAGCTGCACGCGTCGCTCCAGGACGACGAGCGCGTCGATGCGCTCGAGGGCACGCATGTGCGCGAGCTCGGCGCCTCACGGTTGCGCGAACTGGCGCCGCTGGACGGCTTCGCGCTGATCGTCGGCGACCTCAGCTTCATCTCGATGATCGGCGCGCTGCCGCAGCTTGATCCCTGGCTCGCCCCGGACGGGCAGGCGCTGCTGCTGGTCAAGCCGCAGTTCGAGCTCGGCCCGCAAGCCATCGGCAAGGGCGGCCTGGTCAAGGACCCGTCGCTCTATCCGGTGCTCGAGCAGCAGGCGCGCGACGCGGCGGCGGCGCTCGGCTGGTCGGTGCACGGCTGGTTCGACAGCCCGATCACCGGCGGCGACGGCAACCGCGAATTCTTCCTGTGGGCCCGCAAGGCGAGCGCCTGAGCGCCGGCCCGCATTCCCTTCCGATCCCCGGATCCTCCGATTCCATCGACCTTCCAGGACCCCACGCCATGACGACGCCGGTCAGCATCGAATTCTTCCCGCCCAACACGCCGGTCGGCACCGAGAAGCTGAAGACCGTCGTGCAGGAGCTGCGCGCGGTGAATCCGCAGTACTTCAGCGTCACCTACGGCGCGGGCGGATCGACGCGCGAGAAGACGCTCTCGACCGTCGCCGACATCGCCGCGCAGGGCTTCGACGCCGCGCCGCACCTGTCCTGCGTCGGCTCGACGCGCGAGAACATCGCCGAGATCCTGGCCACCTACCGCGCGCAGCACATCCGCCGCGTCGTCGCGCTGCGCGGCGACCTGCCCAGCGGCACGGCCACGGCGGGCGAGTTCCGCTACGCCTCCGAACTCGTGCGCTTCATCCGCGAGACGCAGGGCGAGGACTGGGACATCGAGGTCGCCGCCTATCCCGAATACCACCCGCAGCAGCGCTACGCGGCGCGCGACCTGCAGTTCTTCGCCGACAAGGTGCGCGCCGGCGCCAGCGGCGCGATCACGCAGTTCTTCTACAACCCCGATGCCTACTTCCATTTCGTCGACGCCACGCGCGCGATGGGCGTGGACGTGCCGATCGTGCCGGGCATCATGCCGATCAACAACTACGCGCGCATCGCGCAGTTCGCGCAGCGCGACGGCATCGAGATCCCGCGCTGGGTCGCGCTGAAGATGGAGGGCTACATGGACGACGCCGCCTCGGTGCGCGCCTTCGGCCTGGACGTCGTCGCGCAGCTGTGCGAACGCCTCATCGCTGGCGGGGTGCCGGGGCTGCACTTCTACACGCTCAATCAGAGCGCGCTGACGCTGGAGTTGTGCAAGCGCCTCGGCCTCGCGGCCAAAGCTTGACAACGAGCAAGCGCTCTTCGATATCTCCGGGAACTTCCCCAGTTCCCTGCCGTTCCTTGTGAAGGGTCAAGGTTCGCCCCTGGAGGCGGGCGTTCAATCCCGGGTCATTCATTGACCCCATGGAGTGAACGCATGTCCCGCACCCCCGTCCTGTCCCCTTCGATCGCGCTCGCCGCGCTGGCCACGCTGATGACGGCCGCGCTGCCGGCCCAGGCCCAGAGCAGCCCATGGCTGTACCGCGCCCGCGCCGTCAACATCGACCCGGCGGACAAGGGCCACACCCGCCCCGACCTCGGCCTCTCGCTGAGCCGCAAGACGATCCCGGAACTCGACTTCAGCTACTTCTTCACGCCGAACCTGGCGGCCGAACTGATCCTGACGGTGCCGCAGCGGCACACGCTCTACTCGAAGGGCTCGCGCATCGGATCGGTGAAGCACCTGCCGCCGACGCTGACGCTGCAGTACCACTTCAATCCGGAAGGCAGCTTCCGTCCCTACGTCGGCGCGGGCCTGAACTACACCTTCTTCTCCGGCGCGCGTTTCGAGCCCGCGGTCCAGTCCCTTCAGCCGAGCATCGAAAAGCACAGCCTCGGCTTCGCCGCGCAGGCGGGCTTCGACGTGGCGCTGAACAAGCAGTGGTCCCTGAACGTCGACGTCAAGAAGCTGCAGATGAACACCGACATCCGGCTGGCCGGCTCGACCATCGGCAAGTTCAAGATCGATCCGCTGCTGATCGGCGTGGGCCTCGGCTACCGCTTCTGACATCGCTTCTGACATCGCTTCCGGCCGCGCGGGCGCGTCGACTCGCCAGCCCCGCCCGGAAAGCCGAAGGGCCGCGCAAGGCGGCCCTTCTTCATGCGGCGTCCCGCGCGTGGCGGGATCGTCCGTCGAGGATCAGTCCTCGTTCTTGAACACCAGCTTGACCTCGTGGGTCTCCTTCTGGCCGCTGGGTTCGAACTTCCAGTCCATCAGCGCGCGGGTCACCGCCTTGTCGAAGACCTTGCGCGGCTCGGCTTCCAGGATCTCGACGCCGGAGACCTTGCCATCCGGCTCGATGTTCATCTTGGCGCGGACCGAGCCCTGCGAGATCGACTGGCGGGCGGCCTCGGCCGGGAATTCCGGCGGCACCTTCTTGACGATCTTGGGCGTGGCGTGGGCGCCGGCGGCCAGGATCAGCGCCGCGGCCAGGCCCAGCAGGGTGCGGGAAACGGTGTGGGTCAGGGTCTTGCTCATCTTGGGACCTCGTACGTCTTGGGTGAGGAAAGCGGGGTTTCCGGTAGGAAGGGGATGCGGGAATCGCGCTCAGGTCGCGGCGCGCGCGGTGCTGAAGAAGCCCACCGCCTGCACCAGCCGCGAACTGCTGTCACGCAGCGAGTCGGTCGAGCGGGTCAGCTCGTCGACCAGCGTGGTGTTCTGCTGCGTGGCGCGGTCCAGCTCGTTCATCGCGTTGTTCACGACGCCGACGCCCGCCGCCTGCTCCTGGGCCGAGTGCGAGATCTCCTCGATCAACTGACCCATGTTGTTGACCTCGTCGACCACCGAGCGGATGGTCGCGCCGGCGTTGTTGACCAGGGCGGTGCCGTTCTCGACCTTGACGGACGATTCCTGGATCAGCACCTTGATTTCCTTGGCGGCCTGCGCCGAGCGCGAGGCCAGCGCGCGCACTTCCGACGCCACCACCGCGAAGCCCTTGCCGTGCTCGCCGGCGCGGGCGGCTTCGACAGCCGCGTTCAGCGCCAGGATGTTGGTCTGGAAGGCGATGCCGTCAATGACACCGATGATGTCGCCGATCTTGCGCGAGCTGGCACTGATCTCTTCCATCGTCGCGACGACCTGGCTCACCACCGTGCCGCCGGCCGAGGCCGACTGGCGCGCCTTGGTCGCGATGCTGGCGGCCTTGCGGGTCAGTTCGCTGGCGCCGTTCAGGTTGGAGGCGATCTGCTCGACCGACGCGGCGGTGTTCTGCAGGCTCTCGGCGGAACGCGCGGTGCGGTCCGACAGGTCCACGTTGCTGCCCGCGATCTCGTTGGAGTTCTGCGCCACTTCGCCGGCCGCGGCGCTCACGCTGGCGACGACGCCGGACAGCGCGGTCTGCATGTCGCGCATCGCGTGCAGCATCTGGGCCAGTTCATCGGAGCCCTGCACCTCGATGTGCTGCGACAGGTCGCCGGCGCTGATGGCCTGCGCCGCATCCTTGGCCTTGCGGGCCGGCACGATGATGGAGCGGCCGATCGTCAGGCCGCCGACACCGCCGATGAGCACCGCCACCACCACCAGCGCGGCCGTGATCAGGATGGACTGGTTGGCGAGCTTGGCGCCGCCTTCGGCCAGGTCGCGGCCATTGGCGAACTGCAGCTCGACCAGGCTCTTGAGCGCGTCCTGATAGTCCTTCTGCGCGGGACGCACGTCCTTGATCAGGGCCTCGCGGGCTTCGTCCGGGCTACCGTCCTGCTGCACCTTCAGGAACTTGGACACCGAGTCCACGAACTTGGCCTGGAAGTCGCGCACCTTCGCCGCGACCTCTTTGTCCTTGGCGTCGGAGACCTTGCCTTCGAGCTCGGTGAGCTGCTTCTGGCCGTCTTCCAGCGCCTGGGCGATGTCGGCCTTCTGGCGCTTGATCGCGTTGGCGGTGTCCAGCAGCAGCAGGTCGCGCGAGGCGCGGGCGATGACGTTGACATCGCTCTCCAGCGCGTTGGCCAGCGCGATCTTCACCAGGCTGGAATTGGCCGTCGTGCTCAGGTCATGGGACAGCCGGCTGGCGTTGTGGGCGCCGAAAGCGCCGATCACGATCAGCAGCAGGATCAGCAGCGCGTAGCTCAGCGTCAAGCGCTGGCCGATACGCAGGCGGGACAGAAACGACATCGATTCCCTCGCAACGGATGAGTTATTGAATGGGCGGACCGCAAGACATCCGCCGGCGCTCGTGACGCTGGCGGCGCGGACCGGCCATTGGCTTCGGCGCGATCATCGTTGGACTTGATTCGGGTCATCCATGCCGGTTTTCGGGGGCCCGTGAATTCTGACGCGGCACTTGCAACTGAATGCAAACGGGCCTTCAACCTGTCTTCAACCTCCTTGGTGGAAGCCCTAATGCGATGCACGGCGCGGTTTCATGAAAGCTGCCCACTCGTTCGCGAAGTGGGAGGCAAGGCCCGGTACCCGCGCGGTAACCAAGCGCGAGACGGCGCACCGAGGGTCAGGGCTTGCCAGGCTGGCCGGGCACGGAGGGATCGGCCACCTCCTCGGCCACTTCGACGCGATTGCGGCCGCCCTGCTTCGCGCGGTACATCGCCGCATCGGCGCGCCGCAGCGAGTCCTCGATGCCGGCGTCGTCGGCGCGCAGCACCGTGACGCCGATGCTGACGGTGTACGAGATCGTCGGCTCGTCGCCCGCTTTCAGGTCCTTGGCATCGATGACCACCGGCGCCAGCGCGATGCGCTCACGCAGACGCTCGGCGAAGCGGCGCGCGCCCGGCAGATCGGTGTGGGCGAGCCCGACGACGAACTCCTCGCCACCGAAGCGTCCGGGCAGGTCCACATCGCGGGAGCTCGCCTTCAGCACCTGCGCCAGCGCGCGGATCACGGCGTCGCCCGCGGCATGCCCGTAGCGGTCGTTGACCGACTTGAACCGGTCGATGTCCAGCATCAGCAGCGCCGACGGCGTTCGGTAGCGGCGCGCGGTGCGCAGCAGGCCGCGGAGTCCCTCCTCCGTCGCCATGCGGTTGGCCAGTCCGGTGAGACCGTCGGTGCGCGAGCGCTGTTCGAGCTCCGCGTTCAACTTGGCCAACTGTGTCACCAGCGCCTCGGTCGAACGCAGCCAGCGCGACAGCGCCTGGTAACCGAACTGCGCGACGAAGAGCACGATCAGCGTGAAAACCCAGAAGAACACCCAGGCGGTGCTGAGCATCGTGCGCGAGGCCTCTTCCAGGCGCGGCCAGTCATGACTGCCGAGCGCCGCGCGCAGCTGCAGCGATCCCAGGCCCAGGCTGATCAGCCCGTAGCCCAGCACGGCGAGCACGATCGCGAACAGCAGCCCCAGGCCCATGGCGCGGCGGCCGCTGGGCGGCGGCGTGAACAGCGCGGGCCGGCGCAGGATCCAGCGCGACAGCCGCGGCCAGGTGAGCGCCATCAGCGGCCCGCCGAGCAGCACGCTCTGCAGGAAGGCGCCCAGCCACCAGCCCTGCCAGATCGGCAGTTGGCGATCGGCAGGGAGGTCATGGCTGAAGTTCCAGATCAGGGCGCCGGCCGAGCTGAACACCGCGGCCACGAAGCACAGCGGCACGAAGAACAGCCAGGCGCGCAGGCTGCGCAGTCCGCGCGGAGCGCCGACGGCGCGGTAGCCCAGCGCCAGCACGCCCAGGCCGAGCGGATTGGCGCAGGCGAAGACCGCGGCCCAG
>Ga0099823_1000570_pt1 | contig 25555 bp, 9 predicted proteins | sample CowpearedBW_FD_76831 | JGI IMG/M metagenome (GOLD analysis project Ga0099823, IMG submission 76831) | Root nodule microbial communities of legume samples collected from California, USA - Cow pea red BW | ecosystem: Host-associated > Plants > Roots > Nodule | place: USA: California | collected...
AATTATATAAAATAAAGTAAACTTAAATAAATGTGAAGATATAAATTAAATAGTGTATATTATAAATTATTTTAAGTTATCGTCGAGAATAATAATAATTTCTTTTAAGTTATTGGTGATAATTTTAATAAATTATATTTTTCTAATTTTAAATAACACCTTTACTTTTATTTTAATATCATATTTACATTAAAGGTTAAAATGGTAATTATACAATTTAATCTATTAAAAATTAAATTTTATTAAATTTTATTAATCACATCATACACAAATTTTCAAAAACTTCTCACTCATATCCACTCAAATCATATCATCTTTCATTTTTCTTTAATCCAAACAGTCTCATCTTTACTTACAAATTAACTCAAGTAATGCAAATTTACTCCCATAAATTAACACCTAAATTCAAACACAACGTAAGATATTTGGAGGTGAAAGTTGGTGAATTTAGAAATAAAGATTGTGAGAGTGAGTGATTTGATTGATGTGATTAGATTAAAACTAAGTTTAATTGAAAAAAAAATAAGATTTCCAAATTATCCATGTTGTTGAAAGTAATCTAAAATTATATTTAAATAAATTAGATTTATTTTATAAAAAATATTTAAATGAATAATTGGAAGAAAATAATTATTTTAATAAAAATAATAAAAAAATAATATATTTACATATTGAAAAAAATTAATAAACATTTTAGAAATTTTGGATGTTAATTATTGTTGTAAGTTTAATTTTAAAAGCGGAAATGAATCAAGACTACAAACATCTTTTACCATGAATTACCTTCAAATCATCTCATATAAAGAGATATGAGAAAATAGCATAATCCTGCAACTTCTTCCTTTCACCTGCTCTCATGTCTTACAAATCTAACACGATGCTCTTTCTAAAATCATTTCTCTTTCTGATCACTCTGAACCAGTTTATCCAAGTGAACACATAAGGTTTTTTTGTGCTACAATATCCAACTTGGCCTTTCTCTTTCTGAATATATTCTCAAAGAAGGGAATGAAAGTGATGTTTATCAGTGGAATGAATTACTATGCTTATCTTTGCATACTGTCTATGTTGATTCTCACACCTTTCTCCATTGTTGTGGAGGGTCCAAAGTTGTGGCTTGCATTGCTAATAGCCTTGTCCTAGATTGGTCCTAATTTGGTTGCTAGATAAAGTAATATACAAATATCACTCTGATGTTAGTTTATTTTTCTTTTTACCATCCTTTTAATCTCTTCCAATTGATGGAACTTTAATTTTAGATTTTTGCTTGTATATATACTATTATTGGATTTATGTAGCAGATAAACATTGTGAAACATTCTATGAAGAACAAAGTGATTTACTAACACATCAAATACTTTACCTAAAAATGACTAATGTTTCACATACACTTTGCTGCATTGATATTAATACATTATGATTAGGCTTTATGAAGAGTGCAAGTTTCGCATAAGTGAAAGTCCACGTAAATTGAAAAGGAAGAGAGAGAATTTCCTACAGAATCATGCAAGAATACACCATAACTCCTTCATGTTTTAGCAGGTTCCATGATCTGAATAAAATTGTTAGTTTTGGTCCACACTTAACTCAAAATCCCAAAGGGTTCTATACTTGTGGAAACTGTAATTGTTCCTTAATTTTCAAATATCTACAATATCAAGTTTAAAAGTGATGTTCCACTCTCTATCAGTGAGACTTTTATCTTGCAATTGTTGTGTGAACCAATAGTGCAAATTGTTTGAAAGAAAAAAATATTTCTATTGGATTAAAGTAAAGTTCATACAACTTGATAAACTTTAAGAGAAAAGTGAGAATTAAGTTAAAACCGTCTAAATCATCTTATGAATACATGTGATACTATTAAAAATGCAAAAGGTCCAAAAAACACTCATTATTAAAGATAGGCTTAAATACCTTTTTGGTCCTCATTTTTGTAGTGTTTGTTGCGGATGGTCATCATTTGAACAGAATGTTTAAAATGGTTCTCATTTTTACCAAATGTTTAAAATGGTCCTCATTTGGGTAAAAATGAAGACCATTTTAAACAGCGTTACAGAAAAGGACCAAATAAAGCACGAATTGCGAAAATGAAGACCATTTTAAACATTCGGGTAAAAATGATGACCATTTTAAACATTCTGTCAAAATGATGATCATCCGCAACAAACACTGCGAAAATGAGGACTAAAAAGGTATTTAAGCCTTAAAGATAAAAGGGTTAACTATGTTTTTATCCCTTAACTTTTAGTGAAAATTGGAATTAGTCATTTTTTAAAACTTTGGTCCAATCTAGTCCTCCAACTTTAGAAATTCATGAATTTAGTCTTTTAAACCAAATTTTGTTATGTTTATTTGACGTTTCACATATGTTTCATAGTATGGAATTGTTTAAATCATTTGATTAAAAAGACTAAATTCATATAATTTTAAAGATAAAAAATTAAATTAATCTAAAAGTTTGAAGAGCGGTTATTAATTCAATTTTTATAAAAAATTAATGAATAAAAATATATTTAATCCAAATAAATTATATAAGTCTTATTTTTTATTAATAACAATATCCTTTATTTACACACTTGAAATGTAGAATAAAAACTGAATAAAACAAGATGGTATTGATTTTTAACCCATCTAATTGCAGGCATTCCATCAATAATATTTCTTCTTGTCATATTATATCACCAATCATTTCAATCACTTATTTCTCTTCTTTTTTTCCATAAAGTTTCTCCAAGTATAAATGCTCTCTAAAGTGTCCAAAATGATTTTCCGTTATAATTATTACTTCCGGATTTTTCTTCATTCTCGCAAGCAATCAAAAATTTTGTAAATTGCTTCATGGATCGTAGCATGCTTGCTCCACCAAGATCACTCCTCAAGTAACTAGTTAATGGAGGTAAAATATAGATAAATGAATTGTGGGTTTAGCAAGAAATATTAGGTATTGGGTTTTGTACTATCTCCCACTTATTATTACTTGTGTCATTGAATACCTTATTCATAGAGTAAACTCCACTTACTCTATATTTCATATTCTAAATGTATACAACTTAGATATTTTTTGAAACACCAGATTCCATTCCCACATCTTATTGGGTATTACAGAAGAAATGAGAAGGTGCATGGCAATAATAAAATTCTCATAAAACTGAGAAAGAGTATCGCCTATGATCAATTTTTTTCTTATTCTTTCATGATTCCATGTTATCTTTTGTTGAAATATTCCCCAGCTTTTCCAAATTTTACACTCCTAGAAAAATGTAAATTCTGATAGGTTAGTTTAGTTTTGTGTATAACAGTTTACATCAAGAGGGTGGGGACAATATTCTATGTTCAATCAAAGATACAAAAACAGAGGACCATGCCTGGTTTTTTAAGTGTTCGTGGTAAAAGTATTCTCGTGTGTTTATGATCTTCCTTTCGTTGTTCATAATACCATGCTTTTTGTTCTTTCGAGAAAAGATTATCAGGAAAATATAACATTAATAAAATATAAATTCAATTTATAGATTAAAAATTAACATTATTTTTATCCAAAAATTTTAAAACAATAAATTTATGAATATTCATTCTTATATAATATTCTAATTTTTTATTTTCTTATTTAATGTCACTTAAACTCGAATTACACGTATAAACAAAATTTGTTATAATCTATTATGTAAAGATAAACATGAACTCAACTCAACTGTACAAAACTTGTTCTCTGTGACCCATCTGGTTAAAATCTGAGGTTGTGTTTGTGTTGTTTTTATCATAAAAAAAGTGAATTTGGAGAACTTGTCTTTTGACATGGAATATGGAGTGCTATAAAGGTGGTAAGATAAGTTTTTTTGTTCTTTTTCATGTTCCTTTTACCGTTGGTGCTGTATTTTTCTGATTAAAAGTTTGTGAACAATATACTTTTTATTGATTGAGTGGATTACTTTGTAGCTTTAATGGGTTATAGCCAGGTCCTTCGTGTCAAATTCTCACCACTTCTGAAGAATTAGATCCTTGCTCCATCACATCACAAGATATACCCTCATGTTTGTATTATTTAGTTATTTTAAGTTTATATGATTATATATATTTTTTCATTTATTAAAGGTTAAATAATTTTTTTCTAAATTTTCGTCAAGTTTTGTTAAATCAGTTATAATTTTATTTTTGTGCTTAGATTTTGATATTTTTTGCTAATTTTTTGCTAACAATGTTTAAATTATTAATGGTTACGAATCGTGACTATCATGTGTCACTTCGTAGTTTTTAAATTTTTTTTAAAATTTTTAATTTTTTTTAAATGCTCACATGTCAATCAAGCAACGTGTCACGTGTCATAGTCAATGTTTTATATTGAATTTAGTTTCTATATTTGTTATTTTTGTTTAATTGAGTCCCAATTTTGTTTAAAATTGAGCAATCTTTCAAATTTAATTTTTATATTAAAATTCATATTTTTTATTAAATATTTTTATTAAATTTATTAAAATTCACATTATTATAATTTTTATATAAAAATTAAATTTGGTCTAAATTTCGAAATTGAAAAAATTGCTCAATTTTAAACAAAATTGAAACTTAATTGAACAAAAATAACAAATATAGGAACTAAATTCAATATAAAACATTCATTTAAAAAGATTTAAAAATTAAAAGAAAAACTGTGAAGAGACACTTTACTATCACTGTTTATGACAGTTAATAATTTAAATGGTGTTAGAAAAAAAATGACTAAATTAAACAGAATTTACAAAAATTGATATCTATTTGAACACAAAAATAAAATTAGAACTAATTTGATAAAATTTAATAAAAATTGGAAAAGAAAATATTTTAACCTTTATTAAATTAGTATCCTCTTGTATTCATATTTACAAATATTAATAAATTTGCGCACACAAGTCAAAGTTGATTTGGTTTTCAGCTATTTTGATCAAACTAATAAAAGAAAAGTTTGTTTATTTTCAAAACAAATGTGAGTTTAAATCTGTACAAATAAGAAGTTAAATAACATAACTTTTATCTGATTTGGATAAGGTTTTATCAGTCACTAACTTTCCTCCTCTGTATACCCTTTAGTTCAAGGTTAAATCTTTACATTACTTTAGACAAATGCAAAACTTTATGAAGAATAAATTATTTTGATTGGCAATGCGTTATATTTAGTTACTGGTATTTTTGTCAAATACAAACAATTATACATTTTAAAGAAATATATGCGTGGACTTTTCATATAATTTGCGTAAATAATAATATGATTGGTTCGATAATAAAAATGAAAAGCAAATTCAAACGTTTATCGGATTGACACAAGTAATGAACTAAACAAAATAATTTGAAAGAATTGTGAAGCTGGAAAATCCTATTTGATTTGAAATGGGAAATCTGAAAAAGAAAAAGAAGTATAACTTTTTGAGTCGACGTGCAAGCAAACATGCAGAACTCGTGAAACAACTGTACTTTTTTGTTCCTATGTCTTTGACTTCTCACTCAAAAACTTTCTTTTTGGCTTACTTTTTTCTTAAGTGTTCTGCTTCCTAACATAGTACATTTCTTTTTATTCTCTAAGGTTTACTTATAAAAAATGAAAAGAAAAAAACATAAAAATAGTGCTATTTTAACTTCAACGTTATCAAAATAGTCTTGATACGACTCCATTTTAAAAAGTCATGTCAATTTAGTATAATTTCAATTGTTGTCATTTTTTTAATTTTAATAAAAGTCATATTAACTTAGTACAAATTTAGTATATTGTAATATAAATCTATGTCAAGTCAATTTAGTACAATCTTTTAATTTTAATTAAAGTCTTGTCAGTTTAGTACAAATTTAGTATATTTGTGATATAAAATGATATCGTACAAGTTTTTTATAACTTAAGTTCGTTGTTATTTTTTTACAACTTTGGTATAATGAAATCGTACTAATCTTACACGAATTCAAAATTACACCATTTTGAAATTTTAAAGACAAAATAACATTATTTTTGTGCACACACATGAGGAGAATAAGGTGTTGAACACAGAATGAAGAAGTTGAAAACGTAGTGGGCCCTTATTGAAAGCCCAAATTGGGTTGATGAGCCCATATTGCATGAGTGGGAATCTGTATGTCCATTATGATATGAGTGGTGAATGATGGAAGTGCAAAGATGCGCCCACTCTCCAAAAGTTTTAGTGCGTTGATTTCGCAAAAATGTGTCATTCCAAACTATTGTTTTCTCTTAAAGACAAAAATATAATAATCTTTATCAATAACTGTTCCTTGGAATATCTTAAACATTTCAAAAAATTTATGTGCTAACAACATCTTAACACCACACATGTTTTTATGCTGCGAAAGGCCGCGTCCAAACACATTATTCAAAATGTCCCAAAACAATTGTCCAATATTATAACAATACATATTTTTCTATATTTTATATATATAGTAAGATATAGTATGTGAGAAATTTTCAATTATACATGGATTGAATTAAGGAATTAAAAATCAATTTAGAATTAATTGTAAGCAATATGCTTCTGTTTGACGAATACTTTTGCAGATAGGACTATAATGGTAATCTTTGTCAGAAAATTCCTACATGGTTATGTGAGTAAGTGTGTTAGTGCATATTTTGAATACATATTTTATATATATTTGTGTGTTGATTCATGAATATATACTATTGTCGAGCTTAAAAAAGTAATTTTCCCAAACAAGCGTGGAAAAAACAGTGATGGAATACATGCTCTGTGCCTTTGGTTTCTATCCTTTGTTGTCGATCGTAATGTCTTGTCATATTATTTCGTTCCACCATATATCGCTAAAATGCTTTACCACGATTATAAAGTAAATACAAAAATTTGCTTACCGTGAAAAATAAAATAAAATAAATGAGTAAAAGTGGCATTATTCATTGTATGAATATAAAAAAATACATTTTTTTTTATTTAAGTTTACTTGAAGAAAAAAAAAAAGTTAATGGGATTTTTAAATCTTCAATTTGCACTTATAGTAAATGTCTATTACCATGTAATGTGTATTCTATAAGAGCTTTTGCGCTCTTCAAATAATGACCTTCGAAAATCGGTTCAATAGATAAGAGCGAATAGAGTAACGAATAAGTTTTAGTTATGATGGTTATGTTTTGCTTTTTAACTTTAAAATGGAATCATTTTTATTTTACTATTTAAAATTTGGTGCGCCAAAAAGTTAGGAAAAATTAAAAACATCTTACATGTGTTTATATTTTCTGTAGTTATAACTAAAATTGTAACTTGCTTTGGTATAATATTTGCATATGACATTTTTTTTAGGTGGATATAACAATTTCATCAAAACATAATTTAACAAAAAAAAAAAAAACATTGGACATGCATTACTCTTTTAGAAGCAAAATAGTATCCTTCCACGCATTGAAATTTCATGAAATAATCCCGGTGTTTTTTATGTATCTATCTATCATATGCCTATCACTTTATTATATAATGAGAACTGAATCACAACAAATATAAAATAAATAATCCATGATTGTATTGGAAAAAATAATCTTTAAAATTTTATAATTTGGAATTTTGTGGTGGATAATTATTTTTATTAAAGCCTTGTATGATGCATTTACTTGTAGAACTTTTTTTATTATATGTAAGTCAAATCGGATAACATAAAAATTAACTTAGAACTATCCTAAACTAGTTTTATATTACTTAATGTTTTTTTTAGGTATATGATCAAATTCAATTCAAAATTATTGGATCATGATGTGGCTTTGATTTTTATTTGTTTGAATTTTATTTGTTTGAATTTTATTTGATACACACACTCGTCTTTAGGGTCTAGCATTTAACATTTAAATGTATGCCTTGATTTATAGTAATTTCTTTTAATTTCTATCTGATATAGTTAACTATTTCCTTTTATTTTTATATATTTACCAGCGAACAATTAGATGTAATATTTATCAACTTGAACTTTTCATGTTTGATATTCACATTTTGTATTTGTAATTAAAGTGTACTTTGGTCTACTTTATTTTTTGAAAAATGATTTTAGTCTATTTTTTTTTTCATGGTTTAAGTTCTTAACTTTTGATAAATGAATAATTTTTGTTCTTCTTAAATTTCGCATTCACCGTATTTCTCTTGTCTACTTATATGAAGTGTAAATAAAAAAAACAGTTGTCTGTCAATATATTGTCCTAGGAGGAGCTAGGTCGATTAGTTTTTGGGCTCATAGACCCAAGAGTGTGATGAGAATTCTAAAAAAAAAAACTATCATGCCACTTGGACTTGTAATAATAAACGTTTAATTCAACAAAAATAATAGATAGACTCATTATTTGTTCCGTCATTGTTCAACCAAAGTAAGTCAAATTCGTCATCTCACCATGAAATGGACGAGTTAGATTGGAGTTTCTAACCTCCAAACATGATGTGTCTTCACTCGCCTAATTCATCAAATTGGTAGACCAAAAGCGAGTCAGTCCATTCAAGTCCACCAACCTATTTTTTTCTTTTTTAATTTTTTTGTTTAAAATTTAAAAATAATTATTTTTTTAAATATTAAATAAACAAATATATATATATATATATATATATATATAAAGATAAAAGAAAATTATAAAAAAAAGTGGTAGGTCAGTCTGTTAATCCGTCCTAAAACAGGACAGATTGTAATGTGCAACCCGTTTTCTAGTGGTAGACCAGTTCAACCTTAACTATTTTTTGTGGACCAAGGACAGGACAGGCAAAACGGGTCGGACTCCTGATTTTTATGGAATCCCTTAATTTAAAAATAAAATTATAATATCTTTATTTAAAAAATATATATAAAAGTGTCAACTAAAAAACTTTTCAAATGGTATGATACAGAATATAAAATCATATTTCCACAGTACAATCTCTAAGGTGAGATGTTCACTTATTTGCTTCCAACCGTGCTGTTTCTTATCCCACCTCCATAAGTTTCTTTCTGCATCTTATATAACGAAACGGTATAATCTAAAATTAAAAAAAAAAAATGACTGTTAAATATTTGTTAAAAATGACTTTTAAAATTTTGTCTCCAAAGACAACGTAAAAGTATTTGTTAAATATTACTGTAAATTTATAGCTTTGAATACTTATAATTACTTTAAAAAAATATTGAATAATTTGACAAGTTTCTTTGATAATATTTGACATTATGTTTTAAATACATTTGGTTATCATTTTTCTAATAGGATAATATTAAGGGAATATTTTTTTTTTCAGTCTATTTCATCTCTCTCATTCGTTTCATCAGGCTTTTAACATAGTAACAAAATTGTGTCAAACATATTCGTGTGAGTTCATCCTAAATGGGCCAACTTATGGCCTAATCTATATCTCTCTCACTTCTTACCTATGGGCCTGCCCAAGCTGATTCACGGACGAATAATATTTTCAAAACTACGAAACTAGACTCCATGCATTTCACATGGGCCACTTTTTTATGCATGTTTTCAAACTATTTCTGAGCAGTGATTATTTATTAAAAATATGTTAACTTATTTGGTTAATTTAGAAGTTGCATATAATCAGGGGAGGATAAAAAGCACAAATAATAATAAAAAAATATAAAAAATGTTAACTAAAATTCGGGAACAAGATGACAGTGTCAAAGAAAAGACATTAAAATAAGAAAAAAAATCCGATAACAAAATATAATAAATAAAGGCATAAATCTGGATAGAAAACGAAGTTTCTCTAGAAAAAAACATGCGTGATGAAAAGAGTTATTAACTAATCACATGACGTACCCATAATAATCAACTAAAATTTTGACGAACCCAATAATGAAGAAATGATAGTTAAGAAAAAGTAAAATAAATCAGGAGTACTGTGATGGTCAAATTGTTTTGATAGAAAAAGAAAATATAAAGAAATGGAAGAAAGAATTATTGGAATTTAATATGATTTTATTGTCTATTATAAAATTTCAAAGAGTAACTTTTATAATCATTCAATTGATTGCTGACATTATATGTCTAATACATGTTTTATTATCGCTAAATGATGATAATATATATGAAATAAAAAAAAATCATGGCCATCAACGTTGACAAAAATTCAGAGCTAAATAAAATCAACCAAGTTCTAATGAATTAAAATATATTCAAATTTAAATATTAAACGTACGATAAAATATACTTTCTCAAATTGATTTCTAATTGAACAAATCCAATTAAATTAAATTTTTAAAATCACGGAAAATAATATTTTAATCTCCAAAAACTATTGATCGTAAATATTTTTATTTTTATTTTTGAAGTTTCAGAAGAAATAATTTACGTTGAAACTATGATGACCATGGTGGTCTAGAATTATATTTTATAATTCAAAAAATAAATTGGTTAATCGATAATCATAATTTCTTGTGCACATGTTTATTATTTTTGAAGATAAAGAAGACAAATTTATGTAAATATGTTTGTCCACTAATTTATTATGTAATTATAGAATATCTTCACTTAGCTTTGGTTTTTGTCTAATTTTTTTTATATTTTTTATTGATATAAGTGGTAGAGTAGTTATTATGTAAAGGAGAAAAAAAAAAGTTATAGGTTTGTAGTAGCTATAGCTAGTGCACATTAAAGAAGTAACATTTTAGTAAAAGTGATTTTCAAATACCAAATTTGTTTAACTTATACGTCTAGTGGACCAACCAACGTAGACCATAAAAAAGTTTCATAATTTTTTTAATTAAATAATTAGTCTTCTTTAATACAGATATTTGGAGTATCAATTAAGTATAGACTTGGACTTAAGATTGTTATGTCGCTAAATCATGTTATTTTTTCAGTTTTTTTAGATATACACACACTCCATTCTCAAATAACCTTAGACAGAATATAATTTTCTATTTTATTGAGCCCTTTATTTTTTTAAAATATAAATGTATTTTATATTTTTTCTTTATTATGTACATTCATCAGTCTTTCGTTTATTTCATCTATTACATGTCTACCCGTTTCTTAAAAAACACAAACTATTTTTTTTTTCTGGATGAAAAGGAAAACTTATCGTACTAAGGAAGATGAAACAGATAAAATACAGTAAACTAAAAAGATAAAGAAAAATAATAGAATAATAAAAATACATTATAAGTTCTTTAAAATGAGAGGCTAAATATAAAAATATATGAAGTTCAAATGCTTTACATTACATTGGATTGAGTTCGGTCTAAATTTCAAACTAAATTAATTCAACTGTGAAATTTAAAAAACTAAAGTAACTGAATTGAATGGTATTTTCCATTCAAAACTGATTCAATTCATCCACAAATACTCTTAACAATTAGTATATTTAGAAGGCACAACATAAAATTCTTTAAAAAATTTAAATTATATATATATAATTTTTTGTACGTTAAGTTTGTTATAATGTGACAAGTATTTGAGTTTTAATGTAAGTATTATGACATTAACCATCATTATTATTTGATAATAAAAATTAAAATTTTTAACAATAAAATTAAAAAAATTAAAAAATAAAAGATACTTAACGCATATTTATATGGATCATTAGCCAACAAGAATTGCCTGCCACGTGGGTTAACCAGTATTTCTGTTCTCTTTAGTTACAATCTTAGAAATATTAATTAAAGTTTTTATATCATATTAAAACATTATTGGAAGTATTGAGATGAATATGCTAATTATAATTTTATTAACTTTTTTTTTCTTTAGCTAGTGTTTTGAAAGTATCTGCTATATCTTCATTATTTTTTCTTTAAATTTTCTGTTATATTTGAGCAAGAAAAGGATGAGAGCCCACGAGTTTACAGACAGCAATAAATTTGATATGGTTGATTGATTGAATAGTCAACATTTAATATTTAATTTTTAATAAAAATAGTAATAGAGCAATAAATAATAAATAAAATTATCTCTGTCCATAATATTTAATATTTTTCACTTACATAATCAACTTTAATTTTCAATTTTTTTAATTTTTTTTCCTTTTTTTTATTCTCTCACTTTCTATTATTTAATGAAAATAATGCATTAAAGAGTTTACTACTCCACCACCATTAATTAATGGCGACATCTAAAATCCACATAGTACAGGTAGATTGTGAATGAATGAAAGCAAAACGGGTTTATTTAGCTTTAGTGTATCTTACTCTGGAAAAAAAAGTCAGAAGAGACAGCGACAACTTATACAACATTCATCATCAGATGCATGAACATACACTAATGTTTTCCGAATCAGGGATCAGTTATCAGCCACCTTCGTGCAACCAAATTAGGCATTCAATTACCCTTCTCACATCTCACCGTCATATTTTATTTAAGCTATTCTAAATTCTAATACCCAAGGAATATCAACTTGTCACACCCATCCTCGTGTAAATGATATGGACATTTTAATATTTATGATACACGGGATCGGACATAACCAATTATTTCAAATTATTTCTTCTCATTCACTCCTATTTTCTTTTCACCACCTTCTTTGCTGATAACAATCCCAACCAGTTTACAAGGCTCAGCATCCTCAAGTTTTTGAACCACACCTCTCATGGTGGGTCTTAAAGCCGGAAGAGTTCCCGTGCACAGAACCGCGGTTCTCAAAACCTTGCAAGCTTCCTCTTTATACATTTCTGGGATTCTCGAATCCACAACACCCCTAAGACCCTCTTTGCTCCGTGCCATGTTATGGACCCAACTCACCAAATCCTTATTCTCCCCAAATTCTGCTTCATTTGGTCTTTTTCCAGTCACCAGCTCCATCAGCACCACCCCAAAACTGTACACATCACTCTTCTCAGTCACTTTGTATGTGTAACCATATTCTGCACCGATTCCAACATCAACACATTAATAAACATAAAAATAATAAAGACGCTTAATTAATGACAGTAAAATAATCAGTACCTGGAGCAATGTAACCGTGGGTTCCGGCGATGACACGAGAGGAAGAATCCTTTCCAACGTTGGCCTGAACAACCTTGGCAAGCCCAAAATCCGCAATCCTAGGTTTCAAAAACTCATCCAACAAGATGTTACTTGACTTGACATCTCTGTGAATCACGGGCCGTTCGCACCCGTGATGCAGATACTCCAAGCCTTTGGCTGCCCCGACAGCGATTTCGTACCTCGTTTCCCAATCAAGCTCCATCTTTCTACTTGTGTGAAGCCGATCCCACAAGCTTCCATTGGGTAAATACTCGTACACCAACAAGCTCGAATCTTCACTCGTTATGCTGCAATAAAGCTTCACCACATTCACGTGCCTTATGGAGCTCAAGGCCTGAACCTCTGCATCGAACTCCTTAGACTTCCCACCCTGCTTATTCCCAAGCATCGGAGTGCTGCTCCACGACTTCTTCCGCGCGGGTACGTCGGTGTTCCAGATATGCTTCACCGCCAGTTCTTTTCCGTTGGAAAGCGTGACTCTGTACACGTTCCCCGAACCTCCTTTTCCTATCAGATTCTCCTGCTTGATGGAATCTAGAATCTCCCCCTCCGAGAAACTTAACACGTGGAACGATTTCACGTCCCAGGATTCCTCCTTCAACGAACGTTCTCCGAATCTCTCTCCCTCCTCCTTTCTCCTCTTGATCTGCAAGTAAACGCCCAAACACGAAAGCAATAATATCGACGCTATCGCGAAGCAAATTACGAGAGCACGCATGTCCTTGGACATGCCGGAGGAAGAAGAGCAACGCGGGAAGGAGTTGATGGCGTCGACGCTGCACAGACCGGGGTTTCCCGAGAGGCTTCCGTTGTAAGCTTCGAGGGTTAGAGCCTGAGGAATTGGACCCCTTAACCGGTTGTACGATAGATCAAAGAGGCTTAACCTGAGGAACGCTAAACCCCCGGGGATTTCACCGGAGAGATCGTTGTCCGAAAGATTCAGAGAATTCAGCGCGGGGAAAGATCCCAACGAGGTGGGGATTTCTCCAGAGAGTGAGTTCCTCGATAGGTCAATGTCGTTGAGGGATTTGCAGGAACCGAGAGATTCGGGTATCGAACCTGATAACCTATTGCTCTGCAAATGAAGGTTACCCAGTTCTTTAAGCTCCCCGATTCCTTCTGGAATCTTCCCCGAAATCTGATTCTCGCTCAGGTCCACACTCACCAACGACGTCGCTTTGGAGATTTCTTCGGGTATTTCACCGGACAACCGATTTTGCCTGGCGAGTATTGAAGCTAACTTTTTGGCATTTCTGATATCCGGAGCAACCGGACCTTCCAACTGATTCAGCTCAATGTCGATAATTTCAGCGTTGGGCAATCCCCAAATCGCCGGTGGCACGGTACCCGAGAGCGAGTTACTGCTGACTCTGAATCGCTTCATACTCCAACAGTCTCCATAGGTCGCTGGAATCTCCCCGGAGAGATTGTTCTGAAGCACGAGCAGTGCGGTCATCTTCCCCTTTTTACACATCTCCGGCGGAATAGTCCCCGACAAGAAATTCTCCGACACGTCGATGAAATCAAACTCAGCCCAGGAACCAACCTTCTGAGGAATAGGACCAGTCAATTTGTTCCTGTACAAAGACAGGGCCTGGAGGCCTTTGAATTCGCCTATTTCATTCGGAATCTCCCCTGATAAGTTGTTCTCAAAAAATTGCAGCGAAACCAAATTGGTCAAGTACTTCACTTCAGAAAGATCCCCTTCGAGTCTATTCATGGAGCCGTCCAAAAATTGAAGCCCCGTGAGGTTTCTCAACCCGGTTGGAATCTTCCCCGTGAAGGAATTGTTGAAAAACACAAGCTGCCAGAGTTTCCGAAGGTTCACAATCTCCGCGGGAAATTCACCGGTGATGTGATTGTCGGAGAATTCCAATTCCGTGAGCTCCGTGAGGTTGCCGAGTCCCACCGGAAGTTTCCCCCCGAGGGTGCAGTTGGAGAGGTAGAGCCAATTCAGCTTCTTGAGACTCACAACCTCTCTGGGAAACGGCGTGAAATCGAAAGGGTTATCTCCGACACTTAACTGCAACAGACCCGTCATGTTTAATAGCGACTGCCACGGAAAAGTGCCCGAAAATCCACTTTTGTTTAAAAACAAATACTCCAAGTGATTAAGAGGAGATATGTCGGGGAAGGGACCAGAGAAAAGGTTGTTTCCCAAATCCAAGTAGCGCAGGCTGACGCATTTTCTAATGTCCTCTGAAACATTGCCATACAAGGCGTTGTAGCCGAACGCGAGTTTCTGGAGCGATGGAAGGTTGCAGAGAGAGTGAAAGGGAAGAACCCCGGTGAGATTTTTGTTGGAGAGGTTGATTTCGGTGACCGAACGGAGGTTGTTGCAAGTTACTCCGTTGAAGCTACAAACGGAGTTGGTGCCATTCCATGAGTCAAAGAGTTTTGAAAATTTTGAACTCTTGAGAGAGGATTTTAGGTTGAGAAGGAGTTGACGCTGGTCGTGCTGTTGGGCGGTGAGTAGAGAGAAGAGTGAGAGAAGAAGAAGAAGGCGAAAGGCGGCGGACATGTTTGGAAAGTGTGAAAGATGAGTCTCCCAGTTTCAATTTCAACTAAAACGGGTTAAGTACTCCACCAAGTCACGGTAAAGCAATTAAGCAAACGACGTCGTTGGAACATGGCTTAGTTTACTACAAGGTTGTTCTATTTCGTATTTCTGTTACAAAACGGTCGTTTTCTCCTCTTGTTCTTGTTTTTTATTATTTTACCGCGTATTTTCTTAATGTTACTTTTCCTAAAGCACTCAGTTCTTCTCCGGTACCAGTGTCAGTTGTGGAAGAGTCGTGGACGGATGTTAGGATGAAACTGAAAGCAGCCAGTGTCAATGTATGTACAACCATTGACTTGGACGGTTGGAATCAACACAATAATTGGATAAAAAACACCACGTAGTTACTATACCCTGAATAAAAAAACAAATATAATTCATTGAGAACAGAAGAAAAATTACCTTTCTGTCAAGATAAAGTGATAGTAGAACTAGTAACTTAAGCATAACAATTAAAAATAAAAAATTAAAATTCTGGAGCATTTTTTGTTTGAGTTAGAAATTTTGATTTGAACGATAAGGGTTTTTTTTAAATTAAAGATTTTTGTTTAAGTGATAAAGACTCTCGTTTAAGTTAAAGATTTTCGTTTAAGTTAAAATTAGAAATAAAAAAGAGTTTTAGTGAATTTTTTTTCTAAACTAAAGATTTTTGCTTAAGTGATACAGACTTCTGCTTAAACTAAAGATTCTTATTTAAACTAAAATTCGAACTGAGAAAAAAGTTGAATTTTAACTATTTTCACTTAAACTAAATTTTTCTCGTTTGAGCAACATAGACTCTCATTTTCACTTGAGTTAAAATAGCAAATTTTCACCTGTTCTCAACATGTAAAATCAAAAAACACCAATCATCACAATTCATATGCACTCGTCAATTCAAACACAACAAAACACAACTAATGATCAAGATAAACAATTCATTTCGAAATTTCAACTAAATCTAACTTCTCTTACCTCAAACATATACCAAACTTGATAAGAAGAAAATCCCAAAGAAATTTGAGCACCAAGACCCCAAATTCATCATAGAGAAAGCAAAACACATGAACACAAAGAGGGAATGATGTTCTGATCAGAATTCAAGGAGAACAAAGCTCTCAAACAAAAAAAGAAAAGTAAAGTTGGATTTTCAACTTAGTATGATTAAAGAATTGTTCGGGTAGATTCAAAGAGGACTTCGCGATGATTTCAAATTTGATTTCTGATTCAGGAAAATATGAAGATTCATACGAGAAAAAAGAGATTTAAGGTTGAACGAAGAGAGAAGAGCAAACTGAAGTTGGAAGAGAGAAAAAAATTGTATTTAGATAAAAGAGCGAACTGAAGTTGAAAAAGAGATAAAAATTATGTTTAGATAGAATAAATTTTAACAAAAATGGGTTTCACGGTACTTTTCTTAATTTAAAATCACGTTTGAATTAAAATATGTATTTTATGTATTTTTTATAATTTATCTGTATAATTGACTTTCACATTAAATTTTACTAATTAAAAGAAAACCTACATCTTAGATGTTTTCAAGACAACTTTTGAATAACAAATGTTGGAGTTTTATTTAGCACAAGAGGAAAGAACCAAATTAAATGATGGGAATGAAAAATAGAAATCCTAACAAGCTTTCAATTCAATACACTACATTTTCCACCCTCACTTATCCATTCTTATTCAAACATCTGTAGCGTTTATAGAGAAAGAAGAAATAAATGAAATATGAAGGCAAGTGTGTATTAGAACTAATTGATTAGTTTGTCCTTAATAGATGTTATATTTTGGATTTAATACAATTAAGACAAAAATGTACCAATAAAATAATTATACTTAAAATAAAAATAAAACAAAAAATAGTAGCTAGTGGCTGAGGAGTTATAGTTCAGATTGTATTGGTAAGAAAAGAGAGTGAGAGCACACGCGACACATGGAAGAGTGTAGCCGCCGAAACTGACTTTTGTTTTTATATATATATATTTTGTTTGTTTTGAATAAGGGTCCATTGATTTTCGGTAGAAAGTGACAAAATAGTAATTTAGAAAAGAGAAGATAAGTACCTACTGACAAAACACTGGCCTTCTAGAATCACAATGACGGTCAAACGTCACCGTTTCATAGAAAATAAATAAATGTAGTAATTGCTGTTTAATTAAGCTTCATTGTTAAGAAAAGTATTTAGTACTAATGATACTAATCATTGGTTTTACGTTAATCATATGTACTGAGATAATTAGATGCCACTTTCTTTTCTGGTAGAAAGCATATAATTGATTTTTTAGTTTAATGCATTATATTAGGGTTTTTTTTTTCATAGACAGATTTATATCTCTAATTACGGTAATAAACAGATTTAAAAAAAAGTAATGAAAGTAGTCTAACTGCTTACATGTTTTCTTACAAAGAAATTGTTCATTCTCGTGATGTTTTTCTTGATTTCAAATAGTTAAACTATCAAGTAAAGAAATCGTGTAGAAACATATATTTTTAGATCTGAAATCGTGTAAAGAAGAAACGTTTTTTCTTTGTAATCAATTACATGTGTATTTTGTGATGTTGGGTCCTTATAATCGATTACAACAAATAAAATTGAGATTTTTTTTATTGAAATGATATAATTTTTTTAACAAAATTATCGATGTAGGATTTTTTTTTAAAAAATTATATAAATAAGTGAAGGTGTGCTCATTGAACCCATATATTTTCTTCCAAATTTTTTATAAACTTATGTTGTAGTCTTAAATTATTTTTCTAAAAGATTTTTAAAAAAAACTATGTTTTCTTAAATATAATGATTATATATTTCTTTTATAGATTTTTAACTTTGAAATATTTCTTAATAAACTATAAATAATATTTTTGATTTCTTATATGAATATATTTTGAAACTTTTAGTTTAGTTTATTATTTAAAATTATTTATTTAAATAAATAAATATGTATATTTTTAATTTTAATGTACTTATCAAATTATTAAGTAAATAGTATTATATGATTTTAATAATATATAAAATTATTCATGAAATTACTAATAAATCTGAAATTATAATTTAAGGTATTGAAATTATATATTTTTATTTAATTTTATTAATATATTAAAAATAAAAATCCAATATTTTTGTGTTAAAAAAAGAAATTTAGTAAACATTTAAAATAAAATTATCTAAAAATTTCAAAATAAAAACTATTTTCACATAAAATTAAAATAATAATATAAATTTTTTAAAATACTACAGAAGAAATTAAAAACATTATTTGTAATTCTTTAATTAAATTATTAACAAGTAAAAAATCTATAAAAAAAATAAAAACTGCTTGTATTGGTGTGAAACACATTTAACTAACTCCACCCTGATAGGAGATCATGTTATCCCATAATGAGAGCTTGACATAAAATATTAAAAATAGCATAAAATATTAAAAATAGCATATAAATAGCTTAGCAACATAAAGAGAATAAAAACTCTTTATATTAGTTAAAAAGGAAAATTACACTCATTTTACACATATTTTTTCGCTTTATATTAGGAGTCATTTCTTGTAATCGATTATCAAATAAGTGTAAATAGGTGTAATCGATTACAAGAACCCGAAATCACAACATACACATTAATAATCGATTACAAAGCAAAAATCGTCTACTCGCCACATGATTTCAGGTCTAAAAATGTGTGCTCCCAACATGATTTCTTCATTTGACTTCATAAAAAAACGTGTGAAAACAACACAATTTGTCTACTTTTATAATTTTTTTAAATTTGTCCATTAGCGTAATTAGAGATGCAGATTTATATTATCACTGTACAAATTTATATTATTAATTGATTAAACTTCATTTTTCAAAAATAGTTATAGTAAATTAATTTTTTTGTTTAAAAAATGTTAATTGTTTTTTGTTTTTATTATTTTAAAAATAAAACATAAATTTTATCATTTTAAAATTTTAAAACATGATTTTATTAAATTTATAGTTGAAAAAAGGAAAATAAAAAATCTTGAGCCCATTTACCTTAGAGTTTATATATGCCCATTTACCTTAAATTTAATTGCTATAACTAACTAATACAACTTTTAAAGATCAGTCCTGAATAAAAAATTACAATTTTTCGTGAACCATTTTATTTTACTTTCTAGAAGAATATAACTGACACGTTTATTAACTTTCAGTTTTGTAATAATGATTTAGGAAACTAAATTATTTTAATTAGAAAAATCAGATTATAAAATAATGTAATGTGTATTAGCTTTTTGATCATGTTAAAATAATATAACTTTTAAAATAGATAGTTTTAAGAAAATAATGCCATTTAAAAATATATAAATGTTGAATTAATTACGTAATAATTATTTTTAAAAAATAAGTTATTTACTTCCTGAATAAAATTTCTCTCACTCAAACATAGTCCCCACCTATATTGTCTTTTCCACCATGAAAGTGTTTTTAATTTCTCCCTTCCATTTAGCATGGATAAAGCAAGTTTTCTCGGCACTCCAACTATGAATTACCGCTGCAAACGAAACCGCATACGGAATTACATGAAAGAATTTATCGTTGGAGAAATCAGAGAAACATGAATATGATTATCATATTTGCTTTTACAAATTTGAGAGCCATGGGAAAGAAAGAATTACAAAAAATACTTTTCTCATGTGAAGATTTGAAAACGATTAATAATAAAATATATAATATTATTAAATAATAATAACAAATAATAATATTAATATTAATAAAGAAATTAAATATTAATAACAATAAATATATAATAATCATAATAATAATATATTAATTTTAACTATAAAGATAAAATTGTAATCTTATATTTTAATCCATTAAAATTTTATCTTTTATCTGTTATATCATCTAAATTGTTTGCAAACTTTCCATTTAAATTCACTGATTTTATTTTTAAATCTCTTAAAAAGAATAGCATATACTTCATCCTCTAAATTTTTATTATCTCTTAAATCAATCTTCATATGAACATATTAATGCTAGAATTAAAGGCTAAAATTATGGAATAATGAAGACAAGGAATTGACGAAACAATGGTCTTTGCCCGTAGTTTTCTTTGTTTGTGAATTGTCGTTTGATTTATTTATTTTTCCTAATTTTTTATTCTTTTCTGGGACAAGTCGTGAGTGAATGATTTGATCTTGGAATGTTTAGTTAGCGTTGTAGACTGAGAAACTTGTTTTCTGTTGATGTTGGAACATCAAACATCAAGAATTTATCTGGAATATATGGATGAATATGTCTTACTCAAATATGGATGTATGAATATGAATAAGTTCCATTTTGACAATTTTACGTACGCAATTTGATTTGTGAAGGTAATGGGTGAAATCGTCACTAATGATGAATTGTGAAGTGTGAATGCAGTGTTCTGTTCTGTTACACACAATACTCTGCAACACCTTTATCTCACCGTTTGATGAAAATTTGAGGTCCAAGATAAAAACTTTAGGCAAACTTATCTTTTATAGCTCATAGTGCAATCATTTATGAATGTTCTATAATCAAGTAATTATAGCATTTCAATGATCTCGATGTGTAAGATGACGAATTGGTTTTGTCTATCTTGTAATGTGATGATGTTAAACAAGATTTAAGTAATTTTAAATTTTAAAATATTATCTCAACAATAGCATCCTTTCGGTGTATTATTAGTAATATTTTTATAAGCATACATATTATATTATATTATATATATATATATATATATATTAGTAAATTTTGGTTAATATTTATGTAAAATTTTTTAAAAAATGGCATTATAGAAGTAATAATAGTTTAAAAATAGTAAAATATTATTTTAATATTAAATAGTTTTGTTATAAACAAATGTTATTATTTTAAGAAAAATGATACTATGACTTCCATTTTGTTAACTATTATCTTTTACTTCCTGACATGACTTAGTGTGGGTCATTAATTAATATATCACTATCTTAAATTTAATGTATTTTTAGAGTTGTCTTACTTTTCTCTAAGGATTCTTCATCTTTGTTCATCTGATTTAAGATTTAAGATCATAGGGATGATCCTCACAATGAACTATTCAATTTGGATCTATTAGTTTCTCTATTCACGTAAGTTGAATTTCAACCATTTTTTTAGTCTTCCTTGTGTTTGTGTTGCATGATGTGAGCATTTTTTTTTTCGCTTACATATGTTTTTTTTTTAATTTTTTATGAGTCTTTGTTGGTCAATGATCATGAGAGCAGGTCTTGATCGTTCTTATAATGTTTCTGTACGTAGATAGAATATCCCGTGTGATTGGACATAATTTGGATTTCTTAGAGTTGTTTGAGTGTATCAAGTCGTTTTGTCATGTAAGGAAAACTAGCCTTGATCATGTGTTGTTTATTGTTTATGAATTTCTGCACGTATAACTGGATTGCTTCTATGTGATTGACTAATAATCTTTTATTGATTTTTATTTTGATCTATGATTGAATTGTTTGTACTTACTTCCTTCCTCATTGTACTTAGAAACTCACCACATGTATCATATCACTCAATTGTATGTTCTAATAAATTTTACTCTTTTTCCTATTAAGAGTGCTATAGTTATTTCAAAAATAACTTATGATAGAATTAACTGACTCAAAATATATATCCTAATTAATTAGTACTATCAAAGTTATCCTTTTGTTGTAAGTTTAAGGATTTACTTCATAGCTTCTTGTTATAGGTTAACTTTTTTCGAATTTAAATTATCTCACTTTCTTTCATTCCCTCATAAGATTCTTTTTTATTTTTTTTGTATTTACTCTTTTGTCCAAGTGCCAATCCACTAACACATGCACGTGTTTCTGTCTGATGTTTACAACAGAGTTAAGATGGCAATAAGAAGAAAAAGAAGAACATCAACAACAAATCCTATGATTTAATCTAAATGCTAATTAGGCCACTGAATCTTTAACCACCCAATTATGAAAAGTTAATGCTTTAATTAAAACTTTAGCAGATAGGTAGATCACAAGGAAATATATTGCTTGTGTCACTAAAAGACCTTTTCATACCTCAAATTACAATGTATATTCGTTGTCCTATCTCCCATTTGCACACCAACACCTTATCCCTCTTATGGCACTTGTAATTATGCTGTATTACACCCTCCTTTTTATTATTGATAATGTTTTTTATTTCCAAGGAATTTTAAAGTTGTCACCACCTTTTCCATCACAAAGCATATCAACACTAAAGAGGATCACAAGGAGAAGTTTTGGGTTAAGAGAAATGTTGAAGAGATTCGATGTTCATATTTGTGAATCTAAATCTCGTATTGAAAAAAAAATTGTGTTGAAAGTTTTACATAAATTATAAATAAAACAATTTCATAGTATATAAATGTTGAAAATTTAAGTGTGAGTTTAAATCCTACGTTGATTAAGAAAGAGAAAGATGAACATCGTATAAGGATCAAAGCCCATAAACTGATTATCCGGAGGTTTTAAGTTAATAGTGGAATCAATCTCTTATGTGTAAATTGAACTCATGTCCAATTCTTAACGGTGAGAAAATTTAAAAATTATATCTATTTTATGTGTTGGTTTTCTTTCTTATATTATGATCTTCAAACTCGTTGATAAGCACTCTAATGCCGTATAAACCATACTTGAACCATTGTAGCACTGTAAAAAGCTGGTAAGGAAACTATAATGGCTTATTACGCAGCAATTTTTGACAAAAAAAAAAAAACTTATTTAAGCAGGATATTACTTTATTCTTAATGGTAGGGACAAATAAGGTGGAAATATTGATTTTTTAGAGTGAAGTGCGATTGGAAAGGACTTAAAATATATTCGAAAGAGGAAAAGGAAAAAAAGGAGCAAAAGAGAAAAAAAGTGTTGCATGATTGAGCAAGAAAGGGACAAAAGATGTATTGTTGTGGAAGTATTGACCTCATTCAACCAAGCATAGCAGAAACATTGAATAAATGATAGATTTAATTGCATATTTTGTCTCCCAATATCACTAATTAACTTGCCAATGTAGTCTTCTCAAATTTTGACAATTTAGTCCCATTATGCAAATTTCATCTTTTCGATAATGCAATGCCTCTTTGACGAGTATCTATCAGAATCACCACTAGTCTATCTCACCTATTAATCTAATTTATTTATAAAATACTATTTCATAACACCTTTATAATGTTTTCAACATACCAATCCCACTTATACACATTAAATGGGTTTAAACCTGATTGAAGATGAGTTTAATAATAATTCATTAATGTCAACTTTTTATTATTTTTTATTATTTTTTAAATAATTTAAGTTGATAATTTTATTTTTAAATATTAAAATGTTATTTAATAAAATTTCAATTATTTAGATATTTAAGTTCGATATTTTCTTAATTTCGTATTCATATCTTAATTTTCAATTATTATTTTTATAATATTAATTGTAGTTAATATTTAATAAAGTTATGAAACATGCTCATTGTATTGTAACAAACATTTAAAATAATTTATTTTTTAGCTTATTTATTTATAAAAGAGTTATTTATGGCACTTTATTAGTTTATTAAAGGACAACAAATATCCAGGTGAAAAATTTAAAATAAGTTACCTTGTGTTTGGATGGAGCATTTCAACAATGCTTAGAAATTGAAATGTTTTGCATTTGAATTGTTTGTAATTAAATTTCATTCATTTTTTAAATAATTTGTTTGGATAAGGAAATTAAAATACCTTACATTTCAATTTCTTGTTTGGAAAAAAATTGAATTTATTGTGAGATAAAATTTAATTTAACGATATTTATTTTAGGCTTAATTATGTTTTGAGTTCATGATACATTTGAAAACATGCTCGACAACCCAGATGGGTCGGGCAAACCCAACTACACAACCATATTGGTTAGACCCGATGACCCACCCGAGCTGGAACGACTGGGAAGCCCAAACAAGCTGGGTGGCCCGATGATCTAGAGGCCTGACGGCCCATTTTTCACGATTGTGCCATCAAGTTCGTCAATATGGCCCGGTCCAACCTGTCTAGGTCATTGGCCTAATGCTCCAGATGGGTCTGATGACCCAAACGGGCCCGACGATCAAGACGGGCCCGACGACCTGGACAGGCCGAAGACCTGGACGGGCTCGAAGACCTGGACGAGCCCGACAATCCGGACGGGGCCGAATATCCAGACAGGTCTGAATACCCAGACGGGTCAAAATACCCAAACGAGCCCGTACACCTAGACGAGCCCGTACACCCAGACGAGCCCGAAGACTCGGACGGGTCCAACGACTAGGATGGCCCGAGGACCCGAACGGGCCCAAGGACCCAGACGAGCCCGATGACTCGACACGTTCGATGACCCGGACATGCCTGATGACCTAGACAACTTGAACACGTTCGACGACCTGGACATGCTTGATGACCTAGACGGGCCCGACAACTCGTACGGGCCCTTTCAAATCGTCGGACCCGTCCGGATAGTCTGGCTCGTACGAGTCCTTGGGCCCGTCTGGATCGTCGAGACTGTCTGTGTCATCGGGCCCGTCCGGGTCATCATTCCTGTTCGGGTCGTTGGGCTCGTCCGGGTTGTAGGGCCTGTCTGCATCGTCCCGCACTTCCGGGTCGTCGGGCCCAATGATTTGGAAGGGTCCATCTGTGTCGTCGGGCTCGTCCGGGTTGTCTGGCCCGTCTAGGTCGTTATGCCCGTCCGGGTCATTGGGTTCGTCTAGATTGTCGGGCCCATTTGGCTCGTCAGACCTGTCTGGGTCATCGTGCCCGTTTGGGTCGTCAGGCCCGTCCAGTTCGCTGGGCCCGTCCGGGTCGTTGGGCACGTTCGGGTCATCAGGCCCGTCTGGGTCATCGGGCACGTTCGAGTCGTCAAGCACGTCCAGGTTATCGTGTCCGTTCGGATCGTCTAGATTGTGAGGTTGAGTGGGAAGAATTTCAAATTCCATCTATTTTGAGGGTATTTGAATTTCTACTAATTTAGCTAATTGAAATCCTTCAAAAAAATACTTGCATTTGAAATGCTTTTTAATTTCTCTATCCAAACAAAACATTTCATTACAAAGAAATCTAAATTCTTCAAAAAAAATGAATTGCTTCATTAAAATACTCTATCCAAACACACTCTTAG
>Ga0099823_1000575_pt1 | contig 25524 bp, 21 predicted proteins | sample CowpearedBW_FD_76831 | JGI IMG/M metagenome (GOLD analysis project Ga0099823, IMG submission 76831) | Root nodule microbial communities of legume samples collected from California, USA - Cow pea red BW | ecosystem: Host-associated > Plants > Roots > Nodule | place: USA: California | collected...
ACCTGCTGGGCCGCAATATCCTGGGCAACAACGGCGCGACGCTGAAGAAGTTCGGCAAGAAGATCGCCGAGTTCGTCGAGGAAGAGGGCACCAGCGAAGCGATGCAGGAGTTCATCAACCCGCTGGCCGACATCGGCGACAAGGTCACCAAGCTGACCACCGAGATCGGCATGAAGGCCTTCCAGAACCCTGATGAAGTGGGCGCCGCCGCGGTGGACTACCTGCGCGTCGTGGGTCACCTGTGCTTCGCCTACATGTGGGCGCGCATGGCCAAGCTGGCGCTGGAGAAGAAGGACAGCGGCGATCCGTTCTACACCGCCAAGCTGGCGACGGCACGCTTCTACTTCGCCAAGCTGCTGCCCGAGACCGCGAGCCTGATCCGCACCGCGCGCGCGGGATTGAGCCCGCTGATGGAAATGGACGAGGCGCTGTTCTAAAAACGGCGTCACGGGCGCCCCCTCGAGCGGGGCGCCCGCGTTCACCCATTCCAAGACACCGAAGACCGGAGAGAGACAAACGATGAAACCGCTGTTCGCCACCGCCGTCGCCCTGGGCCTCGGACTGTCCGCCAATCTCGCGCTGGCGCAGACCGCCACCAGCCCGGTCGGCGTCTGGAAGACGATCGACGACGAGACCAAGCAGGAACGCTCCACCGTGCGCATCAGCGAAGTGGGCGGCGTGCTCGTCGGCCGGATCGAGAAGATCACCGACCCGTCCAAGCAGACGGCCAAGTGCGACGAATGCGCCGACGAGCGCAAGGGCCAGCCCATCCTGGGCCTGACCATCCTGCGCAACGTCAAGAAGAACGGCGACGACGCCGATCTGTGGGACGGCGGCGACATCCTCGATCCGTCCAACGGCAAGGTCTACCGCGTGCGGCTGCGCCCGGTGGACGGCGGCAGGAAGCTGGAGGTGCGCGGTTTCATCGGCATGCCACTGCTGGGCCGTACACAGACCTGGATCCGCGTCGAGTAAGCGCGGCCCCTGAAGACACATCCCCACATCCCCGAGATGTTCATTGGAGAAACCATGAGTCGATTCCAAGTTCGCAAGGTCGCCGTGCTCGGCGCCGGCGTGATGGGCGCGCAGATCGCGGCCCATCTGGTCAACGTGAAGGTGCCGGTCGTGCTGTTCGACCTGCCCGCCAAGGAAGGCCCGAAGAACGGCATCGTGGCCAAGGCCGTCGACGGCCTGAAGAAGCTCAAGCCGGCGCCGCTGGGCGTGCCCGAGAACGCCGCCCTGATCCAGCAGGCCAACTACGAGGAGCACCTGGAGCTGCTCAAGGACTGCGACCTGATCATCGAGGCCATCGCCGAGCGCATGGACTGGAAGCTGGATCTCTACACGAAGATCGCTCCGTTCGTCGCGCCGCACGCGATCGTGGCGTCCAACACCTCGGGCCTGTCGATCACCAAGCTGTCGGAAGTCCTGCCTGAATCGATCAAGCCGCGCTTCTGCGGCATCCACTTCTTCAACCCGCCGCGGTACATGTACCTGGTCGAGCTGATCAACACGCCGACCACCAACCCTGAGGTCATCGACCAGCTCGAGAGCTTTGTCACCACGGCGGTGGGCAAGGGCGTCGTGCGCGCCAACGACACGCCCAACTTCGTCGCCAACCGCGTCGGCATCGCCGGCATGATGGCCACGATGATCGAAGCCGAGAAGTTCGGCCTGTCCGTGGACGTCGTCGACGACCTGACCGGCAAGAAGCTGGGCCGCGCGTCCTCGGGCACCTTCCGCACCGCGGACGTGGTGGGCCTGGACACGATGGCGCACGTCGTCAAGACGATGCAGGACAACCTGAAGGACGACCCCTTCTACTCGACCTACGCCACGCCCAAGGTGCTGGCGGGCCTGATCGAGAAGGGCGCGCTGGGCCAGAAGGCCGGCGCGGGCTTCTACAAGAAGGTCGGCAAGGACATCCAGCGCCTGGACTTCGCCACTGGCGAGTACGTCGCCGGCGGCGGCAAGGCCGACGAGATCGTCGCGCGCATGCTGAAGAAGCAGCCGGCCGACCGCATCAAGCTGCTGAAGGAATCGAGCAACCCGCAGGCGCAGTTCCTGTGGTCCATCCTGCGTGACTCGTTCCACTACGTGGCCGTGCACCTGGACACCGTCGCCGACACCGCGCGCGAGATCGACTTCGCCATGCGCTGGGGCTTCGGCTCGCAGCAGGGCCCGTTCGAGCTCTGGCAGGCTGCGGGCTGGAAGCAGGTCGCCGAATGGGTGCAGGCCGACATTGACGCCGGCAAGACGCTGTCGAGCGCGCCGCTGCCCAAGTGGGTCTTCGAAGGCCCGGTCGCCGAGAACGGCGGCGTGCACTCGAAGGACGGCTCGTGGAGCGCCAAGGAAGGCAAGTTCAAGCCGCGCGCCAAGCTGCCGGTCTACGAGCGCCAGGCCTTCCCCGAATCGCTGGTCGGCGAGGGCGCGGTGGAGCCGCTGAAGGCGGGCACCGAGGAGTTCAAGAACGACGAGGTCCGCGTCTGGTCGCTGGACGGCGAAGTGCTGATCGCCTCGATCAACTGCAAGCTGCACCTGATCAGCCCGACGGTCACCGAGGGTCTGCTCAAAGCGGTCGAGATCGCCGAGGCCAAGTACAAGGGCCTGGTGATCTGGTCGCCGGACGACGTGTTCTCCGCCGGCGCCAACCTGGAAGCGCTGATGCCGGTCTTCATGGCCAAGGGCGCCAAGGGCATCGCGCCGGAAGAGAAGAAGCTGCAGGACATGATGCTGCGCGTGCGCTACGCCAACGTGCCGGTCGTCGCCGCGATGCGCGGCCTGGCGCTGGGCGGCGGCTGCGAGCTGGCGGTGCACTGCGCCCGCCGTGTCGCGCACATGGAGTCGTATGTCGGCCTGGTGGAAGTGGGCGTCGGCCTGATCCCCGGTGGCGGCGGCCTGACCTACATCGCGCGCCGTGCCGCTGAGATGGCCTCGGCCGGCAATGCCAACGCGGACATCTTCGCCTTCCTGAAGGACGGCTTCACCAACGCCGCGATGGCCAAGGTGGCGACCTCCGCGCTGGAGGCGCAGAAGCTGGGCTACCTGCTGGACAGCGACGTCATCGTCGCCAACAAGGACGAGCTGCTGTTCGTCGCCACGGCGCAGGCCAAGGCGATGGCGGACTCCGGTTACCGCGCGCCGCTGCGCGCCAGGTTCCCGGTGGCGGGCCGCTCGGGCATCGCGACCGTCAAGGCGCAACTGGCCAACATGCGTGACGGCGGCTTCATCAGCCAGCATGACTTCCACCTGGCCTCGCTGATCGCCGACGTCGTCTGCGGCGGTGAAGTCGAGGCCGGCTCGCTGGTGACCGAGGAGTACTTGATGTCGCTGGAGCGCAAGCACTTCTGCTCGCTGCTGGAGCACCCGAAGACCCAAGAGCGAATCATGGGCATGCTCCAGACCGGCAAGCCGGTCCGGAATTGAGCAGCGCAGCCCACAAGGAACACATCATGAGCAAGCAAGTTCAAGACGCCTACATCTGCGCCGCCACCCGTCTGCCGATCGGCAAGTCGGGCCGGGGCTACTTCAAGAACACCCGTCCGGACGAGATGCTGTCCCGCGTCATCCAGGCCGCGATGGCCCAGGTCCCGGGCCTGGATCCGTCGGTCATCGAGGACGCGATCATCGGCTGCTCCTTCCCGGAAGGGGAGCAGGGCATGAACATCGCCCGCGTGGCGGCCGTGCTGTCGGGCCTGCCGAACACGGTCGGCGGCGTGACGGTGAACCGCTACTGCGCGTCGGGCATCACGGCGCTGGCGATGGCGGCGGACCGCATCCGCGTCGGCGAGAGCGAAGTGATGATCGCCGGCGGCGTGGAGTCGATGTCGATGGTGCCGATGGGCGGCAACAAGCCCTCGTTCCCGCCCGCGATCTTCGAGCGCGACGAGAACATCGGCCTGGCCTACGGCATGGGCCTGACGGCCGAGAAGGTTGCCGACAAGTGGAAGGTGAGCCGCCAGGCGCAGGACGAGTTCGCGCTCGAATCGCATCGCCGCGCGCTGGCCGCGATCGAAGGCGGCTTCTTCAAGGACGAGATCACGCCGTTCGAGATCAAGGACCGCCAGCCCGACCTGAACGGCGATGGCGTGATCGTCAAGTCGCGCACGGTCGACATCGACGAAGGTCCGCGCAAGGACACGTCGATGGAAGGCCTGGCCAAGCTCAAGCCGGTGTTCGCCGCCAAGGGCAGCGTCACGGCGGGCAACAGCTCGCAGACCTCGGACGGCGCGGGTGCGCTGATCGTGGCGTCGGAGGCGGCGGTCAAGCGCTTCGGCCTGACGCCGCTGGCGCGTTTCGTGTCCTTCGCCGTGCGCGGCGTGCCGCCGGAGATCATGGGCATCGGCCCGATCGAGGCGATCCCGGCCGCGCTGAAGCTGGCCGGCATCAAGGCCGAGGACCTGGGCTGGGTCGAGTTGAACGAGGCGTTCGCGGCGCAGTCGCTGGCGGTGCTGAATGACCTGGACGCGAAGGGCATCGTGCTGGACCGCACCAAGGTGAACCCGAACGGCGGCGCGATCGCCCTGGGCCACCCGCTGGGCGCGACCGGCGCGATCCGCGCGGCATCGGTGATTCACGGCCTGCGGCGCACCGGCGCGAAGTACGGCATGGTCACGATGTGCGTCGGCGCGGGCCAAGGCGCCGCCGGCATCATCGAGCGTCTGTAAAAAGCGCGTCGGCCGCCGCAGTCCGCTCGTCCTCGGGCAGCGAGTGTGGGTGGGGCCGGAATGATGCGGGGGGTCCCGGAGGGCCGCCCCCCGCGTCGTGGAGAGCCCGCGCCTGGCCCCACGTGGTCGGGCAGCCTTCGCAGGCGCCCATCAGCGTCTTCATCGAACGCCGCCTGTGGCCGCAGGTGAGCGCCTGGCTGGCATGATCGCGGCCATTCATTGAACGAGGAGAGTGCTCCATGAGCATCAAGACCGCCATCGTGAACGGCGTGCAGACCATCGAGATCGCACGCCCCGAAAAGAAGAACGCGCTGACCCGCGCGATGTACCAGGAGATGGCCGACGCGCTGGTCGCGGCCAACGCCGAGAACAGCGTGCGCGCGGTGCTGATCCAGGGCCAGCCGCAGATCTTCACGTCGGGTAACGACATCGAGGACTTCATGGGCAGCCCGCCCCGGGACGAGAACGCGCCGGTGTTCCAGTTCATGCGCGCGATGATCGGCTGCGACAAGCCCATCGTGGCCGCGGTGAACGGCGCGGCGATCGGCATCGGCACGACGCTGCTGCTGCATTGCGACTTCGTCTACGTCGCCGATGACGCGCGCCTGGCGATGCCCTTCGTCAGCCTCGGGCTGGTGCCGGAGTTCGGATCCAGCCTGCTGGTGCCCAAGCTGATGGGCCCGCGCCGCGCCGCGGAGAAGATCCTGCTGGGCGACCCGTTCACCGGCGAGCAGGCGGTCGAATGCGGTGTCGCGAACGCGGTGCTGCCGGCCGGCGAAGTGGTCGCCCATGCGCGCCGTGTGGCCGAGCGCTTCAACAAGCTCCCGCCGAGCGCCGTGCGCGAGAGCAAGCAGCTGATGCGCCGCGCGACGAAGGAGCAACTGCTGGAGACCATCCAGGCCGAGGCCGAGATCTTCGGCGCGCGTCTGCGCAGCCCCGAGGCGATGGAAGCCTTCCAGGCCTTCTTCCAGAAGCGCCAGCCGGACTTCTCGAAGTTCTGATCGCCCGCGCGGCAGGGTGGATGCGGCGTGCGCGCCGCCCTGCCGTGAGACCCCATGTCAATGGCTGCACAGGGTCGTCCGGGTGGTGGTCGCGGTGTGCGTCGTGGTCCGGGAGGGCGTCACGGTGCACGCGATGAAGGGGAAGCTCGCCGTGAGGCTGCAGCTGGCGGGCGAGGTCGTGGTGGTCGTCACGGTGCGGAACTGCAGCTCGGTGGTACTCGTGCAGGACGGGGTGGAGGCGCCCCAGAAGCCGTGCTCGCCATACGAGTAGCTGCGCGCGGCGGCGGTCATGCCGTCTTCCGAGATCCGTTCAAAGCACCAATGGTCGCCGCCGTGGACCAGGTCCAGTTCGCGGGGGTCGAGTTCAAGCATGGGGACTCCTGAATGACTGAGAGACGCAGGCGACAGTGCCTGTGCGATGCAGTGTTCATCCCGAGGCGTCCTGCGACAACGACTGGAACCAGTGTGCTTGCCGGCCGCGAACCAAGGTTCCAGTAGGTCGGCCGACTTGAAGTGCTGTGGAGGGCGGTCGTCGACCCCCTTTCCGTCAGCGGCACGAACAACAACGGGTCCCGCAGGACCCGTTGTCACTTGTGCGGCGAAGCCGCTCAGGCGGTCTCGGCCGGGCCGGCCATCCGCACCGGCAGGTCGTCCGGATCGACCGTCCTGCCCGACAGGGCCAGGTCCAGCGCGTCGTGGTCCAGCGCGCGTTCCCACTTCGACACGACGATCGTCGCCACCGCGTTGCCAACAAAGTTCGTCAGCGAGCGGCACTCCGACATGAAGCGGTCCACCCCCAGGATCAGCGCCATGCCCGCCACCGGCACCTCGGGCACCACCGACAGCGTCGCCGCCAGCGTGATGAAGCCCGCGCCCGTCACGCCCGCCGCGCCCTTGGAGCTCAGCATCGCCACCAGCAGCAGCGTGATCTGGTGGCTCAGCGTCAGCTCGGTGTTCGTCGCCTGCGCGATGAACAGCGCCGCCAGCGTCATGTAGATGTTGGTCCCGTCCAGGTTGAACGAGTAGCCCGTCGGCACCACCAGACCCACCACGGTCTTCTCGCAGCCGGCCTTCTCCATCTTTTCCATCAGCGACGGCAGCGCCGACTCCGACGACGACGTGCCCAGCACCAGCAACAGCTCGGCCTTCAGGTAGCGGATCAGCTTGATGACCGAGAACCCGCACAGCCGCGCCACGATGCCCAGGATCACCAGCACGAACAGCAGCGAGGTCACATAGAAGCTGCCCACCAGCATGCCCAGGTTGAGCAGCGAGGCCAGCCCGTACTTGCCGATCGTGAACGCCATCGCGCCCAGCGCGCCGATCGGCGCCGCCTTCATCAGGATGTGCACCATCCGGAACACCGGCGCGGTCAGCGCCTCGAAGAAGGTCAGCACCGGCTTGCCGCGCTCGCCCACCAGCGCCAGCGCGACACCGAACAGCACCGCCACGAACAGCGTCTGCAGGATGTTGCCGTCCGCCAGCGCGCCCACCAGCGACTTCGGGATGATCTCCATCAGGAAGCCGACCAGGGTCAGGTCGTGCGTCTTCTCGACATAGCGGTGGACCTCCTTCTGGTCCAGGTCCGCCACGTTGACGTTCATGCCGTGACCCGGCTGCACCACGTTCGCGACCACCAGGCCCACGATCAACGCCAGCGTCGAGAAGAACAGGAAATACGCCATCGCCTTGCCGAACACCCGGCCGACGCGGCTCAGCTGCGTCATGCTCGCGATGCCGGTCACGATGGTCAGGAAGATCACCGGCGCGATGATCATCTTCACCAGCTTGATGAAGGCATCGCCCAGCGGCTGCAGCGTCACGGCGAACTTCGGCTCGAAGTGACCCAGCAGGATGCCGATCACGATCGCGATGACGACTTGCAGGTACAGGTGGCGATACCACGGCACGGGCAGGGCCGGCGTGGCGGAGGCGGAAGGGGACAGCATGGATTCGGCTCCGGTTGCGGCGGGGCGCAGGGGCCGTCTCGGCATGGCTGCGCGCCCAGGCCGGGCAGTATCCCACCCGCAAAAATGCGGTGTCTGCGGAATCTACGTACAAACCCGAGTGATCCAACCCCTCATCAAGGTTGTTGGCCGAAGACCCTCGACTTGCCTTCGCGATCGATCGCGACGTAGGTCAGGTTGGCCTCCGTCACCTTGACCACATGCGGGTTGGCCGGGTTGCGCTCGGCGAAGACCTCGACATGCACCGTGATCGAGGTGCGCCCGATGCGCGTGACCTGCGCATAGAAGCTGAGCAGGTCGCCCACCGACACCGGCTGCTTGAAGATGAACTCGTTGACCGCAACCGTCGCGATCCGGCCGCGCGAGATGCGCGCCGGCAGCACCGAGCCCGCCAGGTCGACCTGCGCCATGATCCAGCCGCCGAAGATGTCGCCATTGCCGTTCGCATCGGCCGGCATCGGCATCACGCGCATCACCAGCTCGCGCGGACCGATGGTCTCGGGCGACAGCGAGGGGGCCGCCGAAGGGGGGACAGTGGGGGAGGTGGAATCGCTCATGATCGGCAAACGGTGACAATGTCCGCCATTGTCGTCCAGCACACGCCGGACCTCGCGACATCCCCCTTCCAACCTCGCTCCATGCGCCGCTCCACGCTCGCTGGCACCACGCCTTCGCCCGCCGTCCCTGGCGCCGCCACGCCGCAATCCGGCGGCGACTGGCACACCATCGCCCGGCTGCTGCCCTACTTCTGGCGCTACCGCTGGCGGGTCGGGATCGCGCTCGCCTTCATGGTCGGCGCCAAGCTTGCCAACGTCGGCGTGCCGCTGTTGCTCAAGCAACTGGTCGACAGCCTCGACCTCCCGCCCGGCAGCCCGCAGGCGCTGATGGCCGTGCCGGCCGGGCTGCTGCTCGCGTACGGGATGCTGCGGCTGTGCACCTCGCTGTTCACCGAGGCGCGCGAGCTCATCTTCGCCAAGGCCACCGAGGGCGCCTCACGCAGCATCTCGCTGCAGGTGTTCCGCCATCTGCACGACCTCAGCCTGCGCTTCCACCTTGAGCGCCAGACCGGCGGCATGACCCGCGACATCGAGCGCGGCACCCGCGCCGTGCACGCGCTGATCTCGTACTCGCTCTACAGCATCTTCCCGACGCTGGTCGAGGTCGCGCTGGTGCTGAGCCTGCTGGCGGTCAAGTTCGACGTGCTGTTCGCGTGGATCACCGGCGCGGCGCTGGTCTTCTACATCGGCTTCACGATCATGGTCACCGAGTGGCGCACCAAGTTCCGCCGCCAGCTCAACGAGCTGGACTCGCACGCGCACAGCAAGGCGATCGATTCGCTGCTGAACTACGAGACGGTGAAGTACTTCAACAACGAGGACTTCGAGGCCGCCCGCTACGACCAGAGCCTGGAGCGGCTGCGCCGCGCGCAGCTCAAGGCGCAGACCACGCTGTCGCTGCTCAACAGCGGCCAGCAGCTGATCATCGCCATCGCGCTGGTGGGCATGCTGTGGCGCGCCACGCAGGGCGTGGTGGCCGGCCACATGAGCCTGGGCGATCTGGTCATGATCAACGCCTTCATGATCCAGCTCTACATCCCGCTGAATTTCCTCGGCGTGATCTACCGCGAGATCAAGCAGAGCCTGACCGACCTGGACAAGATGTTCGGCCTGCTCGCGCGCGAGCGCGAGATCGCCGACGCGCCCGGCGCCCCGCCGCTGCGCGTGGCGGGCGCGGCGGTGCGCTTCCACGACGTGCACTTCGCCTATGAACCGCAGCGGCCCATCCTCAAGGGCGTGAGCCTGGAGATCCCGGCCGGCAGGAAGGTCGCCGTCGTGGGGCCCAGCGGTTCGGGCAAGAGCACGCTGGCCCGTCTGCTCTACCGCTTCTACGACGCGCAGTCCGGCCGCATCGAGATCGACGGCCAGTCGCTGGCCGAGGTCACCCAGCACAGCGTGCGCCGGGCCATCGGCATCGTCCCGCAGGACACGGTGCTGTTCAACGACACCATCGCCTACAACATCGCCTACGGCCGGCCCGAGGCCTCGATCGAAGAGATCGAGGCCGCCGCCAGATCTGCCCACATCCACGACTTCATCAGCGCCCTGCCGCAGGGCTACCAGACCATGGTCGGCGAGCGCGGCCTGAAGCTGTCCGGCGGCGAGAAGCAGCGCGTGGCGATCGCGCGCACGCTGCTGAAGAACCCGCCGATCCTGATCTTCGACGAGGCCACCTCGGCGCTGGACTCGCGCAACGAGCGCGCCATCCAGGCCGAGCTCGAGGCCGCGGCGCAGGACAAGACGGTGCTGGTCATCGCCCACCGGCTGTCCACCATCGTCGACGCGCACGAGATCCTGGTCATGGAGCAGGGCCTCATCGTCGAGCGCGGCACGCACGCCGCGCTGCTCGCGTTGCGCGGCCGGTACGCGCAGATGTGGGCGCTGCAGCAGGATGGGCGGGAGGGCTGAGCGGGAGGGCTAAACTCCCGCGCCGTGGAAACCAAATGGCTTGAAGACTTCGTGAGCCTGGCGGAGACGCGCAGCTTCTCCCGCTCGGCTCAATTGCGGCACGTCACGCAGCCGGCGTTCTCGCGCCGCATTCAGGCGCTGGAGGCCTGGGCCGGGGTCGATCTGGTCGATCGCTCGTCCTATCCGACCCGCCTCACCGCGGCCGGCGAGACGCTGCTGGGGCAGGCCGTCGACCTGCTCGGCAACCTGCAGGCCACGCGCAACATGCTGCGCAGCCACCAGTCGGCGGGGCAGGACATGATCGAGTTCGCCGTCCCGCACTCGCTCTCCTTCAGCTTCTTCCCGCACTGGCTGATGGAACTGCGCCAGCGCTTCGGCGAGGTGAAGTGCCGGCTCAACGCGCTCAACGTCCACGACGCGACGCTGCAGCTCAGCGAAGGCAACTGCGACCTGCTGGTCGTCTACCACCACCCCAGCCAGCCGCTGCAGCTCGACCCCGAGCGCTACGAATCGGTCTCGCTCGGCCACGAAACGCTGGCCGCCTATGCGAAAGCTGACACAGGCGGCGCGCCGATGTTCCGGATTTCCGGACACCCGGGCCAGAAGATCCCCTTCCTCAGTTACGCCTCGGGCGCCTACCTCGGGCGGTTGGTGGAACTGATCGTCAAGGACGCGGCGCAGCCGCTGAACCTTGAATCGGTCTTCGAGACCGACATGGCCGAGAGCCTCAAGGCCATGGCGCTCGAGGGCCATGGCCTGGCCTTCCTGCCGGCCAGTTCGGTGAAGAAGGAAGTCAAGGCGCGCCGCCTGGTGCGGGCGGCCGAGCCGGGCCAGTACGAACTGAACATGGAACTGCGGATGTACCGCGAGCGCCAGGGTTCGGCCCGGCGGGTCAAGCCGGTCGCGCAGGCGCTGTGGAACTTCCTCACCCACGCGGGCGCAGAGCAGGCATGAAACCTGCATATGTAAGCCACGTGACATGTCGAGATGCGTGATACTCCCTACCCAGCAAAGCAGCCGCTCATGGTCTGCTTCGCCGGGCTGGATGGCCGGACGTTCGAACTTCGTTTGAACTCCGTGCCGATCCCGTTCCCGTATCCGCTTTTGAATCCGAACAAGCAGGAGCAACTATGAAGAAGGCATTGCTAGTCCTGGCCCTTGGGGCGGCGTTGGTGGGCGTGGCCCAGGCCGACACGCTGAAGAAGATCAAGGACACAGGCAGCGTGACCATGGGCGTGCGCGAGTCCTCGGGCGCGCTGTCGTACACGCTCGGCGACGGCAAGTACGTGGGCTACCACGTCGAGATCTGCCAGCGCGTGCTGGCCGACGTGCAGAAGCAGCTGGGCCTGGCCAAGCTGGACATCAAGTACCTGCCGGTGACCTCGCAGAACCGCGTGCCGCTGGTGCAGAACGGCACCGTGGACATCGAGTGCGGCTCCACCACCAACAACATGACCCGCGCCAAGGACGTGGCCTTCGCCGTCACGACCTATGTCGAGGAAGTGCGCATCGCGGTGAAGGCCAATTCGGGCATCACCTCGATCGCGCAACTCAACGGCAAGACCGTGGCGACGACCACCGGCACGACCTCCGTGCAGCTGCTGCGCAAGCACGAGCGCGCCAACGGCGTGGACTTCAAGGAAGTGCTGGGCAAGGACCACGCCGACAGCTTCCTGCTGCTGGAGTCGGGCCGCGCCGACGCCTTCGTGATGGACGGCCAGATCCTGGCCGGCAACATCGCCAAGTCGCGCAACCCGGCGGACTTCAAGATCGTGGGCGAAGTGCTGTCGGTCGAGCCGATCGCGATCATGATCCGCAAGGACGATCCGGCCTTCAAGAAGGCGGTGGACGACAGCATCATCAAGTTGATGAAGTCCGGCGACATCGCCAAGCTGTACGACAAGTGGTTCACGCAGCCGATCCCGCCGACCAACACCAAGGTCGGCCTGCCGGCCACGGAAGCGACCAAGAACGCCTGGGCGCATCCGAACGACAAGCCGGTCGAGGAATACGCGAAGAAGTGATCGCGATGACCTGAGCGCAAGGCGCCCCGCGGGGCGCCTTGTCGCAAAGGCCGCATGATCGCGCGAAGCCTGCTTTCGCGAGCAGGCATCGCGCACCGGGGCCGCGGCGCGTGAGGCGGCCCTTTGCATTGATGGATGGAGCCCGCCATGGCGAGTTGGGATTGGCAGCTGTACTGCACAGACATGGTGACCGAGGAGGTCGCGCCGAAGTGTTTCGGCGCCCCCGGTTATGAGACTTACCTGGACGCGATGGTCCACGCCTGGGGCTGGACGATGACCGTCTCGGTGCTGGGCCTGCTGGTGGCGCTGGTCGCCGGCTCGCTGATCGGCGTGTTGCGGACCGTGCCGAACAAGCGCGTGGCGATGCTGGGCGAGGCGTGGACGGAGTTCTTCCGCAACATCCCGCTGATCGTCCAGCTCTTCCTGTGGTACCACGTGATCCCGCGCCTGTTCCCGGTGCTGGGCGGCGTGCCGCCGGCGGTGCTGGTGGTGATCGCCATCGGGCTGTTCACCTCGGCGCGGATTGCCGAGCAGGTCAAGGCCGGCATCCTGACCCTGCCCAAGGGCCAGCGCTACGCGGGCCAGGCGCTGGGCCTGACGCTGCCGCAGACCTATCGCCACGTGCTGCTGCCGATGGCCTTCCGCATCGTCATTCCGCCGCTGACCAGCGAGAGCATGAACATCGTCAAGAACTCGGCGGTGGCCTTCGCGGTGAGCATCCCCGACCTGGCGCAGTTCGCGCAGCAGGCTTCGGAGCAGTCCAGCTTCGTGCAGATCTTCCTGCCGGTGACGCTGCTGTATTTCGTTTCCGCGTACGCGATCACCCGCGTCGCCAAGCTGATCGAGATCTGGGTGCGCGTGCCCGGCATCCTGGGGGCCAAGTGACATGATGCAGCTTGATTTCTCGTTCCTGACCTGGGACGTGCTCTCGGCCTTCGTGGCCAAGGGCCTGTGGTTCTCGATCCAGCTGACCTTCTCGGCGATGCTGGGCGGCATCGTGCTGGGCACGGTGCTGGCGCTGATGCGCCTGTCGGGCAAGTGGTGGCTGGAGAAGCCGGCGGCGATCTACGTCGACACGCTGCGCTCGATCCCGCTGGTGATGGTGATCCTGTGGTTCTTCCTGCTGATCCCCTACGTGATGGGCCCGCTGGGCGCGGAGAAGACGGCGCTGATCACCTTCACGCTGTTCGAGGCCACCTACTACTCGGAGATCATGCGCGCGGGCATCCAGTCGGTGTCCAAGGGGCAGGTCTTCGCGGGCCAGGCGCTGGGCATGAGCTACCGCCAGACCATGGGCCTGGTGGTGCTGCCGCAGGCCTTCCGCAACATGCTGCCGGTGCTGCTGACGCAGACCATCGTGCTGTTCCAGGACACCTCGCTGGTCTACGCGATCGGCGCCTACGACCTGCTCAAGGGCTTCGAGGTCGCGGGCAAGAACTTCAACCGGCCGATGGAGACGTATCTCGTCGCGGCCGCCGTCTACTTCGTCATCTGCTTCTCGCTGTCCATGCTGGTGCGCCGGCTGCAGAAGAAGATCGCCATCATTCGCTGAGGGGTTGCACGCCATGATCGACATCAAGAACGTTTCCAAGTGGTACGGCCCCTTCCAGGTCCTGACCGACTGCAGCACGACCATCCAGAAGGGCGAGGTCGTGGTGGTGTGCGGGCCGTCGGGCTCGGGCAAGTCGACGCTGATCAAGACCGTCAACGCGCTGGAGCCGATCCAGGCGGGCGACATCGTCGTGGACGGCACCTCGCTGACCGATCCCAGGACCAACCTGCCCAAGCTGCGCTCGCGCGTGGGCATGGTGTTCCAGCACTTCGAGCTGTTCCCGCACCTGTCGGTGACGGAGAACCTGACGCTGGCGCAGGTCAAGGTGCTGGGCCGCAACATGGCCGACGCCAAGACCCGCGGCCTGAAGATGCTGGAGCGCGTGGGCCTGATGGCGCACAAGGACAAGTTCCCGGGCCAGCTCTCGGGCGGCCAGCAGCAGCGCGTGGCGATCGCCCGGGCGCTGTCGATGGATCCGATCGTGATGCTGTTCGACGAGCCGACCTCGGCGCTGGACCCGGAGATGGTCGGCGAGGTGCTGGACGTGATGGTCCAGCTGGCCAACGAGGGCATGACCATGATGTGCGTGACGCACGAGATGGGCTTCGCCAAGAAAGTCAGCAACCGCGTGATCTTCATGGACGCCGGCAAGATCATCGAGGACTGCGCCAAGGACGACTTCTTCGGCAAGCCCGAGGAGCGCTCGCCGCGGGCCAAGGATTTCCTGGCGAAGATCCTGCAGCACTGATCGCGTGCCTTCGGGCGTGCCGCCGCCAGGCCAAGGGCCCGCTCCGCGAGGAGCGGGCCCTTTTCGTTGCGGCTGGCTGCGAGTTCCCGCGCGGTTGTCACTCGTCCACGGCATCGATGGCCAAAACACTCCTGGTCGAGGTCAGTGACGGCCGGCGAACTGCTCCCAACAATCGGTGCCATCGCGATTCGGCCCGTGTGTGGCGAGTCGCACGAAGCACGGGGCGTCCTGTGCGGGAATCCGCCCGCGAGGTCAGGCCGTGCGTCGACGCTCGAGCAGTCTGGAGGTTGTGCTCATGGCGACTTGGCAAAAGGCAAAAGGTTGGACGAAGCAGCGTGCTCGCCGGCCGGCGGGGCGTCAGCGGGAAGACGACGTGACACGCATCGAGCACGATGCGAAGAACGACGCGCTGTTGCAACTGGTGCGCGCGGATTTCGCGATGCTGCGGTCAGACTTCGCCGGCTTTCGCGGCGACATGCTGGAGCGCTTCGGCAAGGTCGACGGGGAGATCACTGGCATCAAAGGGGAGATCACCGGCATCAGGGGCCAGATCGATGGGCTCAAAGGGGAGATCCACGGCATCAAGGACACGGTCGAGGGCCTGAAGAGTTCGCTGAGTTCGACGCAGTGGTTCGTGGGAGCTGCGGTGGCGCTGATGGCGCTGCTCCCGCAGTTGCCGAGCATGATTGCGGCCTATCGTTTTCCGCCGCCGCCCCGAAGCGCCTCACCGGCGGCGCGTCCGTCGCTGTCGGCGCCTGAGCCCGCTGCGAGCGGGCCTCGGGCGCAGCCCGTACAGGGGTGACCCGGTGCGACAATCCCGCCCCATGAGCGAAACCCTTGTCCTGACCCGCCCCGACGACTGGCACGTGCATCTGCGCGACGGTGCCGCGCTGCAGAGCGTCGTTCCGTACACCGCGCGCCAGTTCGCGCGCGCGATCGCGATGCCTAACCTCAAGCCGCCGATCACGACGGCCGAGCAGGCCCTGGCCTATCGCGAGCGCATCCTCGCCGCCGTCCCCGCCGGCGTGGACTTCCAGCCGCTGATGACGCTCTATCTGACCGACCGCACCACGCCGGATGACATCGCCGCCGCGAAGGCCGCGGGCGTGGTCGCGCTCAAGCTCTATCCGGCCGGCGCCACGACCAACAGCGATGCCGGCGTCACCGACATCCGCAAGACCTACGCCACGCTCGAGGCCATGCAGAAGGCCGGCCTGCTGCTGCTGGTGCACGGCGAGGTCACCGATGGCGACGTGGACGTCTTCGACCGCGAGGCCTTCTTCATCGATCGCGTGATGACGCCGCTGCGCAAGGACTTCCCGGAGCTGAAGGTCGTCTTCGAGCACATCACGACCAAGGAGGCCGCGCAGTACGTGACCGAGGCCGGCCGCTTCACCGGCGCGACGGTGACACCGCAGCATCTGCTCTACAACCGCAACGCGATCTTCATGGGCGGGCTGCGTCCGCACTACTACTGCCTGCCGGTGCTCAAGCGCGAGGAGCATCGCCTCGCGCTGATCCGGGCGGCGACCTCGGGCAGCCCTAAGTTCTTCCTCGGCACCGACAGCGCGCCGCATGCGTCGGTGATGAAGGAGAACTCGGTCTGCGGGGCTGGCTGCTTCACGGCGCTGTCCGCGATCGAGCTCTACGCCGAGGCCTTCGAGGCGGCCGGCGCGCTCGACAAGCTCGAGGCCTTCGCCAGCTTCCACGGCGCCGACTTCTACGGCCTGCCGCGCAACACCACGCAGGTCACGCTGCGCAAGACCGAATGGACGCTCCCCGAGTCCGTCCCCTTCGGCGAGGCCGCGCAGCTCAAGCCGCTGCGCGGCGGCGAGCTCATGGGCTGGAAGCTGGACTGAGCGCCGGCCGGCACCTCAGCGTGCCGATCAGGAAGCTCTCCTGACTGTCGTCGACCAGGATCGCCTTCGTCGTGGTGGCGATCCACGTCGCGCCGGGCGACGGCGTGATGACCTCCTCGTTCGTGCTCTCCTCGCGTGACCGGAGCACTACATCGTCCTGCCGCCAGAAGACGTCGGCCTGAGCCTCAGGGAAGAAGTCGTAATCGGACTTTCCGAGCAGGTCTTCCCGCGCGTGGCCGATGAAGCGGCAGAACGCCCGGTTCAGGAACACCCATCGATGCGCCCGGTCCTTGATGAAGATCGGATCCGGGGACTGGTCGAGGGCCTGGTACAGGAAGTGCCGATCGTCGCGCGCCTCCCAGGGCGCTGCCGCGGGCGCCAGCAGGCGCCTGATCTCGTTGACGTGCAGCCGGGCCAGACAGGAGGCGCCCTGGCGCTCATGGATACCCGCCAGCACGCGATGCACCAGCGCTTCCATCGCGACGAGACCGGCCGCATGCGCATGTTCCAGCAGCCGCACGCCGAGCGCGAGGGCCGCGGCGGCGTCGGAGCGGGCCAGGGACTCCAGCCGTCCCACAAGAGACAGGTCGAGCCGCCCGGCGTGCTGCCGTCCGTCCAGTTCGGCCACGAAGCGGTAGCCCCGGCGCGGCACGGTGGCGACAAGTCTGGGCCGTCCGCTGCCGTCTCCGATCGCCCGCCTGACCTTCTGGATCGCCACCGAGATCACCGCTTCGGTCAGATGAGGATTGCGCCACACCTCGCCCAGCAGGCGGTCCTTCGTGACGACCTGATGCCGATGGCGGATGAGGTGAACGAGCAGATCGAATGGCAAGGGCTCGAGGGGCTGGGGATGACCCTCGAGGAGGATTTGCCGCTGCTCGACGCGCACCTCGCAGCGTCCGAAGACGAAGATCTCACCGCTCACGGGCTGGCTGGGCTGGTGTGGGGATGCGCGATTATCGAACCGATCTTGTTGCGGCCGGAATGTCGGCATCGATTCGGCGCACGGGTTGAAGCGAGGTCATCGATCCGTTGAATGGCGGTGATTCATTGGTGATGCAAGGTTTGGAGATCCTTTTGAACGCGCCGGAGTGGCTTGCGCAAACTGTGAAGCGTCATCAGACATTCACCGGTGCGGCGCCGAAGCACCGTACCCGAGCACGTTCAACGAAGCACGCCCCATGCACCCTGTACGCCCCCACGCCAAGCACGCGAAACATCTGCTCCTGACGGCTCTTTTCAGCGCCATCCTGTCCGCCTGCGGTGGCGGGAATGACGAGGCCTCCCCACCGCCTCCAATGCCGGACGTCCCGGCGGATCCCACGCTGGCCGACTGCTTCGGCCTGACGGCCGGCACGGCCTACACGATGACGGATCCCGACGGGGGCAGCACGGCCGGCAAGGTCCTCGTCGTGAACGAGACCTTCGATGGGACGGCCCGCAATGGCCTGGTGGAGTTCGCCGGCGCCACCGACACCCGGAGCGCCGTGACCTATTGGTCGCCGGAATCGAACGGCATCCGGTTCTGGGGCGAGCTCGATTACGACGAGACTGGCACGGCGCAGACCAAGGTCGTCCATTCGGCTGAGTTCCTGCTGCCGCTGACCCTGCAGGTCGGGCAGTCGACGGTCTTGAAGTACACCGACACCAGCCAGCAACTGACGGGCGCTCAGGCCGGGCAGACGGACACCCAGGCGCTGGCGCAGCAGTGGACCTTCCAGGCCTTCGACACCGTGACGCTGGGCGGCAAGACCTTCACCAACACCTGCCGCATGCAGGTCATCGACGCGATGTCGAGCGAAGACGGCCCCACGACCCTCTGGTTCGCGAAGGGCTTCGGCGTCATCCACGTGCGGCACACCAACAGTGCCGGCCAGGTCGTCGAGGAATCGACGTTGAACGCCGTCACCGCGCAGCCATGACGCAGGGCCCCGAGAGGGCCTTCACTTGAACCGGTACTGCGCGGACAGGTAGAAGAACCGTCCGCGCGGATCGGTGTAGCTCGGGTCATAGCCCGAGATGAAGAAGTAGGCCTGGTTCGAGAACGGCGGCGACGTGTTGAACAGGTTCTTCACCCCGGCCCGCAGCGTGAGCGCGGCGGTGGCGTCCCAGCCGCCCGACAGGTCCCAGAGCGAGTACGCCTTGACCTTGTTCTTCCCGACGATGAGCCCGGTGTTGGTGTCGATCGCCGAGTTCTGGTCGTCGTAGCCGCTGTAGAAGGTGTTGGCCAGGTTCACGCTCCAGGGGCCGCGCGACCAGTCGATGTTGAGCCGATGCCGCCAGCGCTGCACCACGCCGTCGGTGACGAAGCGGCCGAGGTTGCTGATGTAGGGGTCGCCATCGCCGGTCTGCTTCTTCGAGCTCAGCGTCCAAGTCCCCACCAGCTTCACGCCCAGGCGCCCCCAGTCGGCCGCCGGCGAGCGATATTCCAGCGTCAGGTCCAGCCCCGAGGCCTTCTGCCGGCCGCGGTTCTCCTTGCGCAGCTCGATGTAGCAGATGCTGGAGTCGCCCGGGTCGTACTCGCAGCCCGGCAGGCCTTCGTTCTCGTTGTAGCGATGGACCAGCGGCTCGTACTTGTCCAGGTTGGACAGGATGACGTCGTCGCCCAGCGTGCTGATCAGATCGCGCTTCTCGATGTGCCAGTAGTCGAGCCCGACGCTCCATTGCGGCGTCGGATCCGCCAGCATCCCGATCGAGAACTGACGCGACTTCTCCGGCTTCAGATTCGCATTCGAATAGGTCCGCGTCTCCCAGTTGTTGGCGCAGAAGCCCAGGTCGTTGGCGTTCTCGCGCATGCAGACCGGGTCGGGCAGGGTGGCGGTCTCGCTGACCTTGACCGAGCGGTACAGGTCGTTCATCGACGGCGCGCGGAAACCGGTGCCCGCGGAGGCGCGGAAGGTCAGCTGGTCCATCGGCGCGTAGCGCAGGCCGATCTTGGGGTTCGTGGTCGCGCCGATCTTCTGGTAGTGGTCATGGCGCAGCGCGAACTGCAGCTCCCATTGCTTGGTGATCGGCGCCAGCAGCTCGCCGTAGGCGGCCCAGACCTTGCGCGAGTGGTTGCTGAACTGCGCGTCGCCCGGCGACGAGTCGCCCAGGATGTTGTCCGAGATCAGCAGATCGCTGGCCGCCGACGTGGACTTCTCGCGCCGCAGTTCCGCGCCGAGCGCCAGCGCCAGATCGCCGCCGCCCAGCGGCATCAGGCCGCGCGTGGCCTTCACGTCCAGGCTGTCCATCGTGCCGCGGGCGCGGCGCACTTCCTGGTTGATGTTGTTGTCGCGCAGGAAGGCCAGGCCCTCCGCGCTCGACGGGCCGAAGGGGTTGAGCCGGCCGTCGGCGTAGGCGGCCATCGTCGCGTCCTCGGGCAGGTAGCCGCGCACGTCGCGATCGGACACGCGATTCACGCTGTGATTGAAGCCCCAGTCGTAGTCCCAGCTGCCGAGTGAGCCGGTCATGCCCACGACCACGCGGCTGCCGGTGCTGATCAGCTCGCTGGCGCGCGGGCCGGCCTCGAGCATGCGCGTACGCACGGTGATGAGGCGGTCGTCCGGCAGCGCATCGCCCAGGCCCGTCGCCGCCAGCTGCGGGATCAGCGACACGTCCAGGTCGGCGTCGATGCGGTTGCTGGTGCCGACGTACCAGCTCTTGCTGCGCGTGTAGGCGGCCTCGACGAAGGCCTCGTGGCGCTCGTCGAGCTTGAGCACGCCGCGGCCCAGGAAGCTGCCCTTGTCGGTCTTCGGGTAGAGCTCCAGGTCGCGCATGTAGTCGTAGGTGCAGCCGTCGACGCCGCCGATGCCGGCGGGCAGGTAGAGCGTGTGCGGCGGCTGGCAGCCGGGCGCGCTGAGGTTGATGGTGCGGGTGCTGATCGGCTTGCCGCCGATCGAGAAGCCCTGGTCGATCAGGTAGTCGCGCTGATCGCTCGAGAGCCGGATGTTGCCCGGGAAGCCCGCCGACGACAGCAGGTGCGGCAGCCGCTCCGGGACGCGCAGGTCGGAGATGAAGTCGCGCTGCGAGGTCCGCAGCGCGCCGGTCTTCTGGATGTCCAGCACGCCCATCACGTTGAAGCCGTCGCGCGCCAGATCGCCATGGCCGGCGGCGATCGACGCGGTGCGCTTGCCCGCGCCGCCCTCGCCGGACTTGCCGGCGTAGACGTCCACTTGCACACCCTGGTAGTCCTTGCGGGTGATGAAGTTGACGACGCCGCCGATGGCGTCGGTGCCGTAGATCGCGGACGCGCCGTCGAGCAGCACCTCGACGCGCTCGATGGCCGCGGCCGGGATGTTGTTGAGGTCGACGCCGTTGTCGTCGCCCGGCGAGGCGAAGTTGGCCATGCGACGGCCATTGAGCAGCACCAGCGTCGACGAGGTCCCGAGCCCGCGCAGGTTGGCCGAGTTGAAACCCATCTGATCGCGGAAGCCGCCGGTGCCGATGCTGACGCCGTCGGTCAGCGCGTTACTCATCGACGAGACCGTCGCCATCAGTTCGGCCGCGGTGGTGACGCCGGCCTTGACGATGTCGTTGCGGTTGAGGACCTGGACGGGCAGGGCGCCTTCGGCGGCGATGCGCTTGATCGCGGAGCCGGTCACCTCGACGCGCTGAAGCCGCTGGGCCGGCGCCGAAGCCGCCGGTTCTGGGGGCGCGACCTGGGCCTGCACCGCGCCGCAGGCGGCCAGCAGCGCGGCGATCGCGCCGAGCTTCGGTGCGAAGGGCGGTCGAAGCGGATCGATCGGAGAACGGATGGTCATGGCGGGCTCCCTGTTGGCCGGTCTTGCCGATGCGATGGGCGGCGGCGTGGCTCAGTGGGACCAGTCTAGGGAGCGCGTTGTCATGAACAAGCGGTGCTGACCCGGGGCAGTCGCGACGATGCAACTGCGATGTGACCAATGGTCACCCAGGGGTCGGGACGCGACGCTATCTTTCCCTGCTGCCATCCCCCCTTCGTCCGATCCGTCCCACTCCTTGGGGCGGGCTCATCTGGTTACCCGATGCCGCCGGTCCGCGGCGTGAGGCCTTGACGATGACCGATTGCTGTTCTCCGAGATCCGCTGCCGGCGCTGCTTCGCTGGTGTTCGCGGCGCTGTTCGTCCTGCTGGTCGGCGCCGTGACCGGCTCCGCGCTGGCCGCATCGCCCGGCAGGAGCGCCAAGCCGGTCACCGGCGCGGCCAAGGCGGTACCGCCGGCGCCGGCGGCTTCATCGAGCACGGCAACGCCTGCCCCCGCCGCCGAGGCCGCTGCGGGCGATGTCCCCATAAAAGGCCACGCGATGGCGATCGGCGGCGCGCTGAAGGCGGACAACGACGAGGTGTGGAACCGCCTCGTGGCGCTGGCCGGCGGACGGGGCGCGCGCTTCGTCGTGTTCGGCACCGCCGCCGAGGATCCCGAGGCCAGCGCCAAGCAGATCGTCGAGCAGTTGCAGCGCCGCGGCGCAGTGGCCGAGGCGCTGCCGGTGGCGCCCAAGTTCTCGTGGGTCGACCTGAACAAGGTGGTGCGCGACGCCGCGCTGATCGCCAAGGTGCGCAATGCCAAGGGCATCTTCTTCACCGGCGGTTCGCAGGAACGCATCGTCGACGTGCTCTTCCCGGGCGGCCATTCGACGCCGATGCTCGATGCCATCTGGGACGTCTACCGCAAGGGCGGCGTCGTGGCCGGCACCTCGGCGGGCGCCGCGATCATGAGCACGGTGATGTTCCGCGACGCGCCCAGCGTGATCAGCATCCTCAAGGGCCAGTGGGAGGAGGGCAAGCAGATCGACCGCGGGCTGGGCTTCGTCGGGCCCGGTCTGTTCGTCGACCAGCACTTCCTCAAGCGCGGCCGTTTCGGCCGCATGGTGCCGCTGATGCTGGCCAAGGGCTACAAGCTGGGCCTGGGCGTGGACGAGAACTCCGCCGCCGTGATCCGCGGCGACGAGGTCGAGATCCTCGGCCACAAGGGGGCCTTGCTGGTCGACCTCAGCGAGGCGAGCTCGGACCGCGCGCTCGGCGTCTTCAACCTGAAGAACGCCAAGCTCACCTACCTCGATCACGGCGACCGCATGAACCTGCGCACGCGCGGCGTGACGCCGTCGGCGCTGAAGCTGCGCGGCCAGAAACTGGAGCCCGGCGCGCCGGACTACAAGCCGTACTACACGCTGCCGCAGTTCTACACGGACATGCTGGGCGACTCGACGATCTCGACCGCGATGTCCATCCTGATCGACAGCGTGCAGCCGGAGTTCCGCGGCCTGAGCTTCGAGGCCGCGCCCAAGGCGAACGACTCACTGGCCGACCTGGGCTTCCTGTTCCGGCTCTACAAGGGGCCCGGCAGCATCGGCTGGAGCACCGACGAACTCGGGCCCGAGGACTACACGGTGGTCAATCTCTACCTGGACGTGACCCCGGTGCGCATGCCGCTGCCGCTGTTCGGGCCCTGGCCTGGCGACCGCCGCCCCGCGCAGTCCGCGCCGGCGGAGGAGCCGCCGCCCGGCGAGCGTCCGCAGCAGCAGTAGCAGTAACAGCCGCGGACAACCGCGGGCCGCGCGACGTGGCGCATGCCGCCCGCCGGACCGGCGGGGCCGTCCGGCATGAGACTTGCTGGCGCGCTGCGCAAAGCCGCTAGCATGCGGCGTCCGCTCTTTCCTGGAGTCTCCTGCGTTGTCGCGAAAACTTCTCACCCCTGGGCGTGCCGCCGCCGGGGCGGTCCTGCTGCTGCTGGCGGCGCTCGGACTGCCCGTCGCGGCGCAGTCCCCGCCGGCGCCCACGGCGCCCATCGCTTCGCCCGTCGCCCCGGCGTCCGCGGCCAGCCAGGCCCAGCCGGCCGCGCCGGTCTCGGCCAGCGCCCGCCGCCTCTATGACCGCAGCCGCGCGCAGCTGCTGCAGATCCGCACGCTGTACAACGGTAGCCAAGCCTCGGTGGGCTCGGGCTTCGTCGTCAGCGCCGAGGGTCACGTCATCACCAACTACCACGTGGTGAGCCAGCATGCGCTCGAGCCCGAGCGCTACCGCCTGCAGTACCAAACGCCCGAAGGCGATGGCGGCGACATCCAGCTGCTGGACTTCGACGCCCGGCGCGACCTGGCGCTGCTGCGCGTCGTGGCCAAGGCGGGCGACGCGAAGACCGATCCCAAGGGCGTGGTTGCGCGCATGACCGCCACGCCGCTGGCCTTCCGCAAGGGCAGCCAGCCGCTGGCCAAGGGCGAGCGCATCTACTCGATGGGCAACCCGCACGACGTCGCCTTCGCGGTCGTGGAGGGCACCTACAACGGCCTGGTCGAGCGCAGCTTCGATCCGCTGATCTACTACTCCGGCTCGATCAATCCGGGCATGAGCGGCGGGCCGGTGCTCGACGAGGACGGCGAGATCGTCGGCATCAACGTGTCGACGATGATCTTCGCGCAGCAGATGAGTTTCCTGGTGCCGGCGGAGCACGCGGCCGCGCTGCTCGCGCGCAGCCGCGACGCCGCGCCGGTGAAAGGCGCCGCCTGGCCCAAGCTGCGTGAGCAGCTGATGGCCTACCAGGACGAGCTGTCGAAGAACTTCCTGGCGCAGCCGTGGCGCACGCTGACGCATCCGCGCTACCGCTTCCCGATCCCGCAGGAGCAGTACATGCGCTGCTGGGGCAGCGGCACCTCCGCCGACGCGCAAGGGCTGCAGATGCAGCGCACGCAGTGCCGGATGGAGCATGCGCTGTTCATCAACGAGAGCCTGCAGACCGGCTATCTGGGCGTGACCGAGGAGGTCTACGACGGCAGCAAGCTGGGGGCGCTGCGCTTCGCCAACATCTACTCGGCCAGCTTCCGCAACGAGCGCCTGGGCGCGCCGGACCGCGACCGCACGGCGCCGTACTGCAAGGAGGATTTCGTCCAGCAGAAGGACGGCCCGCCGCTGCGCGCGGTGGCCTGCCTGCGGGCCTACCGCAAGCTGGACGGCCTGTTCGACCTGACGGTGCTGGTCACCAACGTGGACGCCCCCACCGAGGGCGCCCTGGGCCGCTTCGAGGCCCGTGGCGTCAGCTTCGCGAATGCGACCCGGCTGACGCGTCATTACCTGCAAGGATTCGCATGGACCACGCCGCGGTAATCGAGATCGTCGACCGGGACGGTCATTGCCGGGACATTCACAAGGTGCGCGCGTGGCCGCTGCGCATCGGCCGCTCGCCGGACTGCGACCTGGTGCTGTCCGATCCGCACCTGGCCGGCGTGCACGCGCTGGTGCACTGGGATCGCGGCGAGCCCGCCACCGAGCCCGCCACCGAGCGCGGCGACGCGGCGCTCGACGCGCGGGCCGCGCCCGCCGCGGGCGGTCCAGTGCTGGAGCTGCTGCCCAGCCACAACGGCGCCTGGCTCGATGGCGCGCGGCTCGTGGCGGGCAGCCGCGCGGCGTGGCCGTCGTCGGCGCTGCTGCAGATCGGCACCACGCGGCTGCGGCTGCGGACCTCGCTGGACCCGCTGCCGGCCGAGAAGCCGATGAGCCGCGCCGACGAGCCGGTCAAGCGCGATGCGCGTCCGTCCTGGGCACTGCCGGCGCTGCTGGCGGTGTGGGCGCTGATGCTGTGGGTGACGAACTGGGCCACGAATGACGGCTCGGCCACCTGGGTGGACATCGTCAGCGCGCTGCTGGCGCCGGTGGGCATCGCGCTGATCTGGTCCGCGCTATGGGCGCTCGTGACGCAGGTGTTCCGGCACTGGTTCGCCTTCGGCGCGCACCTGTGGCGGGTGCTGGTGGCTGTGGTCGCGATGCAGGCGCTGGAGGTGGCGCTGCCGGTGCTGGCCTACATGTTCAACCTGCCCAGACTGCTGGCGCTGGAGACGCTGGTCATGTCCGTGGGCGCCGCGCTGCTGCTGTGGTGGCATGCGACGGTGGTGTGGCCGCGGGCATCACGGGGACTGGCGGTGGGCATCGGCGCGATGTGCGTCGTCGGGCTCGTGCTGACGGTGGGGAGGCGGACCGAGCAACAGTACTGGCTCGGGCCGAACTACATGGCGACACTCCCGCCGCCGGCGCTGCGCATCGCCACGCCCAAGCCGGTCGACGACTTCATCGGCGGCATGGAAGCGCTGGAGGCGCCGCTGCTCAAGCAGGCGCAGAAGCGCAACGACCAGGCCGGCGGCAGCGGCGACAACGACGAGTAGTGCGAAGACCCCTCACCCCCGCCCTTGTATGTAGCAAAGTACGCCCAGGCCGCCACAGGCCGACCCGCCCAGGGTAGGCGCTTGGGCGCCATACCGAGGGAGAGCGAGGGTCGTGGCGGCCGACCTTGTATGTAGCAA
>Ga0099823_1000577_pt1 | contig 25491 bp, 17 predicted proteins | sample CowpearedBW_FD_76831 | JGI IMG/M metagenome (GOLD analysis project Ga0099823, IMG submission 76831) | Root nodule microbial communities of legume samples collected from California, USA - Cow pea red BW | ecosystem: Host-associated > Plants > Roots > Nodule | place: USA: California | collected...
TAAAGATTTATCAATTATCAAAGCCTTTTTTGTAGGAAAAATAGAGAAAACCACAAGGTTTAATTTGTGTTGCTCGTTCTTTCTTCCTGGCTTAGCCAAATTTCTTCCCCTTTTCATGCTTTTCTTGCCTTTTTCAAACAATACTTGGCTTGAATTTGGGTTTTGATTATTTTCTATTGTTGGATTTATCTTTAAGGTGTCATAAAGTTTTGATCAATTTATTTCCACACCTCCCTAAGCTCAACTTAGCTGTAGTTGGAGTAACACACCTCAAAATATCCAAAGAACTTTTATGCAACTAAAAATCTATTTTTAAACATGTTTTATATCTCATGCTCAGTCAACCCAATTATAATGAATCCTAATTAAAATATAAGATTAAAGGCTAACTGAGAGTATAAATATGCATTCATCACTAAGTATTCTTTTAATAAGTCATTCATATTAATGCATGGAGTAATGTATATTCTTCTTTTAATAAGTCCTTCAATAGTGTTTTGGCACCATAAGCACTGAATATTCTTCTTTTCTTCTTCTCGAAAGAATGTCTTTACATAGGTTCATGAGGAAGTAATCATTCTAATTTCCTTTCTTCCTATTGAGTAGCTTTGAACTAAAATAAATGTCTTTTTCTTCTTTTTACTATTGTTTTTCGAGCTTAGACGTTGAATGCATTCTATGCAATATTAATTATTCTTCTCTTCTTTATGCAACTTCTTCAATAACTAATAATATGTCTCTCCCTAGGTTGCATAGCTTTTTACTTCAAAGAGTGATAAAAGGACACACTGTGCTGGCCAGATAACTGAATCAGAGTTGACATATGCATGTGCTAGAAAAAGCAGGTGGAAATTTCAACTTTAGCTACCAACAATTATTTGAATGAAACTTGAATTTGGCGTAGATCTCTTGATGAAAGATGGTGAAGACATTCCTTGCATCACAAGCTTAAGCTTTAAGAATATTCTTTAAGTTCATGTAAGCTTCAAGTCTTTTACTATACATCATCTAATCATCATCATTCACTTATCAAGCGTAGTGGAAATCTAGATAGTACTCTATGGTCTGCCAAACTAAAAAATGCACCCATGACTTGTACAACATTTATTAGACTCAACTTCTGCATGTTTTAATATTTAATCTTTGTTGTATTTTAGCTTTCAATCAAAATAACATGATGTTGAACTTTTACACCAACATTTGAAGTGCTCCTACTATAGATCTATAATAAGAAGGATTTGACCAAGCATATCTTATTCTCAATTAACTTTAGTAGAGCAACCATAGGTGTAGCTTGTGGCTTTAAATCTAACATGTTGGCTTTGTGAATCAATTTCCTAGTATATTTGGATTGTGTCAAGGAGAAAGCTACCATCTTGTCTTGTGGTTCCCGAGTGTTTGAGAGGGTTCAACTAAGATTATGTGTATGATTTGTGAATTTTAATGTGATTGAAGGCATGGAAGTATATTATTGGATGAAAATGGTATGATTCCTTGCATAATTGGGGGTGAGTGTGTAACATCCCGTTAGGATATTACGGGTTTAAATAATAAAATAAAATAAGAAAATAAAAACTCATTAATTATAAATCCATTTCCCAAAAACGCGGGAAATTTCAACTTTATTAAATAAATAAAGATTCCAAAATCCTTGAATATAATTACTATTACCATTAACAAATAGTTTAGTAATATTAATAATTACAACTGATTTGAAATCATAAAAACAATGTAAAAACTCTGAGAGTGTGTTTGGATAGAGTATTTTAATGAAGTAATTCATTTTTTTGAAGAATTTATATTTCTTTGTACTGAAATGCTTTGTTTGGATACAAAAATTAAAAAGCATTTCAAATGCAAGCATTTTTTTAGGGATTTCAATTAGCTAAATTAGTACAAATTCAAATACCCTCAAAATAGGTGGAATTTGAAATTCTTCTCACTCAACTTCACATTCTAGACTCTTTGGTAGGCCCGATGACACAAACAGGGTCGACGATTCAGACGGGTCTGACAACCCGAATGGGCTCGATGATCCAGACGGGTCCAACGACCCGAATGGGCTCGACGACCCAAACAGATCCAACGACCTGAATGGGCTCGATGATCTAGATGGGCCCGTCTGTTGACCTAGACGGGCCTAACGACCCAGACGGGCCCGACGAACCGAACGAGGCTTACGACCAGAACGGGCCCGACGACCCAGAATGGCCCGACGACTCGGATGGGGCAAACTATCTAGACAAGACCAATGATCTGGCGGACTCGATAATCCAGACGGGTCCAACAACCTGAACGAGCCCGACGATCCAGATGGGCCCGACGACCCGAATGAGCCTGACCACCTGGACGAGTCCTATGACACAGACTGCCCGATGACTCGGATGGGCCTAACAACCTGGACGGGTCCGATGACCTGGACGGGCTCGAAAACCCGTACGGACCCTTCCAAACCGTCAAGCCCGACGATCCAGACGGGCCCGACGACATGGACGGTCCCAACGACACAGACGAGCCCGACGAGTCGAACGTGTCAAACTATCCGGACGAGCCCAACGACCTAGACGAGTCCAACAGTTTGGAAGACTCGTCCGAGTCGTCAGACCTGTCTAGGATGTCGACCCGTCTAGGACGTCGGGCCCGTCCGGGTCATCGAACCCGTCCGTGTCATCGGGCCCTTCTTGATCGTCGGGTTTCCAAATTTATCATGAATTCAAAACATAATTAAGCCTAAAATAAATATTGTTAAAATGAAATTTTATCTCACAATAAATTCAATTTTTTTTCCAAACAAGAAATTGAAATTTAAGGTATTTTAATTTCCTTATCCAAACAAATTATTTAAAAAATGAATGGAATTTAATTGCAAGCAATTCAAATGCAAAGCATTTCAATTTCTAAACATTGTTGAAATGCTCCATCCAAACACAAGGTGAGAAAATTGCCCCAAGACTAGCCCCGTTCTGGCTCTATGCCTCACCAAATCCACCTACAACACCATCTGCTCACGTATACCGCGTATACGATCATCGCCAAACACAAGCAGATAGGGTGAGCTAACAGAATAAACATATAAATATAAACACATATATATATATCACACAAATACAACAAAGGAATCCCTTCCCTTGATTCCACACCACATGGCCACAACCATGTCAATCATGTTCTACGTCTTTTAGTGAGTACCCCAAGGTGTCTTACTGCCATACCTATCAGCCACAACCGATAGAACACGTGCGGGAAACCATTGCTATGGATCATACACCGTAACGCCAAGTGGAGTTCCCAAATACGAACATAGTTCGTAACATCCCAAGACTACCAAACTCGTCAGCTAACTACTGAAGAAGGCAATGGTTGAATATTTTTTAGTATATACACTTATATTTGACTACTTTGTGAGAGTGTTATCCCTGAGAGTGTGATCTTCATCTTCTTGTTTGGAGTCTAAAACTCAAGTGACAATATACACCACTAATCTTGAGTATGGTGAACCTTGTGCCCCTTAAGTGGCGTGCCATCACCATGGAGTCCCCTCCCCTCTTTTTGTCTTCCATCTTTTACCATCTTTCTTCCCTTTTGTTACTTTAATGTTCATTTAAATTGACACTTAGGTGGTCTAGTGTGTGTTCTTATTTTTACTTTCATTAACTGAACTTCTCTTCTTCTTTAGAGCTCTTCGAAGTTAACCTTCACATATAGATAACCTTGGTTATCTTAATGTCATTTCAGGATCTTCCTTCAGTTTTCTTAATTACTGTAACACAATATTTGCTAATTCTAAAAATGGGTCTTTACCACTATGAGTTTCTTTTTCTCTATTATTCATCTCTTAATCCATAATAGTTTTCTTGCATTGATTGAAATGTTATGATGAATGAGCATTGTTTGGCTTCTATTTTAGAACCAAAGGACCCCAAAGTTGGCGTTGTTTTTCCAAGATGTCTTCTTGAGTTAGATTTGGGCTAATACACTAATTGAAGCAAGGATTTGAATTATGGGTTTTTATTCTTGTAGCTATAAGTCCACACTTCATTTTTAAAGATCTGCCAAACTTTGAATTTCTTACTTTACCTTGTTTTCTTACAAATTTCCATTATTTGGTTTCATGCTTAGTGTAGTGACCTTCTCAACCTAGTTACCTATGGTTTTAATTTCTCTACAATTTGTTGTTGCTTGATAGTGTTGCATCTGCATTGCATTCACTATTTCAATTTGTGTACTATGTAGCATTTTGAATTCCAAGTTTTAATGCATGTAATCAGTACCCAAATGGAGATTTTTAGTTTCTTGCATTTTCTGCATGATTAGATGATGGTAAGTTCATTTCACATTGCATACATAATGAGCATCCAAAATGGGTCATTTTTATGCTCAAGGTTTGCATCCACATTCATTAGCCAAATGTTGCCATGCTTATAGTTGTTCGTCTATCCTTAAAGTATAAAATTGAGTTTTGTTTATTCTCTACATGATTAAATTGCATCTATCATATGTTTGCATCATTTTAAACTTTCTTTGTCAACACCCAATTTCGTCTGGGTGAATAAATTTATTTTCAAAAAATATAAAAAAGAAAATAAAAAAATGTATTTTAGTTAATGGTAAATATAAAATGGTGAAATAAATTTTTCTTCAAACTTTAATTTTAGCAAAAAAAAAAAAAAGAGATATGAAAAAAATAAAAAAAAAAAAAAAAGAAAGAATCCATTTTGTTTTTAATTATCACATCTCCTCATGAACCCAACAACCCAATGTGTTTTCGTCCTCACTCTTTGTTTTTCTACCATGTGTTCCTAATAGAGAAAATTGTGATTTGATTCTAATAATTAGAAGCAATATCTGTTCTAATGAATCAATATTACTGATAATGTTCTCTGATTTGCTGTGATTTGATTCCCGTAATATGTTGCTATCGTGACCAATTCATTCCTTATTTTGTTCATTATAATTAAGGCTAGGATTGCATTGATATTAAAAATGAGTGGATATAAATAACCGTCTGTCATATGAAAAATGGATCGAAAAAATAAAATATTCTCTACACTTTTTCTTTCTTTCTCATTACCACCCACACACACCTCCGTAGAAGATGAGAAGAAAAGAGAAAAGGTAGTCATTGTAAGACGCGTGAAAATTAATTAATTAAATAATTAATTAATTAATAAATGCGGGTAGAAAGAGCCTTTATAGCATTAAATATTGTTTGATGTGACGTGGAAAAGTACTAGGTCAAGTGGTTGAGAGTACTTTGATTGTGTGAAAGGACTTGAGTTTGAGTCCTATGTATGCCAATTATGTATTGTTGTTTTATTATTAATTTTAATAATATGTATGAGCATGGAAGTGGTAATGTAACCCTATACTGATGGGAATGTATCACAAAACATGAATTGGTTGGTTGGTTGTGCTTTGGCTTTGTATTTGGAATGGTATGGGTTCAAACCTTGGTGAACCTAAATCTGACTTCCTTTTTGCTAAATAGTAGTTATGGTTTGAATGTGAAGAGGCAAAGAAAACCTAGCTGAAGGGAAAACAATAAGGGCTGAAAAACCACCAAATGATGGCTCTTGAATAGCAATTAACACCTTATTAAGGTGAGTTTTTTAGTGTGCAAGGGATGAAACAAAAGCCTGGGTGAACCAAGGAACTGTCATCCTTCTCAATTTTTAATCAAGAATTCCAGGTTAGGGGTGCTGAGTTTATTTGTATGAATTTTTCATGTGTTTCTGCGTTTTATTCTAAATTGTAGTCTATATGGTATGATTATGGTATTATGTGCACTGCGATTGAGAATTGGTGGATGGGATGTTGTGTATAAAGTCCTTTTGGTGTTTTATAAGAATTAGATGAGGGTTTTGGGTACTGTTATTGTTATTTGTGGTCAAATTATGCGTCTTAGGGGATTCAAACATATTACAGTGTGTTTTTATGTATTGATTGATGAAACAGAGTGAATGAGAGTGATTGCATTGTAAGTTTGGCATTGTTTTGGTGTATTGGTACGTGAACAGTGGCGAAACTCTGCAAGTTTCGCCCAAGCGAGTCTCTCTCGCCTAGGCGAGAGTTGCATAAATTCATTCAGGGTTTTGGCTCGAGCTTCTCGCTCAGGCGACAAAGTTTGGGTTTGAGCGACACGTTCACTCGCTCAGGCGAGTGAGGCTCGCCTAAGCGAGGTCGCGATGAAGCCTCACAAGTTGGGCGCGACTTCTCGACCAGGCGAGAAGTGTTTGAGTTCTGAGCGATGGATACTCTCGCTTAGGCGAGAGTGGCTCGCCTAAGTGAGTTCATGAAGTAGTGTGACACAAATTTTAAGTCGACTTCTCGTTCAGGCGAGGTCTGTGTGTTTTTGGGCGCAAGTATGACTCGCTCAGGCGAGAAGAGCTTGCCTAAGCGAGATGAGGTGGTGAAGCCACTGTTTCACGCTCACTCAGGCGAGGTGGGGTGGCTTAAGCGAGGCTGACGGGCTAGCCTGGGCGAAGAGCTCTAGCTTAAGCGAGAATACTACGAGTTTCATGTTTGTGTGTGATGTAGGACTGTTTGATTGTGAGTTTCTAAAGTATAGGAATTATATGCTTTTGCTTGTGGTGTTTGGGCTTGAAGGACTAAGTCTAATAGGGGTCTGGGATGTGCTTGATAGTTGGACGAATGATGGGCATGGAACTGTGTAGTTCTCGTCGGCTGCTAAGTGGCGAGGAATCCTTAGTATAGTGATTACATGCGTCGGACGCACAATGGGCAAGGAACTGTTATGTTCCTGTCGGCTGCTATTGGGCGAGGAGTCCATAGTATGGTGATTGCGTACGTGCCATGGTCTGAGCAAGGAAGGCTTGGATGGGTTACTACAGATGTGGAGTCTGTAGGGCAGGACTATGAGCAGGATAGGCTCGTAGGGTTGGACCACGAATAAGTTAGTTTCATGGGAGCACGGTGAAGTCCCATAACCTAGTTCATGCATACGACTCATGAAGGACTTTGAGATCAGGGATGGGTAATTTGAAAATAATGAAATACTTTAAGTGATGTTCTTTTCCTTAGGATGGATGGCATATTTATTTTATGTATAAGTATATTTGTGCATAGCTCACCCTATCTGTGTGTGTGGCGATGATCGGGTAATTTATTATCCGGGAGCAGATGATGTTTCAGGTGAGCTAGGAGCTACTTAGTGGCGGAGAGTGGGCTCAGCGTACAAGGGATTTATTTATACAAGACTTTATTTTAAATCTTGTAATTTGTTTTCAGTTTTCATGGCTTTGGATTTTTATCTTGTAAAGACGAATTTTAGAATAATGTGACTATTAATAAATTATTATTGATGTTTTAAAGTTTTAAAATTTCCCGCGTTTTTGGGAAATGGTTTAAGAATAAATGAGAAGTTTTTTTTTTTTACTTTATTTTATTTTAAGTAATATCCTACGAGGATGTTACAGTTGTAATGTCCAAGATCAAAGGGTGAGATTGATGTAGAAGAAGAAATGTTGAAACATTTTTAAGGTACACCACTCTCAGTTTCTTTTATCTCTTGATTTACTTTTTCCAATTTTCATTATTATTATTTTTTAATCATAAAATATTTTTGCCCATTTCTTTAGTGTCTGTCCGGCAGCTCGCATCGCGTGACACTCATTTTAAAATTTCGTTTTTTTCTTCCAAAAAATATATAAAGATCTAAAAATAAGAAATAGTTTTATTTGTTTACTCTCTGACATCTATCTGGTAGCTCATGTCGCATTGTAGTGACATTCACATCCACTTTAAAATAAATTTAAAAAAAATGAAAAATTATAAATGATTAAAAAAATGAAATATATAAAGATTAAAAAAAGAATTTATTTCAAGTGTCTGTTTGACCGCTTGCGTCGCATGGCACCAATTTTAAAATAATTCAAAATACAAAAAATTTAAATAAAAAGGGTTTCAAAAATATCAAAAAATTCAAATCATTATCCAGATAGTTTTCCGAATAGTTTTTTCATAAAGAACTACATAACTATAATTTTCCATTGTAAATGGAGATATATAAGAGCGAGGATTAATCTTTGTCAGGCCTAAAAAACCAAAATATTATTTTTGTTTCTTTTGTACATTTTTTTATTATTATTTTTGGAAAAAATAAATGTTTTGAAAAAGCCAAATCCTTTTGCACGTTTAATTAAAGGTATCATTTTAGGACTCTCGGGCGGTAACCCAAAATCTGGTTTTTTGCAGACATTGTCTTATCTTTTTGGTTTTTCCATAATTTTCCAGAATAAACTATGGTGACAACTCCAAACTATTTTTCTCAAATTTTATTTTTGGTTCGTCATCCGATCTCGATCTCGGTTGCGATAGATGGCGACTCCACTGGGGATGCTAGAGAGTCTGGCCATGTATTTGAATGTGCAAAATTGATGTGGTTTTCCTTCATATTTTTTATTTTTCCTTTTTATTTCTTTTTAGGTATGTATATTCTTGTCTCTTTTTAATCTTTGGAATAGTTGTATGTGTATGTTCTTTGGTATTTGGGATTATTGTCAGGTGGGGGTTTAGGTATACATTGTATTCTCCCTTCACACACACATTTTGTTCATTACATGAGTGGGACCCTATACTCGGGTCTAAGTTGTCTAGAATTAGAGGGGATTATGTAATAGTGCCATAATGGATGTACTTCCCAAGTGGTCATTGTGAGAACCCCAACTAGAGTTTGTTTGCTTCATTGGTACTCGCACTTCTTGTTGTTTACCAACTATCATAGAAAATGCCATGAAATGGGCCATAACTCTAGTGACCTTGATCTTTTGGTATTAGGGAACTATCCTTGTGAGCACATATATTTTGCCTTAGAACTTTAAGGGTCGAACCTATGTTAAATTAAGGCACAAAAGGGAGAATATTTCTATCCTTTACCCCCACATTTCCTTGTATATAATAATAAATTCATCAAAATCGCATCATTATTAAAAAAAAGGAAAAAATGCCTTGTAATGCATAAGCATACATTTTATTAGCATATCATGTGAATAAGTGTCATGCGATGCACAAATATGATTGCATTTCCATTTTGTGGTCATTCATGGTACCATGTCCAAAGATTCAAACACATAGCATGCATCGACATAAATTTTAGAAAAAAAAACAAAAAAATTGCACTTCAATAAGTTCAAATTGTTTCCCACTTTCCTTATCTCCAAATTCTTGGAATCTTTCTTATGAAAAATGAGAAAATAATAAAACGTTTTTTGGTCAAATTAGTGGATTGAGTAAAGAAATAAAATTTTGTTTGATATAATTTCTTTTGAAGCATCCATCTAGTATTGTATACATGAAATCGCTCAAATCCATCTCATTTTCCATCTCTCTTCCATCATAAACCTTGTTTTCATTTCTGTGGAAGATTATCATCAAGAGGATAGATACCTTAAAATGATTATAAGAAACTCTCTAAATAAAAAAATGAGGAAAACTCAACTAAATTGAAAACCCTGAAGGATTGTCTAGGCAAATATAAGACAAAAAAAGGGAGAAAAAAATAAAGAGAAGAAACCAAGGGGCATCTTATTATATGAAATAAATTATTTTCTTTTGAATTAATTTTTTTTTTGAAAAACAACCATGATTTGAAATGATGTGTGACCACGTTTCTTTATTAAAAAAATAAAACCAAAAAAAAGTTATCCTTTGCAACCCAATTTGAGCCTTAAAAAAATATTTCAAATTATATTAAACAAGGGTCACCCTCACACTGAGGGTTAACATAATGTTTGCATTTTTTTTATCCGACTGGTAGTTTACCAATACAAAAATATCAAAAACAAAAAGAAAAGAAATGGTTATATCAAGAAAAGAAAAGAAAAAGAGAAGCAAAAGGTGAAAAATAAGAAGTCAAACAAATATTGAATGAAACATTATTCAAAGATCTTGAACAACCCTTACATCACTTTTTTGGGCCTTTACTATCATTTACTTCCATACCCGTAGCCTGGCCACGATACAATCCTAATAAAGTTCACACATATCAAAGATTCCGTTTTATTTTTGGAAGGTTTTAATTTAGAGGAAAATTTTGATTTGCTAATAAGTTTGTTCTAAAAAGTGATGGAAAAAAGATTGAAAAGGTGTGTTCAGAGACTTGTTTTTAAACATTGGGGCAGTTTATTTTTGGGTGACATGTTTTCAAAGCTTTAAAATTAGCACGGACAATCAAACAATTAAGCTAAATTTTGGTTGTATTCAATTCATTCTTCATGAAACTCCATCTTTGCTCGTACAATATCTCTCGCTCCAAGCCTAAACCTTGACCAACCTCAAAATAGTCCATCTTTATCAATCCCAAACCCAAATTGGGGCAATCACTTTGTTTATAAGTTATATATTCCTATCATTCATTCCGAATTAAGGCATTTATTTTCATTAAAGACTGTGATCACATTAGGGACAACTTGTGAAGACCCCGTCATTTTTCAATCTCCTCAATTGGGAAAAGTCAAACACACTTTTGCACCCTAAGACCATCATAGGCTCTCACACTAGGGGGAAATTTTTGAAGTCCCCATCATTTCCTTCATACCATCAATGAATGGGAAAGCCTAAACACATTTTGTGCTTCGAGACCAATTCAAATTGGGGCAACTCCCTAGTTAATCTTCATCACCTCATCCATGCCTTTTCAACCCCTTGACAATTTCATGCATGTCATTCAAATAGGGTTTCAAAAGTAATGATTAAAAAAAAGGTTTGTTACTAAACTGATTACACCAAAGAAATGATTTGGAAAAGTAAAAAAAATTCAAAGTATAATGATTCCATGAATTCGAAATAACAATGAAATGGGGATCAATTCAATTTGTTTTCATAAAAATGCAAAAGGAACAATCATACACAAGGCATTTCGAGCATCATACCAAGTCTTGCATACATGCATCATCCATCTTTAAAAAAAATCATTTCCACCTTTCCAATCGAAACCCTCTTTAATCATATCAATGGTTATCGAATCCTTTATTTTTTAAAAGGAAGAAAATTAAAAGAAAAGGAAACAAATTTGTCTTTATGATGTTTCTTGAATTGATGGTTCTCTTCATTCATTATGAATAACCAATATACCACAAGCCTAGTTTCCATAGTGGCCCCTAAGCCTAGTTTCCACCCTAGCCCATAGCCTAGTTTCCACATTGGCCCGCAAACCCAGTTTCCACACTAGCCTACAAGCCTAGTTTTCACACTAGCCCCCAAGCCCAATTTCCACACTGGTTGTAACATCTCGTCAGATATTACGGATTTAATTAAATAAAATAGATAAAACAATAATTACATCGCAATTAATAATACTTCATTTCCCATAAAGCGTGGGAAATTTAAAACTTTATTACTTCCAAATAAAATTCCAAAATCCATAGTCTATAAAACTGAAAATGATATAAAGACCTCTCATAAGAGTTTACAATTTATTTCCAAACATAAAATATATCTATAGCTCCCATGTTATCCCCACTTCGTAGCTAAGTCTCACCAGGACCACCTACATCAACATCATCTGCTCATGTGTACCGCATACACGATCATCACCAAACACAAGAAAATAGGGTGAGCTTAACAGATAAAACATATACCAATATATATGCACATATACAACATATTTATATATAGGCAACACATTCATCCCAAATGAATTCCATCCCTTTTAATTCATACCACCTGGCCACAACCAGGTTATTCGTGTTCTACATCTTCTAGTGATTACTTCGAGGTGGCTTGCTGTCATACCTATCGGCCACAACCAATAAAGTACGTGCGGGAAATCATGTTACGGATCATACACCGTAATGCCAGGTGGAGTTCCCAAATACGAACATAGTTCGCAACGTCCTAAGACTACCAAACTCGTCAGTCAACTACTGAGGAGGGCAATCTATCTGGACCCATCCGTACTGGCCACAACCAGCACACTCACACCGGTAACACTCGCCAATCCGAGCCACAACCCAAGAGTTCCTCGTGTTCATCTGTCATCTCGAGCCACAACTTAAGAGATGCAATTCTGAGCCACAACTCAAGGAATACCACGTGCTTTAACCCTTATCCCGAGCCACAACTCAAGGGATACATTCTGAGCCACAACTCAAGGAACACCAACAATCCCACCTTTGAAGCATCACCATAAGCCTTATAGATCACGCCCACAGAATCAAGAACACCAATACTGCTGTAGTAAAATCGCCTGGCGGGGGACACGTACCGCCAGGCGCTGCCCGATTCCAAACCGCCTAGATGGTATGATGAGTCAAACCTTTGCTCACATTAAATAATTAAATTTTGGGAATTTAATATTTTTTTTTCACTTAAACATTGTATTTAGTGGCATACTATATTATTGGACATCCTTGAGTATTATAATGCAATTGTAATTTAATTTAGGTCCTTAAGAGTGTAAATAGTGAATCTTTTAATTCATAATTTAAGTCCCAAAATCATAATTTTGGAGAGTAATAGTTTAGGTACTAAATGCACCCCCAATTCTCATGTTTACACCCCCTTTTTCCAATTGGATTATCTATTTATGAAAAAGGTCATTTCTAGAGCTAACTACACCCCCTTGTTTTCAAGTTTACACCCCCTTTTGTAAATGAGACTTTCTATTTTTGTTCTGCACCCCTTCTTTTTACTAAGTTGTACCCCTAAGGTCACTTAAACTCCAATCCACCAGATTTCGCCACGTGGATATCCTCCACTTACTAACTTAACCAATGAAAATATGCCACATCCTCAATCTCCCACTCACTAAAATAACCAACCAAAACATGACACCTCATCACTCACACACTCTCTCTCTCTCTCTCCTTCACACAACCAAAACCCTAACCCTAATCTCATTCTCCCTCACCATCACCCTTCCGCCGCCAGCATCCCCAATGGCCGCCATGACTACGTTTGGCCACTACTACTCATGTCGGAACGTAGTCATCCCGTCGCACCATCACCGGAAAATATCGTCACCGCTGCGGCATCGGTGAGGTTCGCGACTATGTCTCCTTCTCCGCACATCCCGCAACCACCACCACACCATGACTACACTCGCAAATCCCGTTGCCACCACCACGCCGGAATCCATGGTTGCACTTTCTTCGCACACGAACTGTCGAACTCCATGGTCGTCGCACCTTCTTCTTCCTCCCTCATCATGTTGCTGGAAACCGCCACGGTAGCACCATATCATCTCGTGAAACTATTCGCGACACACGGCCTACGCTTGTTCGAACAATTCTCGTCGCCAGCCACGGTGTCGCCGCGTCTGCCCATGCGCCATGGTCGATGCGCCATCCTGCAGTTCGAATCTACAACAACCTCGCCACAGTGAACCTGTAGTTGTCTTCTTCATCGCGGCAGCTCTCTTGGCAGCAGATTACACGCCATCACCATGCTTGACACCTTCCATGGCAGCACCACTTTCAATCTGCAGCTGCAACAATTCTCGACATCACCCACGCCGCTCCCAAAAATGCGAACCTATCACCATCTTTCCGAAACAGCCGCGGACCTAGCCTTTCGGCATTTCCAAAACAACCACCGTAGCCTTCGCGCAGCCACTCACGACAGTCAAACCCTAATGGAGAGAGAGACTACTCTGACACGTGGCAGTCTCTCAATGGACTATCAAAGAGTCAAGACTAATCAACCAGTCAACTCTAGGCAAGGATTTGGTCAACAGTGGTCAAACAGGCTATTTTTACAATATTTTTGGCAGGTGGTTCCTCTGCAAGAACCCTAAAAGGCCTAGACTAGAAAGAATCGGCTAGCGGCTGTTCATCGCCGACCAGACTATTTCTAGAAATTTCCAGAAACATTAAATTAAAAGGAATAAAATATCAAGCATGATCATACCAAATTCAGCATACCAATCATAATTAAATGAATCAATGCATGAAATTACCCTATTTAGCATGCCATTCAAATTTAAAATAAAGTAAACGCGTAAAGTTTCTCTATTTAGCATGTGAATCAAAGTTAAAATACAGTTAACGCGTAAGGTTACTCTATTTAGCATGCGAATCAGATTTAAAATAAATTTAATGCATAAGGTTACTCTATTTAGCATGCTCATCAAATTTAAAATAAAATTAGCGCGTAAAGCTCTCCTAACCTGGATTCCTTTACTAAAAAAAAGATTCCTGGGAGTTCCTCTGTGATTACTCTCCAATTTCGTATTCCTTTGAGTATGACACAAAGACAAGCTAAGAAACCCTTCTTCTCACCCAAAATTTGTCTTTTAATGATACCTTAATGGTAGATTAATGCACTAAAACGAAAATTGCCATTAACTAGTGTTTAATTACCATTCAAGGTCCATTTAGTGGCTGTTTTCCAACCTCCCTTGGCTGCCCATTGTCAACTAGGGTTTCTATACCCTTTCACCTTCATGCTAAACTAATTTTAGCAAAAAGAAATTAAATTTGTATCTATCAAGGTTCAAACCTATACCTACACCAATGTTAATTCCATGCACAACCATTCAACTAATTCATTTAATCAATTCATGTTTCATGATATTTAATATAATTCAATGATTATATTATCACCCAACATGATCAAGCATATTATTAAAAATAATAATAAATTAAATAACACATAAATGGCATACTTAGGATTCGAACCCAAGTCCTCTTACACAATTAAGTACTCTCAACCATTTGAGCTAATACTTTTCCACATCATATAAATCAATCATTAATGTTTTAAAAGCTCCCACTACCTGCATTTATTTATTAATTATTTATTTAATTATTTAATTTTCACGGGTTTTACACTGGCTCACAAGCCTAGTTTCAACATTGGGCTGCTAGCCCAGTTTCTACATTGGCCCACAAGCCCAGTTTTGCCTAGTCCCAAGCCTAGTTTTGTCTAGCCTTTAAGCCTAGTTTTCCTTGCTCTAAAAATAAAATAAATGGAGAATGAAAAAAAAAACAAATAAAGGTCTCATGAATTCCACCCATGCATCCGCGCATTCATGCATGCATCATCATCTAGGTTCAAAAAGAAAATCATAACATGTCATGCATAATCAATGTTCAATAGGAATTCATAAGACATTCACATCATGTCATCCATCATACTCCATTAAATTGTCATTCAGCAATGACAATTTTTTTGTGTAAATCTCACCAATGTAGGAATCCACGCGGTGTTTATTGACACTTCAAAAGTAAAATCTAGGTTCTCCTTTTATACATCAATATCATTTACGAGGCAATGATCATTGATTTCCTTATGTTTACATCAAGACCCTCTACAAGGCAATGGTCATTGATTTCTTTGTTACATCAAGGCCCTCTGCAAAGCAATGGTCATTTATTTCATTGTCACATTGAGGCCCTCTGCGAGACAATGGTCATTGATTTCTTTTCTTCCGATATAGACCTTCTTATCGGGATTGGTCTAATATGTTTTTTTCCGAAAGTTAGAAAAGAAAATAACAAAACAAAGTGATTTGTCGGATCAGGACCCTCTACATGGTAATGGTCACCAAATCTTTTGCATATAGACCTTCTCCTCGAGATTGGTCTAATATCTTATTCAAAAAGTAAAAATAAGAAAAATTTAAATAAAAAGGTTTTCAAAAATATCAAAATATTCAAATCTTTTTCCAAATAGATTTATGAATAGTTTTTTCATAAAGAACTACGTAACCATGATTTTCCATTATAAATGGAGATACGTAAGAGCGATGATTAATCTTCGGGCCCAAAAAACAAAATATTATTTTTGTTTCTTTTGTACATTCTTTTATTATTACTTTTGGGAAAAATAAATGTTTTGAAAAACCACATCCTTTTCCATGTTTAATTAAAAGTATCGTCTTAGGATGGACATTATGGGGTATTAATACCTTCTCCACATGTAACCGATTCTTGGACCCAAAATCTAGTTTTTTGCAGAGCTTGTCTAATCTTTTTGGTTTTTTTCGTAGTTTTCTAGAATGAACTATGGTGACAACTACAAACTCTGTTTTTTTTCAAATCTTATTTTTTGTTCGTTGTCCTGTCACAATTTTGGTTGCGACATTCTCATATCATTGTATTGTACTTTTCTGACTTAGTATATAACTTAACATTTTAATTTTGCTGGTTTTTATATGCTAAAACTGCCCTTTTAAAGTTAAATTTGATTTTTAGTTCTCCATGTATTCATTGAATATGATTAGTATAAATCATTTGTGATGTTCATTTTGAATTTGCTTAAATTATTGCATATGGTTTTGCATTTGCATTAGTAGTTTAATCAAACATAGAAATTATATAAATATGCTTCAGATGTAGTGAAATATGTTCATTTAGGTTCACATGCATGAATTCTAGTTTTGCATCTCTCTTTGCATTTTAGTTGCATATCTCTCATTAATTAGATAATTTAGACAAGTTGCACTTCATTCCTTCATTGGTTTCCTTTTAGTTTTAGTAAGAATAAAAATGCAAAATAAAAGCTTAAATGTCTTTCGAGATTGAGATCTTGCACGTAAGGAGAAAAATGAGGGAAAAAGAGGCACTAAAAGATTTTTTAAGCAAATTTACATTTGACATGTAAAGGACAAACATAAAATAGGGTTTCTACATCCAACCCTTACAATACATAAATTTACAATTGTTGATGTTGATGTGGACGTCCTCATCACATGTCAAACATAAAATTATGCCAGACTCTTCAACAAACATAAAATTTACGCCTTTCCTATAAGGGTGAAACATAAAGATCCTCTTTTACATCTTTTCTTTATAGGTCTGATGTAAATATTGACCATTTGATGAATCACGTCCCAGGGGTCCTCATCCTAGGTCATGGTTTAGACCAACCTTTAATTTTTTGATTTTAAATTTTTAGATAATTGTATAGGTTTAATAATGTATGGTGTAATTAGCACTCATTGGGCTTATATCTTAGCCCACGTTTTAATTGTTGTTTTCTTTGTAAGTTGATTGGTCTAAGAATATTTCCACCAGCCCAAACACCTTAAGCGTTAATGTGTGAGTGGGCCAGCTATGATACTTCATTTTGCATCTAGCGTTACGTGTTTGGGCCGAGTCTCAATATCACCTCAACAGCCCAACCTACATCCAACAGCTTGTTTCAACACGTCGACGAGTTTGGAATCAAGTCAATAATCCAGAAAAGGCTCGTGTCGTCTTCCTAGTCTGCTAGGGTTCATTACCACCTAAAGCCATCCCTTTCTATTTGGGTTTCAACTTTCTTTCCTACCTTAGCACCTAGGGTTTCACCTTACCTCATATTCTTGCTGTTTGGGTTTCAACTTTCTTTCCTACCTTACCTCATATTAGACAGCTTCCACTTCATTCTCTTCCATTTACTTTTCCGACTACATTTCTCCATCTATAAAAGGCAGGCCAACCTCTTGTAAATGTACATATTGATGAATATTGAGAGGATTATCCACATTTTCGTCTAGCTCACCTTTCTAGTCAAGATCTCTAAACCAGTTTTAGTGGATTGTTGACCACAATAGTATTTTGTAATGAATCCAATCCATGACAAACAATTATAAAACACAAATATTTGAAGAAAATAGGTTTCCCTTAGGGTTCAACAACAATTGCTTTCTTCCTTACACTTTCGTCTTCAACACTTCTCCTTACCCCTGCACGAGAAATCCTTCCTTTCGATGCTTGTGATTGTTCTATTAAAACCGCTTTTCTCTCTCACTTGTTTTCCCTTTTGCCTTTCTCTTCTCTCACTCTTCCCACTTTTAGCTTTCGTAGGGAGGGTGGAGATTTTTCAAAGAAGACGACTGGCGATGTAGGTTTCGTAAAGAGGGGTGGGGAGTCTCCAAGGATTTTAGCCTTTCTTTCAATGGTGTGGGAGTGGTTTTTGCTCTAAAACTACCTTTCTCTTTTTTTTGTTCTCTCACTACTTTCAAACGTTCCCTTTCATTAAGGTTCTCTTTCCCTTATGTGTCACTCCCATTTTTGCAAATAGAAGAAATTCATAATTCATTTTCCACGTTAGGGAGTATGGTAGGAGTCAAAAGGAAGGAAATATTTTGATAGGCACAATGGGATTAACTATTTTAGTGTTGGATATTTTAGGGAAGAATGGGGATGACTGCTTAGGGTAAACCCTCTAGGTTATATAGGTTTTCTTAAGTGCTTAGACGTGAGAGGGGAGAAAACAACAAGGCAAAGGACTCGAGAGAAACCCTGAAAAGTGAAGGTTGAGGATGCGAGGTGTAATTGGAAGAACTGCTGAACCAGGTAAGGGGAGCTGAACTTGGTTATTCTCTTTAGCCTATTGCTGTTTTTGTTTTTTTATTCACGTTCTTACCATTGACGCTTGCATGCTATGTGTTTACTTACTCTGCATGATGTTGTTGAAAGGTTCTTTATGTTGGTATTCTTCTAGAAATTCACACTCATCTTAGTCGACTATTTGAATATTGTTAAAGCTTTCGTGTTTTTGTATGGTTGACTAACCTTTCAAACCTTGTCGACGCATTGCCATAGTGTTGTGTCTCTTTCATGGGGAGAGCCTTATTGGTTGTGTGGTGCAGCTAAGGGTTAGCCATGCTTTATATTTGTTATAGCCCTTTCATTTATTAATTGATGACACTTGTACCTTTTGATGGGACACTCGTACCTTATCACTTGTTGGGTGGGCAGCTTTACGCATGTTTTCTCTACCTTTGCAACAAGTGCTCTTAATTAAAAAGAAAGGTCAAGCAAACCTACACCCTTCTTGTTGTGTCGTAGTGGTATGGTGATGCATGATAATAATGTGGGTCTGGTAGTCTTAAGCCCTTAGAAGACCAACCCGTGAAGGTAGGGAAACATTGTATTGGTTGGAGTGGCACGTTGATACACATACTGCTATCATGTTATGTTGACTAGTAAAGAAAAATGGGAAACATATTCAAGGCAAGTGCAAGCTCTGAAAACCTAGTTATTTTACCACTATTGGTGTTGGCACATAAGAGGATATAAGCTCGGTGGTAGCCTTTGAGAACAACTAGTGATGCTTGCATATGGCTTGGTAGAACGTTGTTGATTTCCATTAAAAAGAACGTCGCATATGTTTTCAGTGCCTTGGTTGGAAATGTATGGTATGCATGGTAATTTGACTCCTTCATGATCCACGGTGTAGCCATGAGAATTGTTTAATATCCCAACTCACAATGGTTTCAGTGTAGTCACATAGTGGAAGAAATAGTCACCTATCATAATGTTTGGTGCGGTGTTAACAATGATTTCTCTGCCTTTGCCACCAGTGAAATCTCTAGTTATGTTGGTTACGTGACCATCGAAGGAAATAGAGTAGTTGTGGTGTTTTAAATAACCAACTTGTGAGTACGTTTAAGTGCACTTAGGAACTAAGGTGTAGTAATGGTTTGTGCATTGGTAGCCGCATTGTAATTCTATGTTGTTGTGAGGCTTACCTGTCATACATAGAGAACTAGAGATGACTATTTCACCTGAGTGAGGTAGTGGAAAGAGGTCATTTTCCCCTGTGTGAGGTAGTGGAAGAGGATAGGTCTGAGTATTGTAACCTCTCGCCTGTGCGATGCATTGGAGAGGGAAAAGATGTTTCACCTTAATTCTGACTTGTTGTTGAGTATAGTGCTCGGTGTAAGATGCACTGAAGTTGTTACCTGTCAGACCTTGAGGAGCAAGGGAGATAGGTCAGTGATGTGAGGGCATGACGACTTGAACCAGCGGGCTCTTGGTAACAAGTTTGCGTGGTTGCGTGTGAGAGTCAAGTAAACCTTAGAGTTGTAGTTGTGATAATAATGCTTGAGTATCTTTATTGGCTTGATGTGATGTTTATTGCTTCTTGCTTTGTTTACTTTATATGATATTATTTGTGGTTAAGCTCACCCATGTTTGTTTGTTGTGCGTGCGATGATCGTATGACTTGTGCGTTATACGAAAATAGGTGATAATGCAGATGTTTCTGGCATGGAGTAGATTGATGAGAGGACAATGAAAACTCGAGTTTTCTTTTGTTAAGTTTTCTTTCAAATAAATGATAAAGACAATGTAACTTTCATTTGTTGTTCTTACTTAGAAAATTGTTGAGTATATATGGTTTAGACCTACACATTTAAAAGTAAAAATAAAGTTTTTATTTCTGTACATTTTCTCCAATGATATAAAATGACTCATTTTTCTTCGAAACACGTATATTTAATATCTTTTTGTGGCACCCTAAATTAGGGTATTATAGTATAATTTACTTAGAAGTCTTTATAGAAATTGCTATTCATTTTACACGTGCACTTCTTAGTAATTTGACAGTTAAAGCAAAGGTTTTTACACAATAATATTCCAACAAGTTGTTGTCAGTCACATCTTATCAAAGTAATATTCCTCTAGACAAAAACCAGATTTAAATTTGTTTACACTTCATTACTTACCTAAAAAATAATAATATCTAATTAAAAGCATATCGATCTTTATAAGTGACATCTAAAGAGAAAGGGAAAAAATGTAATTATTAAATAAAAGTTATTCAATAACATACTATACTAGCATCTTTACAATATGTTCAGTTTTTCCAAGCCCACATGATAATAAAAAAAAAACATAAAAAATGGGTAGCGTCATGAAAATTCCAAAAAGAAGATGTAAAAGTTTGGTTGCTTATGTAAGTATATTGCACAAACAAAACAAAGTATTAACCTCACAGAAAAGCAAAAAATAAAAAACCATAAACCATAAATTTTGAACTAATTAGATTTTCAATACTTAGGAGATTATAAAATTGTATGAAAGGAGCTCTTACAATGCAAAAGGTGTTTTGTAAATGTTTCATTGGGCATATATTCTGCCACAAGCAACCTCTCATCCCCTTCACAAAACCAACCAATTAAATTCGCCAATCTTTCTTTACCACACTGACTAATTGACCTTGCTTCCTCATGCAGTTATGAAATAAGTTTCTTTTTATAAATTCAAACTGAAAATGAAAAACAAAAAGGAATGGGTAGCAACATAATCAAATGCACACCAATAACTCATAAACACAATGAAACCTACACATTTGATTATGCAGCCCATTGAAAATTGGTATATACAAATTCAATGTTAAGCATTAGGCACACTTGCATGTTACCAAAAATGTAAGGAAAATGAATATGTAAAACACAATAGTTGAAGAAAGCCATAATAAAATTAAATCAAAAAATATAATAAAATATGAAAAAAACAAAATAAAACCAAAACAAAACCCATCCAAGAAAATTCAAATTGTTAAACCATAAATCCATCATAAAACCCTAGATAAATCACAAAAATAGACATTGCATTCACTTACATGATCAATTAATTTTTCGTCAAGGGTTTAAGCTTCCCTAGATTAGGGTTTGCGTTTCTTGGTATGGTTCACGAAGTAGTGTGGTCAGGTGCATGCCTGGTTTTGGTTTGAGAAGGTTCTAGTGTGGTTCGTGAAGCTAATTACAGAAGTTGGATCGTGAAGGGCTTGGTGTTAGTTTGTGGAGGGCCTAGTTTTGGTTCGTAGGGCCTAATTTTGGTTTGTAGGAGCTTGGTTCTTGTTCGTTGGGAGCTGGTTCTAGTTTGCCTAGTGGTGGGATATTGTGTGTTGGTGAACAGTGAGTCTGGTGGTTAGTGTAGTTTGGAATGAATTTGGTGATCTAGTCAAGTGTTTTGTAAATATTTACATCGTGATTGGGGGAGTTTTTGGAAAGTGAATTTTCGGAGGGAATTTTTAATGTGTCAAAATTTTGGGAGGTAGTTTCTAATTTCTAACTTAAAAACTAATTAATAACATAAAAAATAATTAAAATTGTCACCCTTGTGACTTCTATTTTATGACCAAAAAATCAGTTATTAAATTAGTTGCTCATTTAGAAAAAATATATTTGGTCACTAATTCAGTCACTAATCGTCACTGACATTTTCAGTCACTAAAATCGATCATTATATGTCATTTTTTTCTAGTAGTGTATCAATTATGTTTGAATTATTTCAATCTTTACCAAGTACTGGGAAATCAAATACATTTTAATTTGATTGATAGCATAATTAGTCTTATTATTTTAACTCTTTTTATTTCTACATCTACAAAAGATAATTTTTTGTAATAAAGATTATCAAAACAATATAGAAATATAAAATGAATAATAAATTTCTTACAACAATATAATTATTTATCCTAAAAATTAAAATTTTTAGATTTTATTAAATTATTAATGAATTAGAAAATTTGAACAAACGAAGAGTCATCCTTTATACATATGTAATTTTTGATAGTTATGGTTATAATAAATAATGTGCTTCTTTAATTATATTAATCATCATAATAAAATATATAAATTTTGATCGGATTATTTTGGTTATCCAAAAGTATTATTATTTTCATGTTAAGATAGATAAGGGATAATTATACAAGATAACATTCTATTAGTTTAGTGGACGACAATATCAAATAATAAATATGTAATTAAAAAATATAAATATTTTAAATATTTAATATAATAAAAAAGTAATAAAATAAAGGATTTAAAAGTTAATTAAGTGCGTGTCATTTACCAATAAATGTTGTATGACTTAAACTAATAGTTTAAATAGAGCATATTTCAACGGTATCGCATCCCATGAAGGAAAGGTGTCTCATGCGTCACATATGTTTAAAACCTCGGTTGCCTTATTTGAAATAATATTTGGTTGCCGGACTAAATTTTGGTGTCTCACAGTTCATTATGTCCTAGTGAAACAATAATAAAATAGCCATGTTTGACTTCAGAATTTATCAACATGCTCCGCCCGTGGCAGTGTTCCAAAGCGAAGTTGCCGAGGGCCTCCTGGCTCGAGTTGCGCACCAATTCCAAAACCAAACCAAATCCGATGCGCAGCCAATCAGCACCATAATTTAGACCATACACCACTCAGCACCATAATTTAGACCATACATACCTTACGTGGTAGGTGAGATACATACACTTTTTTGCAACAAAAACATCTGGAATCATTCTCTTAAAATTCTTTGTGGGCCCACAGGACAACAGATGCACCCCTCCGATGCATATAAAAACGAAGCATTCCAAGCCTTTATATCAGGCCAAAAGTATCTTGGTTTCTTAGCCTCGAACACTTCGAATGGTTCTTACGTAAAACACAGAGAGTTGTTAACCTTGAGGTAGCGGGAGAAAGCAAGATAATAAGAAGAGAGAAGAAGCAGAAAGAAAGAAGATGTTGCTCGAAATCGCAATTGGGTTGTTGGTGCTGGGTCTGTTTCTGCACCTGCGTCCCACACCGAGCGCAAAATCGAAGGCACTTCGCCACCTTCCCAACCCTCCAAGCCCAAAGCCTCGGCTTCCGTTGATTGGACACCTTCACCTTTTGAAAGACCAACTTCTACACCACTCTCTCATAGATTTATCCAAACGTTATGGCCCTTTGTACTCTCTCTACTTTGGGTCTATGCCCACCGTTGTTGCCTCCACCCCTGAGCTCTTCAAACTCTTCCTTCAAACCCACGAGGCTGCTTCCTTCAACACAAGGTTCCAAACCTCTGCCATTAAGCGCCTCACTTATGATAACTCCGTTGCCATGGTTCCCTTCGGTCCTTACTGGAAGTTCATCAGGAAGCTCATCATGAACGACCTCCTCAACGCCACCACCGTCAACAAGTTGAGGCCATTGAGGAGCCATGAGATCCGCAAGGTTCTCAGAGTTCTCGCCCAAAGTGCAGAGGCCCAACAACCTCTTAACGTCACTGAGGAGCTTCTCAAGTGGACCAACAACACCATCTCCATGCTCATGCTTGGTGAGGCCGAAGAGGTTAGAGATTTGGCTCGCGAGACGGTTAAGATTTTCGGAGAGTACAGTCTCACTGACTTCATCTGGCCCTTGAAGAAGCTCAAGTTTGGAAAGTACGAGAAGAGGATTGATGAGATATTCAACAAGTTCGACCCCGTCATTGAGAAGGTTATCAAGAAGCGCCAAGAGATCGTTAGAAGGAGAAAGAATGGAGAAGTTGTTGAGGGAGAGCAGAGCGGTATCTTCCTCGATACTTTGCTTGAATTCGCTGAGGACGAGACCATGGAGATCAAAATTACCAAGGAGCAGATCAAGGGTCTTGTTGTGGTAAGTTGTTAATGCTTTAAGAAACAATGTTGACGCACTACTAAAGACTAAAAATATACTCACCAAGCTTTTGTTTTGACAGGATTTCTTCTCAGCTGGGACAGATTCCACAGCCGTGGCTACTGAGTGGGCTTTGGCAGAACTTATCAACAACCCTAGGGTGTTGCAAAAGGCTCGGGAGGAAGTGTACAGTGTTGTGGGAAAAGATAGACTGGTTGATGAAGTTGATACTCAAAACCTTCCTTACATCAGGGCGATTGTGAAGGAGACATTCCGCATGCACCCACCACTCCCAGTGGTGAAGAGAAAGTGTGTGGAAGAGTGTGAGATTGAGGGGTGTGTTATCCCAGAGGGTGCATTGATACTTTTCAATGTGTGGGCTGTAGGAAGAGACCCTAAGTACTGGGACAGACCATCGGAATTTCGTCCCGAGAGATTCTTAGAAAATGGAGGTGAAGGGGCAGTTGGTCCTATTGATCTAAGGGGACAGCATTTTCAACTTCTCCCATTTGGGTCAGGTAGGAGAATGTGCCCTGGAGTGAATTTGTCTACTTCAGGAATGGCAACTCTTCTTGCATCTGTTATCCAGTGCTTTGACCTTCAAGTGCTTGACCCACAAGGACATGTACTCAAAGGTGATGATGCCAAAGTTAGCATGGAAGAGAGAGCTGGCCTCACTGTTCCAAGAAAACACAACCTCGTTTGTCTTCCACTTGCAAAAACAACCCTCGCTGCCAAACTCCTCTCCCCGTAGATTACAACATACAACATCATGTTCCCCTTCGTTGCACTTACTTTTATCTTCTCATAATTATTTCAATAAGCTGTAATTCACGCACCTACTACACACACACATGCGATGCCTTTATTTCTTATTCAGATATGTAACTTCGATCTTTCTCTTTTTACCAAAGTAAAAGTCTTAGCATCTACTCCATTCTATTATTTTCACTCGCCTTCTCTCCTTTCATCGTTTCACTTTCTCTCGTAAAAATAAAAACAATTTGCGACAAGTCTGATGTATTAACACAATTTCGTTAAAATATATATGTTTTTACTGCAAAGCGGAAATATAAGCGGAAATTATGTTGGGTTTCTATTATTCTCATTATACAATATCTTGTAGTTAGTCTCTCGTATCGATACATTCTCCTACGATAATAACAACAAAAATAAAAATAAAACAAGAATAAAAGAAAAAAAGAAAAAAAAATTATATAAAAAGGTACGTTGTATTGTATAAAGTCTTGCATCTACTCCATTCTATTATTTTCACTCGCGACCGTACATGATTGGCCCCTGCCACTCCTGATCGATCAGTCCCTTAGCGACCGGTCGATGAGACAACCTTAACAAAAGTTTCTAGAGATGTTATCTACTTCTTAATCCGAACATACCGTGA
>Ga0099823_1000585_pt1 | contig 25415 bp, 12 predicted proteins | sample CowpearedBW_FD_76831 | JGI IMG/M metagenome (GOLD analysis project Ga0099823, IMG submission 76831) | Root nodule microbial communities of legume samples collected from California, USA - Cow pea red BW | ecosystem: Host-associated > Plants > Roots > Nodule | place: USA: California | collected...
ATATATATATATATATATATATATATATATATATATATATATATATATATATTAGTCATTAGTTTTATAATCTTTCTTTTTCTTACTGTACACTTTTTTTTCTGATTTTTTGACTTACCGTGAAATTGTGGGAAATAATCAAAGTATGAGTCAAGGTCCCATATTCGGTAGAAAAGACACAGTTAAATATTATATAGGATAAAATGTCCATAATTTCATTCTCTTAAGATTTTGGGTTAAAAGTGGTGTGAAATATCTTATATGTGTAAGACTAATATCATTTATATAGAACCATAATCTCTCAATGACTACAACCAACCCATATGAAAAATATAAACCCATCGGAAATCAATTGAAATCTTCATGATTTTTCACATGAGAATCTTTTAACTTTCAATTTAAGCTTTGAATAAAATAAATCCTTCATTTATGAGGTAATATAAACTATTTATTCTCTTCTTCATATTTTTTTTTTCATTTGAATATTTTTTTTGTTTTCCTAAAATAATTAGTTTGATATCTAAAAAGTATTTTTCATCCTATCATAACTTTAATTATACATTTGTTTTCTTTTATATGATTTTATTTAATGGTATATCAAAATGTCTCTAAGACACATTTAATTATTTTTACTTCTCTTTAATCTTTATTTAACGGTGTAGAATACTATTTTCATATTTCTTAAATAATTATTTCTATTTTCTAAGTCCCGTAATTCTATCACTACAATTATATACAAAACTTTTATTTACTTTAATATAATCATTTAATGTCATTGTCATTGTTTATCACCATCCAACATATATTGAAAATCAAGATGAAAGATTTTTGCTAAATTTCAATTATTATTAGTTTAATCTTTATGTTTTTTGTCATCGGCGTATTATAATTTTTATTAATGTGTAAAAAAAAATCATTAGAATTTAAAGAATGAGGGTAAAGAGACATTTAAAATGTTTTTAAATTTATATTTTTTGCTTTCTTAGTTTTCTATGAGAGTAAATGAAAAACCAAAAATAAAATGGCATATATGAGAGAAAAGGTATATGCTAAAAACATTTAAAATAGAGAAAGTACCGTATTTTCATCATAATGAGACTATTACAAATATATAATAAAACGAAACTGAAAGCAGTTAACGGATCCATTAATATGCCTTAATTGAGTGATTTAATGTGTCCGGATGTTTCTTTTTAAGACTAATTAAGACTTAACACACAACAAACCAAAACTGAAATAAATCTTAATTATACTATTCCACAGTTTCACAACACAGTTACGCGAGACATTAATAAGGATATTAAATATGCTGTAAATGCTAACTATAAAATATTATCTATAACTCTATATAATAAAGATATAAACATGATTTCCTTTTTTATATCCACAATGATTATTTCTATTTTAACTTTTACAATAGATTATTTATTATTTTTTAAACAAATAACAGTTATCTTTATATATTTTCTATAAAATTGTTTTAACAGATTTTCTTTTTCTTTCCATTCATCTAACACTTATTTTTTCTTTTTTACTCCATTCATTTTATTTTGCTTTTAATAAATATAAATTTGTTTAATAAATATTTCTTTTTTCTATATTAACTTAATCACATTATAATATTTATTACCAACTAATATAATATTATACATATTTAAAATATATATATATATATATATATATATTTATATATATTTATGTTAGGTAATAATAATAATAATATAAAATGTGCAATTAGGTACTTTTATTTCCTAAAACCTAATTATCATTAATAATAATAAATAAATAACGACGTAAACTTATATAAAATGCATTTTTTTATTGTTTTTGGCATTTGATAAACCTTTTTTTTTTCTCATATCCCTTCGTTAACTTTTGATTAACGTCCCATTTAAATAAAACATAATTAAATGAAACATCACATATAATAATAAAAGGACATTGTTATAGAGTGGGAATATCACTCCTTACAATTATCCAAAATATTTGGAACAGAAAACTAAGGTACACCACGATGTCATTAACAAAACAGAATAAGAGTTTAACAGTATTCAAAATAAATGCTCAAAAAACAAGGTAATACATAGCCCACAACCCTAAAAGAAAAACTCGAAGAAGCGGGATCCGACCCAAAATAAGCTATGCAACAAAATTTCCATCACTTTGATGACCACGAGGAGATCCAACCTCTGCTCACATCAATAAATTGATGAGCATCGCAAAAGAAAAACACATAAAACACACAAGCAAACAGAAAGGGTAAGCTAAATTAAAAAGGTTTTTATCAGGCAATTAAACATACAATTTAAAGTCAAGAGTACATAGATCAACCAAGCATGTAAGACTGACAAGCAAGACACTAAGACTCAATTATCCAGATACATATAATCAGTCGGATTCACTAAATGCTTGCACTTGTGGTGGCCTCTATTGCTCTGCAGAGCCAATGGGTTTCACCCTACCATGCACAAGGTTAGCCTTCAAACATCTAAGGCCATTATCCTGCCAAAAAATAGGGCATCCTGCTACTCTCACCACTTGAGTCAGTATGCTCTACGTGAGACTAATTGACTCTTTAGAGTGTTAGGATGCAATCCTTACTTGAATCCTTACTAAATTATATAATGAGGCACCACCACGAGACCTCCGTGAAATTACGTCCTGACCATGAGGCACCACCATGAGCTCCCACTAACAGGGGTCATGGAATTACGTCCTGACCATGAGGCACCACCACGAAACCTTCGTGGAATTACGTCCTGACCATGAGGCACCATCATAAGATGTCACCTAGAGATTCATGGAATTACGTCCTAAACCATACCAAAATCATGTTTCACCAATCAAACATAAAGTTATCATGCATACCAAGTCTCATGTAATTATTCAACCAACCAACCAACCCATTCATACTTTCCACTTCATATTCAACATGGCAACATCTTATCCTCATTTAAATCTCATGCAATATACATGGCATCACACATCAGGCTTTTGTGAGAAAACAGTCTATCAAGCGAGCAAGCAACCATATTAGAGAACCAAACAGAACTAGAGCACAAACCTGCCCTAGTCTTACTCAGGCTAAAAGACCTCGCTCAGGCGAGAGAGGTTCTCTCACTCAGGCGAGCCCTTCTTACCTAGGCGAGAGCTCGAATAGAGGAATAGTGGCTTATGCGATTTCTCGCTTAGGCGAGACCTCCTCACTTGAGGGAGATTACCCCTCGCTCAAAACGAAGGCTCATCGCTTAAGCGATAGCTCGAGCAGAAAACATGGGCGAGTTGCTGCTGATCTCACCTAAGCGAGGCACACTCGCTTGGGCGAGAAAACCAGTACCTACCACTGTTCTCGCGTGCAACAGTCAAGCATTTGCAAACCACAACACATTTATCCATAATCCAAGCAACCGCAACAACACCCAAGCATATCAAATACGAAAAAAACACACTAAAACAAGTAGATATGAAGAAAATACGAAAACCCTAGCTTCCCTTACCTTATCAAGAGCTATTGTGTTTAAGCAAGCAGAATGGTACCACAACTCCAAGAACGAACTTCGCAACTGAATAGTACGACACATGAGCAATAATGAGTCTATAAGGATGACTCAAGACATAACAGTGCAAATGGCAAAGGAAAAGAGAAGAGGAGAGTGAAGTCTAACTTACATGAGGGAAACACACTCCAAACTTGGAGAAAAGGGGCTCTCACTCAAACCCTAGCAAATCACTATGTATCAGTTGTGAGAGGAGAAGAGGAATAGCTTTTCTGAAATGAGTAAAATGAGAGAGTTAGGATTGGTTTAGGAGTTTTGGATACCGTATGGGCCAACCTCAGACCTAACTGATTAGGACAAACCCTTAAACATTAGGGTAAAATTAAGTGGGTCTTACAATGATGACGATCATTGTGTGTGTTCTACAATTGTGTCACCATATTATGCGACTTGGTCAAAAGGAACTGTCGATGCAATAGGAAATTGAAGTGTTTATGGTTGATAGACTTTTTGTGTATATTCATATTTGTTGATATATTGTGAATAATAACGTAGGAATCAATCAATTTATATTTAATTTTGTCATTCCTTGCTATATTTTTACGTGAATTTATTGCCAATTTATCGACGCCCTTTGTTAAATCAAGATGTTAAAACAGATGTTAATTAACGAATTTAATAAAGTGTAGAGTCTATATGTATTGTGTTATCCATCATTGTTATAATTTTTACGCATTTGCAAGAAGATTATATTATGTTCCCCAGTAACCTCAATTCATTATAAGTGTTTTTAATTATAAATTAATTAAAACATCATATTACATTAGGAGGATCATGTGCTTTATCTATATGTATTGTGTTACCCATCATTGTTATAATTTTTACGCATTTGCAAGAAGATTATATTATGTTCCCCAGTAACCTCAATTCATTATAAGTGTTTTTAATTATAAATTAATTAAAACATCATATTAATATTATAATTTTATATATTAATTAATACAAAGATCATATTAATTTTATATGATTATAAATCATTTTTATTTATATTTTATGAACATCCCGTATTTTTATATAGACAAGTGAATTTGTTTATTTACGTCTATATACACACATGGATATGTTTATTTTCTAAAAGGTTATGTTTATATACACAAACTAATATGTTTATTTTTCTAAAAGGTTATATTCATAAACCACACTCTACTTTTTCATTTCATTTTTTTTAATTTAGTATTTTTTATACTCAACATCACTTTATTTTATTATTATTACCAAGTGTTGATTTTAGAGGTTAGCATTATCCTAAAACGTCGTATTAGTCTCAAACTGTATTACCACACACTACACCTTCATTTTTCTTTTATTTTTTTCAATAACATCATTTATTAGTTTACCATTTTTTACACACAACATCACTTTATTTTATCATTATTACCGAGCGTTGATTTTAGAGATTAGCAATTTGCTAAAACACTATATTATATTCTCAAACTGTATTACCAATTCTATGAGGGTGTTTTTGGTAGATTTATATAGAGTTCATGTGTTGTATCTATACGTATTGTGTTAGTCATTATTGTTCTTATTTTTGTCGATTTCTTTTATCTTCCACTTATGTCTCTCCTTTCTTAATAATTTATTTTTTATGAATACATAAAATAAACACCCAAAAATAGAATACATATTGAATGTGTTATTTACTTTTATTATGCTATTTATTTTTCGTCACTAATAGCGTGTACCATCTTTCTCAAACAAAAAGAAAAAACAAGAAAAACATTAACCTCATATCATCGTATTTGTAAAGACAAATAACATATTCATCGAACAACTTATTTTCCTCAAATTGAACCCAATGTCTTCACCCAAATATAACAAAAAATCTCTAACAAGTTTTCTTGCATCCAAGTAATGTTTGACTGATACTTACACTGTGAAATTATTTTATAATTAAAGAAACATCCCTTTACTCTCTAGTAACTTGTTTACTAGCATGTCATTGTCTGCATTTTCTTTTATTCATTGTTACATTAAATCAAATTTGTAGTGTTTTCTACTCAAACATTTAGGTACTTCTTCTTCTTGTCTCATGATCTTCCTTTTGTTTTATTTGTTGTAGATTTTCTATAATACTTTTGACTGCCCTTTTTTTCTTTTAAATTCATTATGTTCTTTTGAGTAATGAGTTTTTCAAATAATATTAATTTTTGCTTTAATATTTATTGCTTTGATTTTAATAGATAATATTTATTGTTTTGTTTTAATATTTGTAACGTCCCATTTAATAAATAAATTTAATTAAATGAAACATCACATAATATAATATAAAGAGCAAAGTCTCGGAGTATTAACGTCACTCCCTACAAATAACCAAGATAATAAAGTGAAGTACTGAGGCACACCACGATGCCAATACAAAACAAAGTAAGAAGTTTGACAGTGGCAAAACAAGTGCCCAAGGGCAAAGAAATACATGGGCTATAGCCCTAAGGTAAATTCAGAAAAGTGGGGTCCGACCCAAGGTGACCTATGCAGCAAAATCTCCATTATCCTATTGACCACGAAGAGTTCTCACATCTACTCAGATCAATAAATTTACGATCATCGCAAAAGGAGAAAATCACACATAGAACATACAACAAGCAGAAAGGGTAAGCTAGCGTAGGATTTTTTTTTTCATACGATTGCATACATTTTCATAATAAAAGATATATGCCGCAACCAATCATGTGATGACTCGCACACAATACACTAAGACTCAGATACAACTTATCCTGATACATATAATTAGTCGGATTCACCGGATGCTTACGCTTGTGGTGGCCTCTACTGCTCTGCAAAGCCAATTGCCAATGAGTTTCACCCTACCACTCACAAGGTTAGCCTTAAAAGATCTAAGGCCTTCTGCTACTCTCACCACTTAAGTCAGTACGCTCTACGTGAGACTAACTGACTCTTTAGAGTGTCAGATGTAATCCTTACCTTGAATCCTTACTAAATTATATAATGAGGCACCACTACGAACTTTGTGGAATTACGTTCTAAGTATGAGACACCACCATGAGCTCCCACTAACAGGGGTCATGGAATTACGTCTTGACTAATGAGGCACCACCATGCAACCATCGTGGAATTACTCCCTAACCAATGAGGCACCACCATGAGATCTCACATAGAGATTCATGAAATTACGTCCTGATCAATGAAGACACTACTAATTAAATCAATTAGGATCTCCCCCAAGGAATCTCCTATATTCTAACACAAGCATTTGAAGACACATTAAAATCATACAACATATTTCTCTCTTGGAAAATAACTAATTCTTATAATTTTTATCCAATCCAACTTAACAACACATCTTGCAAACGGTTTTGGGATTTTAGAAATAAAACTGCAGCTTGTGTAAAGCTCCAAAATTTTTGTATTTATATTCAAATTAAATATGATTGAATCAAGAACGAAATGAAACAATAACCAACTTAATTGAATAACTATAAAGAAAGTTATGCACCAAACAAGCAACAAAGGTCAATGCATTCAACAACCAAACTACAGTGATCTTGCAATAAAAATTGTTCTCACTACAGAGCTTCGATTCAAGATCCGACCAATCAAAGTCAAGAAATTTGTGTTAAGGATCAGTTGTTAAAATATCAGCTGGATCCAACGATTAATGAAGTAGGAATCTTCATTTTACGAAAAGTGTGCAGTGTTGTCAGCAACCAAACTACAGTGACCTTGCGATAAAAACTGCTCTCACTACAGAGCTCTAATTCAGGATCCGACCGGTCAAAGTCAGGAATTGGGTGTTAAGGATCAATTGTCAAACTTTCAGCTCGATCCAACGATTGACAAAGTAGGAACCTTCATTTTATGAAAAGTGTGCAGTGTAGAGAAAAAAAGTAGCGTCCCATCAATCAAACATACTCATTCCAGAACAAAAATAAGTGCACTGTATTTCAAAGAAAAAGGAGTTCTAGCTTCCCTTACTTGGAGAAAGCTAGAAGACTATCCTGACACCCAAGCAAGTGAGTACTACCAACCACATAGCAAATTCACGAGCTGTAAAGTAGTGGAATAGATTCAAAATGGGTTACCATGGTGAATCCTAGTTAGAATCATGATGATAGAGCTGAGAATGAAAAAGGTACGGTGGAGAATCAACTTACGTGGACTGAAGAATGAAGTTGAGCTAATGCGAAGAAGGGCAAGACCCAAACCCTATAGAGAGAAAAGGGAAGAGTGAGAGCACTGATATTGGCAAGTGAGTGCAGAATGAGAGACCTTCGCTGCTTTAGGGGCCTTGGCACCCTATGAGCCAGCCTTTAGGCCCAACTGATTAGGGGCAACCCTTAAAAATAAGAGCAAAAAATAATTGAGCCTTACATTCTCCCCAATAACAAAAATTTTCGACCTCAAAAATGAAGAATTATCAGGAAAACATATGTGGATGAAACTTCCTCATATTCTCCTCTAACTCCCAAGTAGAGTTACCTATCCTCCAATCCTAGATGACTTTGACTAGGCTGACTAGTTTTCCCCGACGTTCCTCAACTCGGATATCTTCCAAACAATGGGTGGTACTTCCACAGTAGGATGCTCCCTGATCTATACATCCTCGGCTTCTAACACATGAGACAGATTAAACACGTACTTCCTCAACTGCGACATGTGAAACATCAGATGGAGATTTGCCAACTGAGGATGCAAAGCAATCTCATAAGCCACCGACCCAATCCTCCTCGAGATTTGGTTAGGGCTAAGGAACTTAGGAGAAAACTTTCTCGAGCGGAGAGTCCTTCCCACACCAATGGTTCGGGTCACCCTCAAGAACACGTGATCTCCAGCCACGAATTCTAAAGGTCTCCTCCTACGGTCAGCATATGCCTTCTGTCTATTTTGAGAAGCCTGCGTCCTATCCCTCACCATTCTCAATTTCTCAGTGGTATGCTCTAACAACTCAGGTCCAACTAACATTGCTTCCCCATCTTGATACCAACACAGAGGGGTCCTACATTTCATACCATATAGAGCCTCATATGGTGCCATGCCAATGCTCGCATGGAAACTGTTGTTGTAAGTGAACTCTATCAGAGGTAAAACTTCATCCCAAGTACCCAAATGATCCAACACGCATGTTCTCAAAAGATCCTCTAGTGACTGAATCGTTCTCTCAGATTGACCATCGATCTGGGGATGATAGACTGAACTCATAGTTAGTTTGCTTCCCAAAGCACTATGCAAGGTCTGCCAAAATTGGGAAGTGAAATGTGGATCTTTGTCTGAAACAATTCTCGAAGGCACCCCATGTAACCTCATTATCTCTTTAATGTATAAGTGAGCCAACTTGGCCATGGACATCCTCAGATTCATTGCCAAAAAATAAGCATTCTTAGTCAATCGGTCCATAGCAACCCAGATCGTATCATGACATCTAAAAGTTCGTGGCAAATGGGTCACAAAGTCCATAACTATGCTATCCCATTTCCACACCGGTATGTCCAAAGGCTGTAGAATTCCATCAGGTCTCTGATGCTCCACCTTTGCTTTCTAAAATGTCAAACAAGCAGACACAAACTGTGCCACATCCTTCTTTATACTTTGCCACAAGAAGGTCTCCTTGAGATCTTGGTACATCTTAGTCATGTCAGGATGCAAGCTAAGACGACTCTTATGTCCTTCCTCAAGGATCAACCCCCTCACATCGGTGTCGTCAAGCACACACACCATACCCTGGAATCTTAGTATACCATCACTACCCAGGGAAAAATCCTTTGCGTCATCCGATCCAAGTTGTCCTCTCACTCCTGTCAAACTAGCATCCGCTAGCTGCCTTTCTCGGACTAGGTTCAAGAAGTCACTAGATATAGTTAGAGCACTACATCTAATGAACTCTGGTTTCAACTCAACCTGCATCTTCATGTCTCTGAATTTCTCTGGCAACTGCACCTTCTTGATCATAATATGGGCAGTATGCACTGTCTTCCTACTCAAGGCATCTGCTACCACGTTTGCCTTCCCCGAATGATACAAAAGTTCAAAATCATAATCTTTCAAGAATTCCATCCACCTCCTTTGTCTCATGTTCAACTCCTCCTGATTAAACAAATACTTGATGCTCTTGTTCTCACTTAACACGCGAAACTGAGCACCATAGAGATAATGCATCCAGATCTTCAAGGTAAACACTATAGCTGCCAACTCCAGGTCATGAGTGGGGTAGTTTCTCTCATGCACCTTAAGTTGTCTTGAAGCATATGTCACCAGTAAGACCCGAGAAAATTTAAATAATTAAATAAATAATTATTTAATAAATGCAGGTAGTAGAAGACTTTATGGCATTTAATGTTAATTGTTGTGATGTGGAAAAGTACTAGCTCAAGTGGTTGAGAGTACTTAGTTGTGTGGAGAGGACTTGGGTTTAAGTCCTATGTATGCCAATTGTATGATATTTTGTTTTGTGCATTGTTTTAAGGTTATGATGGAATGTGAGTAGTGATAATGTAATCCTAAAATTATAGGAATTATCACTAAACATGTATTGGTTGAATTGGTTGTGCACTTGCCTTGTGATTGAGTGGTTATGTGTTCAAACCTTGCTGAGAACGAAATTGACTTCTTTGTTTTTACTAATATAGTTGTGCCCTGAATGTGAAAGGGTGGAAAAACCCTAGAGGCAATGGGCAGCCAAGGGAGCTGCGAGAAACAGCCCATAATGGCCTTTGAAAGGCAATTAGAGACATTTAAAAATCAAATTTCGTTTTTTTACCATTTACCATAATTAATGATCATATAAAAGTTTCAAACCTACTGAGCTATTTTTTACACAAGCAAATAAGTGTTTAACATTTTCAGTTTGTTCTTTACGCAATACACATTATATATTATAATAGTATCGAAACTACTTAATGCATAAAAACAAAGTCACAACTGCAATTGTGGAAAAACTCACATAGATACAAGATACAATGTGTATCTTGACACAACTCACTAGTGGGAAAAGGAGAATCTATGACGACTTATTATGACAGGTATAAGCTACCTATCATAATAAGCGAGAAGGGAAAATTTATTATGACAAGTGCAGAGGACCTATCATAGTAGATGGGCGCGGTGGCAAAATTAAAATTATATTAAAAATATATTATGATAGATTTTGATAAACCTGTCATAATATCTTTAAATCCCTAATTTTTTGATCCAAATTAAACACTAATTTTTCATGCACACATAATGTTATTACATATATATTTATATACATTATTTATTAAAAAAGCGCAAAGAAGGAAAAATAATGTACTTTCTAAACCAATGCTACACACAAACATTTATATACAATTTTATTTTTCTTAAAATAATCCGATTCCAAAAAAAAACAACACTCGTAATTTTAATATCTATCTATAATCATTATTATTAAAATCTGTGAATACATTTTATAATAAAAAAATACAACCCACACTTTTTCCAAAATCTATTTTAATATATATGTAACTAAACTAAAAACAATAAGCAAATAACTTCAATAAGATAAAATAATATTATCTAATATTATTATATATTAAAAAAATTTAACCTAAAAAGCATTTCACATTTCATAATGGATTTATCCATTAAAACTGGATAAACATATCATAATCATCAATAAAATACACTTTATCATTCCATAATCCAAGGTAAAAATGAAATTACTAAAATAAATCCATATATGTTGCTCTAGCCAAAGTTCAAACAAACCACCACCAAGTTTAAAACAACACTCCAAACCAAACAAACTATCACATTTAACTTGACATACGACTTCACAATAATCATTAATTACTGACGAATTATTTCATGCTCAAATTTGTATTGTCAACGAATTATTCCATCGGTAAAATCCGTTGAGAATTCAAAAAATTTTTACCATCGGTTAAATCTGCCGATAAAATAAGTGGAAAATTTCATGCTCAAATTTGTATTGTCGACGGATTAAAAGAAGAAGAAGACGACGACGGCGGTGACACAGACGACGGTAGTGGCGACGGTGGCGATGGCGACGACGTAGAAGAAAAAAACGAAAAAAAAAATGAAAGAGGGTGGAGGAAGAAGATGAACAGTGCATGTTATTTACCAGAAGGAGAAGAAGAAGAAGAATAAAGAGAGGGAAGAAAAAGAAGAAGACAATGGTGGTGACGACGACGTAGAAGAAGAAACGAAAAAAAAATGAAAGAGGGTGGAGGAAGAAGATGAACAGTGCATGTTATTTACCGACAAATTTTTTGGTAATTAACGACAGATTTTTCGGTTAGTAATTATCGACGGATTCTTTTCGTTGGTGAGTTTACCGACGGATGTTTTGGTCGGTAATTACCTACGGAACATGATTTCCGTCAGTAAATTTTACCGACAAGAGTTTATTTACAGATTTTTGATCGTCGATAATCCATCGGTAATGTTGATTTAGCGACGGATTTTGACCATTACCGACAGATTTTAACTGTCGGTAATATCAGTTTTTCTTATAGTGAATGTTTATGAAAGCTACAATTTTATATAATTTGTTATGTGCTACATTATGGATTTGTTATGCGAATATTATTTTATGTATTGATGCAAAATGTTCTTTTTATTATTTCTTTTATAAAGTTTAAATGAAATGTGCAATTGTAGTATATGTTAAGATATGTCAAATATTCTATTAGCAAATATTATGTAATCAAATATTGTGTTAGCTATAATTTAGGCATGATTACCTTTTTGAGAAAATATGTGAAGCTGTCATTCCTTTAATAGATGAGGAATTATAACACCCTTATATGTATATATATGGTACCTTATTCTTTGAAATAATATATCATAATTATTCTTTCAATCCTTTTTATATGGTATCGAGAGCCAAACACCAACATCCTCTATAATATAGGAAGCAATGCATCTTTATTTTAATTTTTTGATGGCTCCTTCCGATAAATATCAAACAAAGAAACATGATTTTGGGACTTTCGCTGCTATCCATATGCACGAAGCACTCACCCCTGAATGACTTGATGACACCAACTATGTTGAGTGGTCGTTGAACACATAGAATAAGACTAGAGGCAGAAAACGTTGGGGTTACATCTCTTGAACAAAGGCTGCAGTAGAAAACAGGAAATTTTATGAATATGAAGCATGGGAAGATGAAAATTTCTAGTCAAGTCTTGGATTTTGGACTCCATGACGAAACAAAACAAATCCCTCTTTATTCGCTTAGCTACGACAAAGGACATTTGGAACACTGTGTAGCAAACATACTTAGTCAACCAGGATGCGCCTCAATCATATCAATTATATCGCGAGGTAATATCTACTCAGCAAAATGAAGGATTTGTTATTACATATTTTGGTAAATTGCAAAGATTGTGGCTCGAGTATGATACTATCACGAATTGTACCATGGAATGTCCTAAAGATGTTGAAAAGTATAACAACATGATTAATCATCAACGAGTTTATGTCTTTTTGGCTGGCTTGGATACACATTTGGATGCAGTTCGTGGTTGTATCCTTGCTACTACTCTCCCTTCCAAATGTTCAATAAATTTATGCAACTGTTTGTGTAAGACCCGAGAAAAATTAGACTAAAGGGAAACACATAGAAAAAATTAATGGCTTGATTCATATTGTTGATTTATTTAATTTATTTAGGTTATTAAATTATGAAATATGAAATATGAAATAATTATTATATGAGTGATTTAAGTTATTTTTGTATTTATAATAATTATTTAAGTGATGTAGGTTATTGTTTTATTTATTTTTAAAATTTAATATTATATTAAAGTTGCGGATATGTATATATGGTTTATTGGTGCGTAGTATATAACGAGGAAGTTTATAGCTTGGTGGTTGGTTATATTTGTTGGGTGTTTTAGGGACTGTGTTCCAACCTTGGCTTGCTAATTGAAATGTGAGTGCATTTGCGTTTTGATTTTATCAAATTAATTTTCTCTCTCCAATTTTCGGTGGCGCCCTCGTGAAACTTTTTTATAATTTTATCTCTACTTTTACGTGCTGCAGCATGGCTTAAATTCTCTTCTTTTTCTTGTTTTTTTCTCTTTCTTTCTTCTTTCTTTCTATTAGAAAAGATATTGTAATTTAGTACATAGAGAATGCCTAAAGAAGCTATAAAAGTGATGTCTAAAACAGAGGTGATGCCTCATTTTTATAGAGTTTCAAGTTAGCGCTCAACTTCATTCAGATGGTGCTCAACAACAAGGATTTCCTCTAAAGTGGGTTCTCTTTCTAGCTTAGCCCCCTATTTTGGTGGTTAGAACTTGAGGTTACCTCCTTTGGAGGAGAGTTTCTTTGATGGCTTAGCTCTACAATTTGGTGTTGGGGGTTTTCTTATATGGCTCAACACCAAAATGTTGCTACTTAGTTACAAGGCCAAAACTTGAATTCTTTCTTTGCTACCTAAAGTGCTCAATGCCAATTTTTATGGATCAGCTATACCATCATCGATTCTCCAAAATTGATTGAAATACATAAATTTCATTAATTTAACAATTATTTATACCTCATTTTGTAATATTAAGCTAATAAGGATTAAATTGATGGATAATATAAACAATTCATGTATTGTAAGTGTCAAAATCATGTGAAAATTTAAGTAAGTTATATAAACTTATCAACTCCCCATAATATAAATCTTTGTTTGCCCTCGATAAAAGCAAGACAAATTAGTACAAAATTACAAAAATACATTAGCTACATAGGTTGGTTACAACAATGGTTTAACTAAGAACAATGAAAGTGTAGTGTAACAATTGAATCCTAATCACATATGAGCCACACATAGATAAAATTTAGTTTGTCATTAGATGTTTATCAACATCCAATTTAATCTGGGTAAATAATTTTTTTTTCAAAAAATAAAAAATATAAAAAAATATGAACATGTTTTTAATTAATGGTAAAAAATTATTTTTAATTATTCGAAGCAATATTCTTATAATAATTAGAATCAATATCCTTGATATTATGTTTGATTTGATCCCCGTAATGTGCTACTATCATGACAAATTTCTTCCTTATATTGTTTATTATAATTAAGGCTATGATTATATTGGTATTACTATGTGTGCATATAAATACACAGTCTATCATATGAAAGGGGGTCGAAAAAAGAAAAAAAAGATTTTCTGCACTTCTCTCTTTCTTTATTATCACAACTTACATAGACACACATCTTTTTTACCTCTTTTGGGAACAAAAGAGTGGGATTGATAGAGAAGAAGAGCAATTGAAAAGTTTAGAAGATCTGTCACTGCCATTTTATTTTTCTTTTGATTTATGTATTCCCAATTTTCACTATATATATTTCTTTTCATCGTATGTGTTTTTTTATTACATTTAACTTTGGCTGTCTTTTATATACATTAGTTCTACTATTCACAAATATCTTATTCCAAAAATCATAAGAAAATATTTTTCCTAATTTCTTTATGTACACACATTTCCAAATAATTAAAAATACCCAAAAAAAACATAAAAAGGTTTTCAAAATTACAAAAGAATCAAATCAATTTTTATAAGGTTCATTTAGAACTATGCGATCCTATTCCATTGTGAATAGAGATAAGTAGGAACAAGACCAATCATGGTCGGGTTCACCAAATAAAAATTAATTCATTTCTCAAATAGTTTTTTAAAGAACTATGTAACCTTGATTTTCTATTGTGAATGGAGATACATAGGAGCGAGGTACATCTTTGTTGGGCCCAAAATATTTTATTTTATTTTTGAACAATGTTTTCTTATGTTTGGGGAAATTAAATATTTTGAAAACCACATATAGTTTTGCACATTTAATTAAAGGTATCATCTTAGGACGAGTATTGTAGGATGCTAACGTCTTCCCTATGCGTAACCGACACCCGAACCCAAAATCAGATTTTCATAGACCTTGTCTTATCTTATCTTTTTAGTTTTTCCACAGTTTTCCAAAATAAACTATGGTGGCGGCTACAAGCTTTGTTTATTTTCAATTTTTTTTCATCGTCTCATTGTGATTTTGGTTGCGACAGATGGTGATCCTATTGGGGACGCTAGACAACCATCCCATTTATTTGGATGTGGAAAATTAATGTGATTTTTCTCTATGGTTTTTTTTCCTTTTCTTATATATTTTTGTCTCTTTTGATATTTGGAATAATTGTATGTGTATATTCTTCTTTATTTTTATATTTGAAGAATTGCTAGATATTGAACCTGAGGGTAGACGACATTGTTATATATCTGCTTGGGTCTTTTCTAGTTGTTTTATAAGTGGGTGTTTGGTATTACATAGCATTCTCCCTTCAGAAACACTTTGTTCATTATATGAGTGGGACCTATACTTGGGTCTGTGTTGCTTAGAATTAAAGGGGATTGTGTAGCAGTGCCACAATGGATGTACTTCCCAAGTGGTCATTGTGAAAACCCCAGCTAGAGTTTGTTGGCTTCATTGGTAATCTCACTTCTTTTTGTTTACCAACTGTTGTGGGAAATGCCATGAAGTGGACCATAGCCATAGTGACTTTGATCTTTAGGTATTAGGGAACTATCCTTGTTAGTGCATATACTTTGCCTTAGAAGTTTAAGTTGTCAAACCTTTGTTAGTGCATATCCTCACCTTTTCTAGTATATAGTAATAAATTCATCACACATTTTGTCATCACATCATAAAAAAAAGGAAACAATGCCTCATAAGGCATAAGCATACATTCCATTTGCATATCATGTGAATAAGTGCCCTTCGATGCACTATATCAGTCTTGTACTAGGCAATGGTTGAATTCAGGTTCTCCTTAGGGATATAGGCCCTCTGCTAGGTAATGATCGAATTTGGGGTTCTCCTTAGGGATATTAACCATCTGCTAAGCAATGGTCGAATTCAGGCTCTCCTCAAGGATATTAACACTTTGTTAGGCAATGGTCGAATCCAGGTTCTCCTTTCGGATAACAACTTTGTCCTTGTAAATGACCGAATCCATGTTTTCTCTTTTGGATTGAGACCTTCTACATGATAATGGGCACTGAGTTCTTTTCTTTCAGATAAAGACTCTCAACTTAGGAATGGTCAAGCTTGTCTTTAAATCTGTTTAATTCTTTTCTCTTGCTTTTTTCTATATTTCCTTTTGAAACTCGGGTGACATTAATGTTTTTATCATACTTATCCTTTACTACGATAATATGAAAATGTTAAACTTTCATATTATCTAGTAACATCTAAGTACATAGGGGCATATATCAACACCCAATTTCGTTCAGGTCAATAAATTTGTTTTCAAAAAATAAAAAATATAAAAAACAAATATAAACATGTTTTAAGTAATGGTAAAAAATTGTTTTTAATTATTAGAAGCAATATTCTTCACAATAGTTAGAATCAATATCCTTGATATTATGTTTGATTTGATTCCCGTAATGTTCTACTATCATGATAAATTCCTTTATATTGTTCAATATAATTAAGGTCAAGATTACATTGGTATTGCAATGTGTGTATATAAATACATAGTCTGTCATAAGATAGGATATTGAAATAACAAAAAAATATTCATTACACTTGTTTGTTTATTTCTTATCACAACTCACACAAATACACCTCTTTTTTACCTCATTTAAGAGAAAAACAAAAGTCATGGAGAATATGGAAAAAAAAAAAGAGAGAGGAGAAAAGACAGTTGTAATGTAGCGAACAAAAGAGTAGGATTGATAAAGAAGAATTTAAAAGGTATGGCACTGCCATTTTTTTCCTTTTGATTTATGCATTCCCTATTTTCATGATATTTTGTGTTAATATTCTATGCATTGTTTTTACACCTAACTTTGGCCTTCTCTTTATGGACATTAGTTTTACTATTCATAAACATCTTATTCCAAAAATCATAAAAAAATATTTTTCCTCATTTTTTTAGTGTTTTTTTGGTCACTCGTGTTGTGTGACATCTATTTTCAAATGTCTATTTTCTAAAAAATATAAAAATAATATAAAGAACTAAAAATAAAAAATAATTTTCTTTGTTTACTTTTTGTGTTTGTCTAGTCGCTCCCATCATGTGACATTCATTTCCAAATAATTAAGAATATCTAAAAAACGTAAAATGGTTTTCAAAATTATAAAAAAAATCAAATCAAATCAAATTTTTTAAAGGTTCATTTAGAACTACATGATCCTTAATTCTCTATTGAGAATAGAGAAACATAGGAATGAGGTTAATCCTTATCGAGTTTGTAAGACACTTTTTCTGATTTAAAAATTGTTGGGCCTAGTTTTATAGGATGGCCTAGAGTCAGCCCATTTATTTTTCTAGGACTCCTTTCAACTGCCCACATACTCCCATTCTGCACCCTCAAACCAAAACATCTCACTTATTTCTCCCCTATCTGAAACAAGAGTTGTGCAGGGGCAGCTGCAAAACTCTCCTCCTAGTTAGTGAAAATGTTTTCACCATGTAAGTTGAGCTCAAACTCCTGTTTTCATCCCTCTCCATTTTAGTTGCTTTAGTTCTGTCTAGGGTTTCCTCTTTATAGCCTGTTTCTCGTTCTTGTGTGCATGCTTTTCAACTCTCTAATCTGTCTTTGGAGCTGTGGTGATGTTACTGTTAGAGCTCTCTTCTAACAAGTTGTTTTCCTAGTGTCGAGGTAAGGGAAGCTAGGGTTTTCACGTTTTTTTTAGTATTTGCCTGTTTTTAGTTTTGTTTCATGTTTATATTGCTTGTTTGTTGTAGTGGTTGCCTGGAAAATGTTGAAATGTTGTTTGGTTTCGAATGCCTATGTGTTGCATGCGTGAGTAGGGTGTTGACATGTGAAGCCTGGATGGTGTATCTTAAAGATTTGATGAAGCTTTGTTAAAGTAACTTGAGGACATGGCTTTGAAATCATGCTTACATTGATGAAGTTATGGAGATTTGATGTTACTCATGTCGAACAAGCGTTGAACGTGTGCCCTCCATATGGATCAATCATTAAGAAAACAAACTTGAAGATTGTAATTCACTTTGTAGACCATTTAGAATGTATAGAGGTCGTACCCCACCAAATTAAAACAGTTAAATGTAGTATACGAAAGTTGAACCAAGTCGTCTCCTAATGACCAATATTTTCGTCCAAAGCTTCAATTTCCAGATGAACACAACAATATAACACAAGGGGGTTTGGCAGATTCAGTTTCAACACAAAATTAAATTCGCAATGCAGAGAAATTTAACAGTTATATGAAAACACAATGATTCCTTGATTCAATTGAAAGTCCACCAATCACAGATTACCAAATTAATTTTTCTATTCGAATTTGCTCTCATGAACCCTAAGTAATCAACTAAGCGATAATTACCATGGATTCATTGTCATTAAGCACAATAGATTTTAGGCAGTTAACACCCACATATTGAAGCAAGTTGTGATAGAACCCATAAACATTAAGCAATGAATACGAGCCCTTAATGTGCACACATGAATTTGAGATTAAGCATGCATAAAAAACGTGTTTATCATCAAAATGCAACCTGAAATCCATGCAATTTTGAATACAACGCAGAAACGATCAACAATCTCATGGTTTCATTTCAATTTCGTCAAGGAATCAATGCAAAAAGCTTAGCTAAACATGGAAATGGAGCACACAAGCCCTTCAAAACGGAATTCACAAAATCAGGGCATCAAACCCTAACCTATGAATTGTTAAAACGCAAATAAAAAGCAAAAGAGAGATTTCAAAGCTTCAATGGAATGTAAAACACTACTATGATATATAAATCCGAAAACCCCATCAATGGGTGTTGTTCCAAGTCAATAAAATCTACAAAATAAGCTGCCTAATATACCAAATGCATTCAAAATGTAAATCCCACATTGGGTGCTATCAAATGTGCATAGAAATGGCAAAAACTAGTGAAAAAACATAAAAAACAAGTAGAGCACATCCATGGACAGCCACCAAACCTTGAGAGAGCGAAAATGGAGGTTGGAGAAGAGTGAAGAAGAAGGGGTGCAGCTGGTTGCATGCCAAGAGACCTAATTTTCGTGGTCTATTCAACTCTGCCACCACTATTTACAAAATTGCCACTCTACCACTCAGAACTACAAAAATGCCACTATTGAGCCTCAAATGTTAGCCCATTCACTCAGATGACGTGGAAATGATGTTGAAATGATATGGCAACTCTCTTCAACTGAATATTGATGTCCAAGCTCCAAAATTGCTTCACCCAAATACCTAAAAGTAATTAAAAAAATGAAAATTTGGCCAAATAATGTGAAATTAACCCAAATTTGGAACAGTGGCCCAATAAAGCCTAACTGATGAAAACACACTAAAGATGAACAATTAAGCACTGAACAACTGTCAAATGAGTACACAAAGGCTAGTGAAATGGAGGAAAATAATGACTCATTAACAGTCTTTATTGTGTCTTTTAATCCGTTGAAATATTTCTCATTAGATTAAAATGTGTCTTTTAATCTGTTGAATGGATTTTTAATAGATTAAAAGGTTAACCTACAGTAGTCCTAACTATGACTTATTCAATCAGTTGATTTATTTTTTGATTTAACCTAAGTTAAGTAAAATCAACCGATTAATTTGAAAATCAACCTGTTGAATTTGATAACAGTTTGACTATAAGAGTTGTATTTTTCAAAAGAGAGATAAGAAGACCATTTTTGGGCGCAAAACTATTATGGAAACCTAGGAATTCTCTCTCTTTCGTTATCATACAAATTGCAGCTAGTGAAGATTGATCTTGGAACAATTCTTTGAGCAATTTGCTTGGTGTTTAAAGCTTGGAGAAGGTGGTTGTGGTAGGTAGGGCTATGCTACCACTGAGGTTTGATCTTTCTCAAGATTTTTATGCATGCCTGGTGGTTTTCCAAGCCTAAAAGAGGTGTCTTGCTGTGGTGTTATGATTCTTGTGTGATTCAAAAGTCTTTTTGTGTGTGTTTTTGGATATTTTGAAAGTGTAAGGGTGTAAAATTTGTAAGTCTTTTGAAATAGTGCAAAGTCAGGCTCGAGTTGCCTTGACAAACTGGATGTAGCTCGGACTTGAGTGAACCAGTATAAAAATCTTGTGCATCACTCTTTTCTCTAACCCTTCTCTCTTGCATTATCATTTAAAGTTTAAAGAATTTGGATTTAAACCATCTTTTTGACATTCTTGAGTGTTTTGGTGGCATCTACAACATTGAGCATGTTTGTATAACTCATTAGAACTTGTCTTGATTGATCTTTTACATTGTTCTTGCTTTAAATCACAAATCGGCATTTCTATATTTTTTCCAATATTTTAGTTGATTGGTTTTCTGATTCAATCGATTGATCATGTGAGTACAACATCTATTTAGTAAAATCAATCGACTATTTATGTTTTTTATCGGTTGAAAGTGTATTGTCCAGAGGTGTTTTCATCCAAACTTGGTGATTGAATTGATTCAATCTAAAACAATTTTAAACCTTCAAAAGACATCATATTTTTTTAGCTAGCCAATTTGGTCCCCCTTCTTGGCATTTCAACCATGTCAAAACTTACACAGGGGAGGAACCTGTTGTTTTCGCCAAAGCAAGCAACCCTCGCCTAAGAGAGAATAGTAGAAAACTCTCTAGGTTTCTGCTTCAGTTGTCGCTTAGGTGATATGCCTCCAGTTTTAAGCAAAAGTAATCTCAGCCAGGCGAGGAGGTCTGACTTAAGCGAGAACTTGCTGAAACCTTGTAGTGCACATTATTCGAGCTCTCCCCAAAGCGAGAAGGGCTCACTTGAGCAAGAGAATCTGTTTCGCATGAGCAAGAACTTCCAGCTTGAGCGAGATTCAAGCAGGGAGACTTGTAATTGCTAAAAATGTTCCTTGATTGATTTGCCTACCTTTTTATAGCATAAAATATGATACCATGTTTGTTTTATGCCATGCAATGAGACTGAAATTGATGTGTTTGGTGTGAAATGAAACATGACTTGGTTGGTTGGTTGTGCATTGGCATGAGATTATAATGTTGAGATGACTTGTGGAATGTTATTGGTAAAAGAGTTTCATGGGAAACTCTTGATGATAGGGTGTTTAGTGTACGCCTTTATATAGAAGATGTCTAGATAAAGGAAGGTATCCTAAACTCTTATAATCATTCACACTCATATAGAGTAGAATGAATTATGTGGTAAGAGTGGCAGGAGCTCCTAGTCTTGGATGGTGTTTGAGCCTGAGACAGAATGAGATTAACCTTGTGTGTGGTTGGGTGATAACCCATTGTATGTAGACTCTGCAAAGTTTAGAAACCAACACAAGTTGATACTTCCTTTAGAATTCTATATGAAGCGCATAATTCAGATAACTGAGTTTGAGGGTCGTGCATTGCTTGCCTTCACATGCCTTATATGATGAAAATTATTTTTATCTCTAGCTTACCCTTTCTCTTTGTGTTTGTGTTTGTGTTTCTGTTTGGTTTTCTTTTTGCGATGATCACCAAATCCTTGGTGTGAGCAGACATGGAGACTCTTGGTGATCGTGATGTTGGCGGGGAAACTGTTGTTTAGTTAGGGTTCTTGGATCCTTTATTGCTCATTGTTGAGCCTTTCTCCTTGTGTACTATTATTTTGTACTTTCTTGCTCTGTGAGCAAATTTCCAGTTTAATCTAATCTGTGTTTAGATTATGTTCATGGCATTGTGTTGTGCCTTTGGGTTTCCATTCCAGTATTGTTTAGGATAATTGTAATGGTTGTTTCTTATATACTTTCTGTCAGTGCTCTATTTTATACTATAAACATACGACGTTCTATTTGTTAGAATTATTCTTTTAAATTGAGACGTTATAGGGTTCACCAAATAAAAATTAAAGCATTTCTCAAATAATTGTTTTCATAAAGAACTACATCATCTTGATTCTCCAATGTAATTGAAGATACATAGGAGTAAACGGGCCCAAAATAAATAAATAAAAAATTGTTTCTCTTTGAACAATGTTTTCTTATTTTTTGGGAAATTAAATATTTTGAAAACCACATACATTTTTGCACATTTAATTAAAGGTACTATCTTATAAGAGTTGGATTCTTCAAAATTTTATTGCATAATATTTTTTAGTTATAGAGTTTTCAGCTTTTTGACTGGCTTTTTAATCGTTGTTATTGAATTGGAAGCATTCAATACCTTTGTGACTTTGTTCTCTAAGGTAATGTCAATTTATTTTAACTTGAATCTACTCGATCTGAAACATTTAGGTCTGATATATTCAAAGAAAATATTTAAAATATTTGAAACTAATGACATTCTTAAAGTTATTGGTGTTACTAGTTCAAATATAATTATATAATAATTTATTATATTTTTTAAAAAAATAGTAACGAAATTTATTTAACATATTTATATTTATTTATCCATTAGTTCAAGAAGTCTATAAATACAATCTACTGCCATAAGGAGTACTTATTCAAATCCTTTTATCATTGATCATACAATTATACGTAATACTTTCTAATTTCTTGCACACTTGAGTGTCAAATAATCTTCTGCAGATAAATTATCATTTTCCTCTTCAGAACTTATAACTATCTCACTACAAGTCAATAATTTAACTCTTGAGAGTCTTATATATTCAGTGCAAGACTGAGGTTGATATTCTCTAGCAAAGTGTTGTAATTGCTGAGTGAATTGTACAAACTCTTATTGTTGAGAGTGAAACCAATTTTTCTTGAAGGAAAAGTTGACATTGGATGTAGGATCAGTTAGTGATCTGAACCAATATAAATCCTTATATTTTTTGCTTCTCTATTTATCATATTTTGTTGCTTTTTCTTAATCTTGTATCAATTGTATTCAAGTGATATTGCTTCTAGTTTTTGATAATTTGAGATAAGTTTTTAAAGTTGAGTTTTCAAGTGAATAAGTTTTAGAACCAACCCCGATCTTGGTTTAAACAAAGCTTATCTCTTTCTATAACGATATTTATTAATAATAGTCAAAAAGTGGGTAAGATAAAGATCTGGGCAGAAATCCTCTTTATTATCTAGTATAATATTGAAGTTGATATCCTGTATAGTTTTTGTAATTGTTGTTTGCTTTGTACAATTTTTTTTTTTTATCGTGAAACCATTTTTTATTGAGGAGAAAGTTGAGATGAATGTAGCATCGATGAGATTTGAACCAATATAAATTTGTGTTTTTGCTTTATCCCTATCATCCTTTTATATCTTTTATAATTCTTGTATTAATTAGTTTCAAGAAAAGTACATTATGCGTTTTTGACATAATTTAGCCTTCTCTTGGTTTAATAAAGCCATCTTTTTTTTTTCTAATAGCAATGACATAATGTTATCGTTTTTGTCCAATGCAATGATGCATCTTCTAAAAGGAGAATATACCATCTAACAAGAGTAGAAAATCTAATGTGGAGCCTAAAATCATCTACTATGTAATAGTAATCGAAAGTGAAGTATATAATATGGTAAATCAATCCAAAATCGTTTGTAAACAAATTCAATTGCAGTCTTAGTAAACCAAGTTTCAAGGGATGTATCCAGAAGTCAAAAGTTTGAAAAAGGAATATAGTAAAAGGAAGTTGTTGTGTACAACACTAAAGGAACGAAAATAAAACAAATAAAGAAACAAATTAATTCTCAATCATTCACAAAAGAATTGTTCAATTCATTCACAATTGAATTGTTCAATTCAGTCACAATTGAATTGTTCATTCATTATCATATAATTATCATTCACTTAACTTCTAAATAAAATCAAATTAATCAAACAAGCATCAATCAATTTCTTAAGTATCTCACACATTTTCAAGTAAATATACCAAGTCCTCATATGAAGAAATATATTGCTCAATCATATATCCTGTAAACGGTCAAGATGTCTAGGAAATCACTCCCTTCCCTAATGTTTTGCCTCCACTAAAGCGTATACTGCTTGGAAGACCTAAGAAGAAAAGAAGATTACAAGCATCTGAGATGAAGAAAGATGACACCCAGGTTACAAGAGGGGGGATAAGGAAAAAATGCTCAACATGTATGCAACTTGGACACAATAGAACCACTTGCCCACAAGCTCCACCATCTCCACTGTCGCAACCTAAATCGCGACGGGACGACGAATTAAAAATAAATTGATTTGGAAAAAGAGATTAGAAGTCGCCACCATAGTTTATTCTGGAAAACTATGGAAAACCATAAAAAACATAAAGTCCGCGAAAACCAAATTTAGGGTCCGGGAGTCGGTTATGCGTAGGGAAGGTATTAGCACCCTACAACGTTCGTCCAAAGGCAGTACCTTTAATTAAATTTGCAAAAGAGATGTGTTTATTTTAAATATTTATTTTTCCCAAAAGTAAGAACATAAATTGAACAAATATACTTTTGAGTGAAAAGGACCCGACAAGGATTAACCTTGGTCATACGTATTGTCATTAAAAATGAGAAATCAGGGCTACGTAATTCTTTATAAAATTGTTTGATTAAATGATTTAACTTTTGAAAGTTGTTTTTTGACATATTTGAAAAGGAATGTCGTGCGACGCGAGCGGCCAATTAGACATCAAACACATTTTTTTATAACTTATTTATTGATAAGAAAGAAAGTGTCATGCGAACGGTCAATTAGACACCAAAAACAATTTTTAATATTTTTGCATTTGAAAAGAAAGTGTCGTACCACTACAAAAAATCATGTATATTGTTACAATTTTAATATGACAGTTATTTAAAACCGTCGTATTTTACAATATAATACGATAATTGTAAGACTGTCACATTTTATATATAAAATACGACGTTTTTAACTGTCATTTTTTAAACTATCATATTTTATTAGTAAAAGATGACGTTTTTATTCGCCATTTTTTAATAAATGTCAATAGTTTTCTTTTTACTTTCCCTCTCACTTGTCATGTTTGGAATTTTTCAACTTTTAACATTGCC
>Ga0099823_1000587_pt1 | contig 25412 bp, 14 predicted proteins | sample CowpearedBW_FD_76831 | JGI IMG/M metagenome (GOLD analysis project Ga0099823, IMG submission 76831) | Root nodule microbial communities of legume samples collected from California, USA - Cow pea red BW | ecosystem: Host-associated > Plants > Roots > Nodule | place: USA: California | collected...
AAAAAATAAATATATTTTTTTAATAAAAAATTATATATATATATATATATATATATATATATATATATATATAATTATGTATTTTTATAAATTTAAAATTTAATATATACCAATTAATTGCCAAATTTTAAAATAGGTCTACTCATTGCTTTCCAATCACCTTAATGATTATGATGATAATAATTTAAAATGTAATTTTTTTCATAAAATCATGGCTTATATGTTTAAGTAGAATATGTACAAATCATTAACTATTTTTATCAATGTGCTTTTAAAATCTTCCAATCAATAAGAACTACATAAGCCCATCGGCACTATGTTGCATTATTAATTGAAATTGTTCACCTCGAAACGAGAAAGGTTCAATATGATGGTGAAAACTAGTTTCAAAACACTAGAAACCTATTTATATATGTAATATGAACAACCCACTTTTCAATGATTATTTTTCCTTGTCCAGATGATTTTTCTACAGAGTTTTAACAACAACAAAAAAACTAATAAATTAATGGTATATATCTAAATCGTGAAATACTTTGATTTTTTTTTCCTTTTGAATATTGTAACAAAAATAGTTGACTCAACAATAAAAACAAGTTATGCCCAAGCTAAAATCATACAAGAGAAGGATGAGAGATAGTCTTCTCTCAATAAAATGCAAAATGTTTAATGCTGAGTTTACTTCAACAAACTCATTTAAAATTGAAGTTGCTCAAGTTCTTGATGAAGCCTTTACAAATTGATGATACCTAAAAAAGAATTACAATTGAAACCTTACAGTACCAAGTTAAATGAAAATCAACAAGTTGTAAAATACAACTTACATAACAGAGTGGGGCGACTAAAGGGTAAAGGGTAAAAGACTCGTTTTAGACCTTCAACAAAAGAAGGTCTCAAAAAATTTTATTTTTACTACTAATATTCTTTTATTAAATTAATTATAGAATTGTGTTTAAGAAAAAAGACCTCATTTTTTTTGAATACTAATATAGCTTTATTAAATTAATTATAAAATTATGTTTAAGAAAAAAAAATCTCAAAAAAATATTTTATTACTAATATAGCTCTATTAATTAATTATAAGTTTATGTTTGAGAATAAAATTGAGTTAAGTTATTATTATTGTTTGTTAATTTTTATTGGTATTAAAAATGATAATTAATGACTTAAAACATTTTTTTAATCATTTTTAATCATTTATAATTTATATTTTATTTTCTTCTTTTATCTCTCTTCTCTTGCCTATCCTTACTTTCTTCTCTTATAAGAGTCGTGTTTTTTAGGATTTTGACAGATTACATTTCTTGAATCTCATGTTGTTTGTATGTACCAATTTTTTCATCCTCATTTCTGGTTATTATGTTTCTTTTTCTATTTGTGTAACATCTCATTTAATAAATAACTTAATTAAATGGAACATCACGAAGAATAATAAAAGGGCAAAGCCATGGAGTATAAATGTCATTGCTTAAAGTTATCCAAGAATACTTAGAGGGGAATACTAAGGCACACCACGATGTCATTACCAAACAAAATAAAGGTTTAACAGTAACCAAAATGTATATTCAAAGAGCAAGGCAATACATGGGCTACAACCTTAAAAGAGAAGTCAGAAATAGGAGGATTCGACCCAAGACAAGCTACGCAGCGGAATCTCCATCACCTTGATGACCTCGAGGAGTTCTCACATCAGCTCACATCAATAAATTGATGATCATCGCAAAAGGAGAAAACCACACATGAACACACAAGGAAACATAAAGGGTAAGCTAGAGTGGAAAAATGTTTTATCATACAATTGCATACAATTTTAAAGTCAAAGATTCATAAATCATACAAGCATGTGATGACCAACAATCATGACTCTAAGACTCAATTATCCGGATACATATAATCAGTCAAATTCATTGGATGTTTGCACTTGTGGTGGCCTCTACTACTCTGCAGAGCCAATTGCCAATGGGTTTCACCCTACCACGCACAAGGTTAGCCTTCAAACATCTAAGGCCATTATCTTGCCAAAGACTAGGGCCTCCTGCTATTCTCACCACTTGAGTCAGTACGCTCTACGTGAGACTAACTGACTCTTTAGAGTTTCAGGAAGCAATCCTTACTTGAATCCTTACTAAATTATATAATGACGCACCACCACGAAACCTTCGTGGAATTACATCCAAACCATGAGGCACCACCATGAGCTCCCACTAAAAGGGGTCATGGAATTACGTCATAACCATGAGGCACCACCATGAAACCTTCATGGAATTACATCCTAACCATGAGGCACTACCATGAGCTCCCACTAAAAGGGGTCATGGAATTACGTCCTGACCATGAGGCACCACCATGAGATCTTACCTAGAGATTAATGGAATTACGTCCTAAACCATACCAAAATCATGTCTCACCAAACACCATAAAATTATCATACATATCAATCTCGTGCCAATATATATATATATATATATATAACCAACCATCCACTCAGGTTCCATACGAAGATCATACCAAAGTCATCAATTCCAGCCACACAACAGATCATGCATACATACTCATATATTTCATACTTTAATTAGGGGAAATCCACTCAATCATACAATCAATCCTCGAAAACAAGGAAAGAAATAGCATTAGAGCTTGCACTACTCTCGCTCAAGCCGTGGCCCTCGCTCAGGCGAAAGAGACCCTTCTCTCAAGCTATAGGCTTTCGCTTAGACGAGACTACCATCAGAAAGCACTACAAGTTTTGCGAGCTCTCGCTTGGGCGAGCTCTCCTCGCCTGGGCGATACTACTCTTCGCCCAAAAGAGAGACTCCCTCGCTTGAGCTACTTTTGAAGCGAAACACATCAGGTTCCCAAAAGCTCTCTGCTTGAGCTCTCGCTCAAGCAGCAACCTAGGTTAGCTTCTACTATTCTCGGCTAGGTGAGGCAAGCTCGCTTGGGTGAGACTATCAGTTCTCACCACTGTTTCAAGCACACAAAGCCAGAGATTCATCAAAAACAGCAAACAATGCATTTTCATTTCATCATGAACACCACACAATCACCAGAAATGCAAAACAGAAATAAAATTAGGCAAAATGAATTACAACACGAAACCTTAGCTTCCCATACTTGTAAAAACTACTGTGAAGGATTTTGGTACGAGCAGAGAAGCACCACAGCTCCTAGAACGGTTTAACGAGCTGAGAAATAGCAACACCAAAACAAAACTGGTTTACCAAGAGGAACCCTAGTTTGAACCACTAAAGCAAGACTTAGAAAGGAGAAAGTACAGTTTGAGAACTAACTTACATGAGATGGAAATGTGTTTTGAGCTAGCGTGACCAAGAAGGGGACCAAACCCTAGTAGAGCTTCTGTTGAGGGAAAAAGGAGAGAGTAAGGTGACTATTTTTTTTTTCAAGTGATTGCAGAATGAGAGTGTTAGGGCTGCTTAGGGGTTTTAGGCACCCTATGGGCCAACTTTAGGCCCAATAGATTAGGACAGACCCTTAAACATTAGGGCAGGAAAATAAGTGGGCCTTTCAATTTGTGTTGTTGTTATTTTTATTTTGTTTTGGATTTGTATTAGAATTAGAAATGTGTTTCTTTTGTTCAGTTTTGTTTTTCGGTACTTTTCGATTTACGGATTTTGAGAGCTTTTTTTTTTGTATATATCTTGCCCATTTACTATTGAGTTGAGAAGAAAAATAATTTTTTTGAATTATCTATATTAATGATTAATCTTAAAATAAACTTTACAAGTTTGTGAAAAAGTTGAGACTTGAGAAGGAAAAAGAGACTTGAGACTTCAAGATACTATAAGTCTACTATCATGTTTACTTTCTTGACAACCAAAACCAAGTTTTGTTGTTTTAATTCATTCATAATATAATTTTTTATTTCATATAAAAGTATATAAATATGTTAGAAAATTTGAATCAGTTATTCAAAAATCCAAAACAAGAGAAGAATTTGCTCTAATTTCATCACAAAAAGTAGCTATAAATAAATTTATAAAAGTAAATAAGAAAAATGAATTAGAAAATCGTTTAAACCTTGAAAAATCTTTAAAACATGACCATTTGTTGGATATTGATGAATTTTATTTATTTTCAGAATTAAATATCTTAAGGAAAATTATAGGTTTGGAAAATTATAAACCAATTGACATTTTTCATTATATAAAAATAATAGATTCTTTTTCAAATAGATATATAGCTTATAAACTAATGTTAATAATTTCATTGCCAGTTTCTTCAGTAACATCCCGACCGGATATTATGGATTTAATTAATATCATAAAGAAAATGTAAATAATCTTCATTTAATAAAACATCATTTCCCAAAAATGCAGGAAATTTAAAACTTTATAATAGTAATAAATAATCTCAAACTCTCTATTATAAATCAACATGAGAAATCCATAATAAAATTAAGGTCTAGTAATGTAAATTATTACAACTGTCCAAAACATATTAAAACTCTGATAAATTTCCAAACTAGTCCACGCTCCGAGCCTATGCCTCACCAGCACCACTTGCACTATCATCTATTTCCGTGTACCGCATACACGATCATCGCCAAACACAAGCAGATAGGGTGAGCTAATATCACGCAAGTACTCTCAACCACTTGAGCTAGTACTTTTCCACATCACATCAATCAATATTTAATGCCATAAAGGCTCCCACTACCCGCATTTATTACTTAATTAATTATTTAATTAATTAATTTTCATGGGTCTTACATCTTCGGTCGAAAAGAGTTTCTCAAAACTAATAATAAAAACTTATTTAAGATCAACAATGTCTTTTGAAAAATAAATGTTAAACGAAATTAATTATTACAAACTAATAAATAATTTTGTATCAAATAAAGGTAAAAAATAAATAAAATAAAAAGCCTCATTTTTTAAGTTTGTATTAACCTAAATTAACATTGTTTTCACTTGTTGCATGAAGAAAGCTTAATGTAGTTGCATAATGTGTATGTAGGGTCACAATACATACCTATAGGGTTTTTAGAAAAGAAAATATGACACATTTTGTTTGAGTAAATGATATTTGTACGGGTAATGACCGAGTAAGTGACTAATGGTATGTCAAAATAGAGCTTAGTGCACTGGAACAAACAATACATAGTTAGAGATCCTAAAGAAATTAGAGATAATTTGAAGGTAGAAATAGATTTAAAGTTTCTTAAGATGGTTGGAGTAGTTTGAAGCCTACACATCCTAGCAAGATTTGTTTGTAGGATCTCTTGTATAATCTATTATCTAATAACTATTGAACGATTATTAATGTCTAATTCCATGCTCGACATGTATATGCGATGTGAGAGAGTATAGTAAAATTGAGTAATAAGCTTAAATTTCACCTCTTAATATATATTTTGATTTAAAATATAATATTTTTTATATGCGTTCACACAATCTAGTTATTCTTTTTTAATATATTTATTCCTATATGTAAAAAGAAATTGTTAGTAGTCTCACATCGACTAGAGATAAGACCAATTTAGTATATATAAATTGGTGAAAACCTCACCTTACAAGTCAGTTTTGTAAGGTTAATTTAGGCTTAAAGTCCACCTTTTAACATGATATAAATCATGAGTTAGAGCTTATCCTAACGAAATTTGTTGTTTATTGGGTCTATTGTTCTACCCGTTATTGGACCACTATCAAACCACCCATTAATGTTTACTCTCATGCTTAAGATATATATACTTCAACGCGAGGGGGTGTTGGAAGTCACACATCGACTAGAGACAAACCCAATTTAGAGTACATAAGTAGGTACAAATTTCACTTTAGAAGCCAATTTTGTAAGTTTGAGATAGACTTAAAGTTCACTTCTTAGAAATTGTATCTACTTGTTTTTTTTTTCATTTTAAATTTATAAATCTTCTTATTTTTAACACTCAAACCCTTCTTCCTCTTTTTGCATTTTCTTTTTATCACCTTCTTCCTCTCTCTTTCTTTTTCAAGGCATAACAAACATTTCTTTCATCTAATAAGGTGCTACGTCAACAATGTCAAAAGTTTGTCAAAAAATAATTTGTTTTTTTTAGTCTCTGAACTTTGATGCAAAATAAAAATTTGCCTCTGTTCGAAAATTTGATACATTTTGGTTTTCAAACATTAAAAATGAATGAATAAAGTTCTTATAACACAATTACGTTAAAATATTTTGACGTGTGATACGCATTTTCCAATTGACATTGATGCGGTAATGTGTCAAATAATGTAAATAACACAAATGCTAGTATGAAATACGTTTGACACGTCAAAATAATATAAAATAATTAGGTTAAGAGGATTATATTCATTTACTTTTAAATTTGAGGAGCAAAATGCATCAAAAATTCGAACAAAAACTAAATTCACTTTTGCATTAAAGTTCAAGAACTAAAAATATATTTAACCATTTTTTCATATATTTGTCACTATTTGTATGTAAGATGAGCATTTTATGCAATAGAGAGCAAATTGGAGATCTACTGTGCGGAGGTTGTCACAAAGATCTTTTTTGGCAAGTTACTTTGATCAAGACCAAGAAGCAAGAGAAAAGGAAAACAGAATGCTAGGATTTACATGGTGGAGATTGTTGTCATCATAATTGTCAAGAGATGCATGGAACAACTCATGGTGGCTAGGAACCTAGATTCAAAGAAAGGAAAAAAAAAGGGTGGGGAATTAGAGGGAAAGCTTGTTATCATGATATCAACGTAGCCGATAAAAAAATGATATCAGTGGAGTTTTTTTTTTTCCTGATATTTTTATTTTTGTCGATTCAAAGAATTAATAAACTTTAATTATTAAACTGTAATTAGTGTTGGCATAAAAGTCTATTTGATTGACTCCGATAAACATCAGCTTAAGAATCAATTCGAATACTTTTTAAAATCTGTACAGATCAATTTATTAATTAACCTCAATAATTTTAAAGTCAACATTTTATTTATCTTTTATCTTCCACTACAAAGACGAGTGTCAGTTTTGGATAAATTTAAAAAAAAGGTACTTTGATACCACCATTTTCAACTAATTATTATTTGACACTAATTTTTTTTAATAAAATATCATTATTTGAATAAAATATTAATTTATATGAGTGTCAAAATGGTAGGATCGGTATCAAACTACCACTACCCTAAATTTATATGTACTTTTAACCCACTTTAGTTTTACGTTTTCTAGCAATTTCAAAATGTCTATTCATCATAATTTAACTATATAAAAAAATATTTATATTTCATAATTATAGACTAAGATGGGTAATATACAGAAAAAAAAATTTAATGTCAATTTCGGCTGGAGCAAACAAATCAATTTAGTTTGAGAAAGTGATATCATTACACTAATTCCTTAAATTAAAAAAAATGTTAATAAATTTATAGGACTTCAAATAACTTCTCAAATCAATCACTTCTTGTTATTCGAGTCTCAATATATTGTCACTTTAATAGATTTTTTTGTTACTTTATACTTTTAAACTTGTTTATTGATCTTTGTTTAGTTCAATATTTAAGTCCATAAATTCATTCACCATAATCCCCTAGGAATTTTTAGCAAAGGTAGCTATAATGTGATTTTATGAAGGATACACTAGTTTTTATTGTCATAGGACATTGTTTGCGATTCCTCCCATGCATTTGACCGAAAGAGGGGTTGAAAGAGATGTGCATGAGTAGATGGCCACACATGCCAAAATGCATGTGGAAATGAAACCAAACCCTACCCCACAATGACCCAATATCTAATCAAAATCGATGAAGCCTACAAAAATCTTCGATGGTGTAAACCCCTAAAACAACTCTCATAGGTAGGGCCCAAATGCTGATTAGTCTTGCAACAAAGGGCCCCACCACCCATCACCTACACTTCCCATGCTTCACACCACCAGGTGGAGCTACTCAAACCTCAACAATCAAACCCTAGACATTGTTCAAACTACTCTTTCTATTAATTCAAATATCACTCTCAATAAATACTTTTTCTTATACTTCATTAAAGATTGCTTTTCTATTTTTATACACAAAAAATATATTAAACACATCTTTTAACCAAATATTTTAGAATTTGTAACCTTATACATCTTTCTATGTTCAATATTATCATACATGTTATGATATACTCAGTATTCTTATATTATTTGTAAGGATGTGACAAAATTTTAAATTTTAAATTTTAAAGCGTTCAATTATTTAAATGCAGTGGTTAATCTTAATAATGTTATTTAATAATATTATGAATTTGAAGTCGAAACATTGACCAAATAATATTATCCAAAGATGAGGTAAAACAAGTAGATGTTATAGAAAAGAATCAACATTTTGATATATTTTAATTAGTTAAATTATAATTTTCGTTCCCTCTCATTATTCATCTATCATTTTCGCCTGTATTTATTTTTTTTTCTGATTTTTTAGTTTTTATATTTAAAAAGATTGTATTTTTATTCAATTTTTAATTACCATACATATAGTTATTTTGTTTTTACATTTTCATGGTACTTTAAATGAATGTGTTAGATCTATAGTTTAAGTGGATAAAAAAATAAATAAAACATATGTAAAATTAATAATTTTGAATCAAAGTTGTGAATTTTCTAAAGTCCTTAAATTACAGAAAACAGTATAGAAACCAAAATGGCAAACCATAAATTAAAAGGATCAAAATAGCAGTTTCAGTATTTCAAGAAATTAATTTTTCACCAATGATGAAGTGGTATGATAATTTACTCAAAAACATGAAAATATGAAAACCAAATTTCTTATATACATAAATGATATACTTATCAAAAGATTATGTCACATCACTTTAGTTTAACTCTTTCGAACTATTACCGTGTTAAGAAACAACTACTAATATACTCTTTAATAGTTTTTAACAAATTTATTTATTAAGTAAAATTTATGTAAGTCTCACTACTAAATATGTAAATGTCATCATCTATTTAATAAGTTCATAAATCTTTCATTGTCTATTTCATAAGTTCATAAATCTTAACTAATAAAATGAAATGTATCTAAAAAAGGAGTGTTAAAAGAGAGTTTTGCTTACCGTATCGTATTCGTATTCTTTTTCCAAGAACCAGGTATATACGCAAAGTAATTTATTGAAATCCGCAATATCTAAGCTATGATAAGAAGATAAGATTAATTTCTCTTGATAAGAGTTTCTTTTTGTAGATACAATATTTAAATTTGAAATCCATTAGTGTCAATTGCTAAAGTACTAGCGTGCTTAATTTTCTGGGGAAATTTTAAAACATAAGCAAAAATTGAAAAATAATTAGGTCACCGTTCGATGTTTTCTAAGTACAAAAGTTTACACCGAGCTTTGTGTGCGAATGGTTAAGATGGTATACACAACCCTGCTCGCCTAATTAATGCTCATTTAATGATGTTCCTGCCTGTGATGTGTATGTTCTTCCAATTTAGGTTTTGGTACGAATATATAATGCTCACATTTTTCTTTTAAAATTTACCATGTAAATTTTTATTTTAAAATATATTTTGCCAAGCATGAGCAAACACACTTTCATACAAACTCCTTATATCTCAGCATCAGCAACACTTTCATATAAGCTCAATTTGTTTAGTGAGACCAAATTCTAAAAAATCTCTTTTTTAATTAGTAGTGATAATTATCTAAAGAAAATCTGGTCAGTGAGAACTAGATGTTCTCAAGAGAATATTTCATCTTAGTTATGAACTTTCTAGATAATATTCTATATTAGTTCTGTCTGGATAATATTCTATATTAGTTAAGTGTGATTATGTCAAAACAATACTTAGTGGGTTTGTCAAGATCGATTAAGGTTCAAACATAACTGAGTTACTAGTTAGAAATGATTATATTTCAAACAATACTCAAGATTTTTGGTTATGATTAACTAAGTGTTCAAATAATGTTTAGATTTTTTGTCAGGATTAACTGTGTTTCAAATAATATTCAATTTGTAAATTGTAGCACAGAGTGAAAACTTAATGAGTTGATTGAGATTAGAGCTCTCAAAATGGGTTAGAACCTACGATCCAACCTGACCCACCAAAAGTTTGAGTTAGGTTAGATTTAAAAAAATTACAAATTTCGGTATGGGTTAAAAATTTACCCGATCCACTAAGAACCCAGATCATCTAGGTTGAACATGTGGTGAGCCGAGTTGGCTCACCAACCCACCCATAAATTCTAAATATTAAATTATATTAAAAAAGAAAAACCTAATGATTTTTCGTGGGGCTTTTAGATGGTGAATTTTGTTAGGGGTTTTATTGAGACTTTTAAATTATATTAAACTCAGATGGTAAATTTTGTTGGGACTTTTATTTTTTGTTTAAGTGAAGTTCATTTGATATATAATGAATTAGAAACCTTTTATATATTATATGGTGTTTCATATATATATATATATATATATATATGAATGAGATGAGTAAATTTTGGACGGTCAAGATTAAATGTTAATTAATAATGTATAATGGACTTGCATTGAAGAATTTTAGCAAAAATTTGATTTTTTTTTGGGATTGAAGAAAAAAAAATTGTAATTTTATTTAATTAATTGAGCCAACTCGTTTAATCCACCAACCCAAGGTGGGCCGGGCCGGGTTTGAATATTTTAGGCTCGCTAATTAGTGTGCGAGGTGTGGTTTGCATTATTAGATGAAGCAATTATTTCTTAAGGATTTTGGTTTGATGATATGCTTAAATTCAATTAGTGAACCAAATAAACTCGATATGGGTTCTTTCGCAATAAGTTAGCAAACTTATGTCTTTCAATATGAATTATGTAACGTCCCATTTAATTAATAAACGTAATTAAAAGAAACGCCACACACAAATAGTACGATATAGTAGTCTTGGGGTCCTTAACCCAACCCCTACAAACTAGGCACACCACGATGCCGAAAGAAGACAGTTGAAAAGTCTAACAATTACAAGTAGAGAAATAGAGCATATCGAAATACATGGGACAAAGCCCTAAAGACACTAAGATCCAGCCCATGCAGATCATGCAGCGGAACCATCACCTCCCTGTTGTCCGCGGGTGTTCCTCGCATCTGCTCACATCAACAAGTTGATGATCATCGCAAAAGAAAGTACCACACAACAGAACACACAACAAATAAAAGTAGGGTAAGCTAGAGCACAATAGATTACATCCATACGATCAAATATATATTCACCATACCATACACACATATCAATCAAGCATGTTATGACTTCTCAAACAATACACTAAGACACGACTCGACTCATTCGGATACATACAATCTGGTCGGATTCAGCGGATGCTCACACTTGTGGTGGATACCTCTGCTCACCCCCGAGCTATGTGTTACAAGTGTTACAATGAATCAATTTCCCTCACCACAAGGTTAGCCCTTAATGAATTATAGGCCTCATGCTACTCTCACCATAGGAGTCAGTCCGCTCTAAATGAGACTAACTGACCCCTTAGAGTGTCAAGATGCAACCTTACCTTGAATCCTTACCAGACCATACAGATGGGGCACCACCATAGACACCCACTAACAGGGGCCATGGAATTACGTCCCGACCACTGAAGCACAACCCTGAAGCCCCACCTAGGGATTCCAAGGGATTACGTACTGACCACTTACCAACAGGTATAATCAGCCAATAAATAAACATATACACCATGCATAGGAAATTCATACCAACACCCATAAACAACCCTCATGTATCACATGTCAAACCCATACCAACTCGTGTTACCAATCATGAGAAAACGTCTCCCCTCATATCAATATCATGCCACTGAATTACCAATCATCAATGCTCGCCATAGTTAATGACAGTTTTGTGACTACGTACGTATCCAACAACTCATGTACATTCAACATAAGTTCATGCCAAACTCACCATTCATCACATGTAAGCCTCCCCTCATTATATATACTCGATCTCATCATGCCATCATACAGTAATCCAATTAATCACAGGCCAAACATCCGAGAACGGAAAAGAACGCCAAACTGGACCGCATTCTCGCCTAGCTCCTCGCTCAGGCAGAGGAGTCTCGCTCAGGCGAGAGAGTCTCTCGCTCAGGTGAGCTCTCTTCACCTAGGCGAGAACGAGAAAACCTGGAACAGTGGCCTCTACACGGTCTCGCTTAGGCGAGACCCTCCTTGCCTGGGCAAGAAGCTCGCTCACCCAAAATGAGTTGGTCGCTTGGGCGACCCCTCGCGCGAGAATGCTTGGGCGAACCCCCGCTCATCTCGCCTTGGCGAGGCAAGCTCGCCTGGGCGAGATTATCAGTCCTCGCCCACTATTCACTCGCATAACAGACGAAACCAACCCAAACACATGTAATAATACATTTCACACACTCAGGGAAACATCCAGAACTATAAATCATGCGAATCATACCCAAACAATCATGATAACAACTATTTTGCAGAAACCCTAACTGCCCATACCTGGAAAGGGTTACACGAGGCTTCGACATGGGACCACGGAGCACAGCAGCTCGAGCGATGGACTTGTAAACTGGCGGAACAGCGGAACAGTAGGAAAATAAGATTATTTTCGAACCCTAAACGGTGGAATACAAAAAAGGGCTTTAGGGAGTAAGGGCAGTAGTTTTAGAATCACTTACATGGAGCAGAAAGTAGTATTGGAGCCTTGAGCGGACTAGTTCGAGACGGGAAAGCTAACCCTAGTAGAGCTCTAGTGGTACAGTAGAGACAGACGATTGCGAATTTGTGAATGAACAAAGGTGGAAGCGTTAGGGCAACCTAGGTTCAGCTTTATCCTTTAGGCCAACTCCTTGGCCCATCAGATTTGGGTCAGCCCTTTTTCGTAAAAAAAAAAGGGTACAAAAGAATAGGGCCTTACAAATTAAAGTGTTTAGGTTTTTATGAATCCACTACCAAAAGTAAATTGATGAATAATTCACTTATATTATGGATGAGTCACAAAAATCTTTAAATTAGTGAGTTCGTTCTCTTAACATGAATCTCAATGAATAATACATGCATTTTCCTCCAACAATTAGTTTTGGTATTTTGATTTTAGTAGTGAAATGGTGGATGAATCAAAAAAAAGAAATGGAGAATAAAAGATGAAGAAGAGAATGGAGATGAAGGTTTTGTAAGAATGTAAATTGCAATAAACTAAATTACCAAGGGTAGAACAAGAACTTGTAGAGTAAATCAACCAAAGTGGTGACCCAAATCTCTACAACCAACACTGAACTTAGCCATTTTCTCTCATTTATGGCATTACTAGACTGTTTAAAATTGTATTCATAATTTGTCACCCTTCATTTACATTTGAACTACCTATTTATATTTCCCCCATTTTTTTGACTATTACATAGCAAATAAAATAAAAGTAAAAATACATAAATGGAATAAGTTCCCAAACCTACCCACATTGTGTCAGGAGTTTCTGCAAAAAATATTGTATATAACTTCTCTTTTAATCTAGCTTTATCCCTTGTCTTGGTTTGCACTTTGCTCAATGTTTTTTGTAACATCAAAATTTAGGTTTTCACGTAAAGATATAAATCATACATGTTTAGCCAAAAATGATTATTTAAAACCTTACATAAACAAAAGTTTATTATTAATTGAAACTATATGGATTAAAATAATAACCATCCAATAATTTTCAATAATAACAACACTTAAAGGTAAATTGTCTTTAACATTTATCCGAAATAAAACTTAACAAAAGAAAACCCCGATTTCATTTCATCCTTATGTCAATCTACTCCATGTTGTTGTATTACCACATATTCCCGTATTACACCCCCGTCATACGATCATCACGTACACAACAATACATAAAACAAGGTGAGCTAACCACATACAATAATATATATGAAGATTAAGCATAACAAGGCAAAATAAGTAATCCTAAACATCACATCAGACCAAAAAGATATTCAAGCATGATAATCACTACCACATTCTATAGTTTTCTCCATTATCGGTTCACTGCCACATGATCTGATGCCCTAGAACTAGTTGGTTCGAGTTGTCATGCCTTCACGACACGAACCAATCTCCCTACTTCTCAAGGACTTACGAGTAACAACTTCGGTGAATTTCACACCGAACATTATACACAACAACGAGCCGAAACTAAGGCGAAACATTTGTTCCCTCTCCACTACCTCGCACGGGCGAGAGAGTATATCACTCGAACCCGTTCCACTGCCTCACACAGGCAAATATAAACCATTTTCACTACCTCGCATAGGCGAAGAGTTATCCTTGGTTCTCTAGGTATGATGGGTAGGCCTCATAACAACATAGAATTACGACCCAATTATAAAAAAAAAAGCAACCATTACCACATATGAGTTCCTAAACGCCTTCACGAGTTGGTATTTTACAAAGATCTTAAACCCAAATGATTGGCTTCCTGAAACCATTAGGAGCTTTACCAATAATTTAGAAAACATGTGGCTACACCTTATAACAGGAAGAAACCAGTGTGCTTGATAGTGCATGCATTTAAGAACTAAAAGTTTTATCCTCAACACTAGGTGATGAAGCTACTTGTGAGGATTGAATGGAAAGAAACTCCATGAAGGCAACAAAAGAGATGGAATAAGGTTGAAGGCCCTTGAGCAATGAGGTGTTCACAGTGAAGTGAAGGTTCTAAGAAGGAGAAGCTATCCTAGAGGAAGGAGGCTAGAGGAGATCTAAGGAGATTCCTAGCTAGCATGACTCTCATGGTAAAGTTTGGAGTGAACTAAACAAAGGCATTTATCATTCAATTCAAGAGTAACATTTACATGGTGCATGAGAACTTCTTTTATAGCCTAAGGAGAAAAAGGATTCGGCTAGCTCATTAATTCATCATATGCCAAATTCCTTTCTAGATCTAGATCTAGATCGCCTTAATTTGTGGATCAAGTGCCATATGGAAAGTCACACCTTCCACAATTCAACATGTGCTTAATGTGTTAAGTGTGGATGCTTTCTAGAGCACTATTCGACCAAGGCTTTATTTAATGAGGCCATTAGCCAAATTAAACATAACTTGGTGAATTCTTGATCCAATTATTCAATGTACAAAATATCCTCTTTAGCCCATTTGAATAGTAACTTGATTCTTTTAGGCTTCAAAGGATTTTGAGCATCACTAGCTTCTGGGTCTATTTGAGCACCCCTATAATGATTGGGCCATTGTTTGGGCTTGATGGGCTTGAGAGCATCCCTCTAGTGATTGGGCCTTTGTGTGGGCTTGATAGGCTTGGGCCTAAGTCATCATCTCCTCCCCCTTGGAAAGGATTTGCCTTTAAATCTTGATGTTCATCATTATATATGCCACTTAGAAAAGGGATTAAGTCAATAACATTGAAAATTGAATGAACACCCTATTCCTGAGGAAGATCTAATTGATAAGCATTGTCATTAATCTTCCGTATAATTTGAAAAAGACTGTCTCCACGGGGATTTAATTTAGATTTTTGCAAATAGGGAAATCCTTCTTTTCGCAAATGAAGCCAAACTAAATCACCCTCATTAAACACCCTAACTTTCTTGCCCTTGTTGTGGTACTTGACATATTTTCATTTGAACTTGATTTTGATTTCACACTTTTTCATGCAAATCCTTGATGAACTTTGTTTTTGATACCCCTTCTTTATGAACAAAATCAAAAGAAGTTGGAAGAGGTATTAAATCCAAATGTGTGATAGGATTGAAACCATAAACAACTTTAAAAGGAGAAAGCTTGATAGTTCTATAGACCACATTGTTATTGACAAATTCAATATGCAGAAGATACTCATCCCAAGACTTATGATTAACCTTCAAAATCACTTTCAACAATGTAGATGGAGATATATTGACTACTTTAGTTTGCCTATCAATTTGTGGGTGACAAGTAGTAGAAAATTTGAGCTTAGTCCTAAGTCTAGACCATAAGGTCTTCCAAAAGTGACTAAGAAATTTGGTATCTCTATCAGACACAATTTTCTTTGGGAGACCATGAAGTCTAACCACTTCCTTGAAGAATAACTTTGCAATATTGCTAGCATCATCTACTTTTTGGCATGGTATAAAATGAGTCATTTTAGAAAACTGATCAACCACCATAAAAGTACAATCAACACCCCTAGAAGTTCTTGGAAGACCTAAGAAAAAGTCCATGCTAATATCCTCCAAAGGGGTGGAAGCAATAGGCAAAGGGGTATAAAGGCCATGAGGCATTGCTTTAGATTTTGCATGTAAACATGTAAGACAACTAGAGAAATGTGTTTGAATATTTCCTCATATGGGACCAAAATAATTTCTCTTTAAGCATGATCAATGTTTTATCTACCCCAAAGTGTCCCATAAGTCCCCTGCATGCATTTCTTGAATAAGAAGTTTTCTATGTGAACTATGAGGAATACACACCCTTTCTTCTTTAAACAAATACCCATTGTTCACATAAAAACCTCCTTGGGAATTTTCTTGACAATCCTTATAAATGGATGAAAAATGAGGATCTTGAAGATACAATTCATGAATGTTATCAAAACCATGAATTTGAGCTCCTAATGTCACCAAAACAATATATCTTCTTGATAAAGCATCGACCACAACAATAGTTTTGCCTTTCTTGTATTTGATAACATATGGAAATTATTCCAAAAATTCCATCCACTTGGCATGCGTTTTGTTAAGTTTGTGTTGGCGTTTCAAATACTCGAGTGATTCATGATCACTATGGATGACAAACTCTTTGGAAACAAGATAATATTCCCAAGTTTGAAGAGCCTTCACATGTGCATAAAGCTCCTTGTCATAGGTGGGAAAATTATGAAAAGGTCCATTGAATTTCTCACTAAAGTAAGAAACAAATGATCTTCTTGTAATAACACAACACTTATTCTAACTCCTGAAGCATCACATTTTAGTTCAAAAGTTTTATCAAAATTTGGAAGAGCTAAAACAGGGGCTTGAGTGAGGCAAACTTTAATCTCATCAAAAGCATGTTGTTGTTTGTGACCCCATACAAAAGGTACATCTTTTTTATCAAGCTCATTAAGGGGTGAAGCCAAAGTTTAGAAGCTAGGAATGAACCTTCTACAAAAACTTGCAAGACCATGGAAACTCCTAATATCCTTAACATTTTGAGGAATAGGCCATTCTTGGATGACCTTGATTTTCTCAAGTCAACATGGACCCAATTTTTTGTGACTACAAAGCCTAAAAAGACTACACTATCAATAAAAAAGTGCACTAATCAACATTTGCAAAGAGATGGTTGACTCTATGAATGGAAAGAACTTTCGCAAGATGACCTACATGAACACTAAGACTCTTGCTATAAACCAAAATGTCATCAAAATAAACTACAACAAACTTACCAATGCAATCCCTTAGAACATGATTCATAAGATGCACGAATGTACTGGGAGCATTATCACTAACCATTCATATAAACCAAACTTGGTCTTAAAGGTGGTTTTCCATACATCACCCTCTTTGATTTGAATTTGGTGATAACCACTCTTAAGATCAATTTAGGAGAAAACATTTGCTCCATACAATTAATCCAACATATCATAACACATTAGCAACTTGCCATCTTTTTTTGAAACTAACAATACAGGCACAACTAATAACATCCTATCTTTGCTATATTTTCTTTTTAAAAAAATGTCTTTTTAGTTTAAATAATTATTTTTTGTTGTTTACTTAGGAAAATCTAGTTTTTATAAAAATGTGATAAAAAGGTTGTTTTAGTAAAATAAATTAGTTGTTGCAAGGAAGCCTTTCCTCTTTGCTGAAATTGTTTTTAACGCTTGGTCCAATTTGTCTTTTATTGCAAAGCAACCCCTAATGGGTCAACTATACTTGACCAAAGTCTCCCTTTATGCAAAACGTGCGTTTCATTTTAATTGGCTCATTCATCCCTTGCTTTTGATAAATGGAAGGTAGCGGGAGCATAGGAACGCGAAGCCAAAACTTGATGCGCGATTAAGCATGATGAGAGCGAGCCTGATGTGTGATGGAGGGATCAAGATCTCAAGATCACATGAAAGCTGATTCGTGATAGACGAAAGTGTGAGAGATGGACAAACGAGAGAGGATCAAAGCTGATCAAAGGGCAACGAACACTAGGTTTTAAAATTGCAAATCTAGTTTAATGGCAAGAGGAATTAGGTTAGGTTAATTTTTCTTAGTTTTTGGTTCATTTTCTGAATAGGGATTTTAAGGGCAAAATTAGGGTCTTTTGGTTTCGAGCCCTAGAGTGCCGAGAGAGAAATACTGAGGCTAGGGTTTGAGGTTCTTGTGGGAGAGTGAGGAGAGTACAATGTAAGGGGTTCTTCTTTGATGAGCACACAACTACATTTAGAGATTGAGGTTTTCTCCAATGCGTTGAGTAGTCTCACTTAGTCAATCACGAGCACAAAGTGGTCGGGATTGTGCTAATTTAGTTTCCATTCGCCATTTTAATTTTCAGTACTTTGCTTTATCTTGTGTAATCCTCCACTAATTTTCAGTGAAATATATTGATTTTTCTTCCATTCCAATTTCCAATTTTGAGATTTGGTTACTGATGTTTCGCTTGCATTTTTTCTGTTTCTATAGTCTTTAAATTCAGTCCTTTAAATTTTCGTTTTCAATTCAGTTCTTATTTCTCAGTTAGAGATTTGATCCTGGGTAAAATCTGCACACGTTAATGTTCCCATTTAAGGACTACGTGACCCCAAAGGGGGCACACATTACTAAGATGTCTTTTTGAGTGTAGATAAACCCTTGTTCATTCACTACAATGGATTTCAGTTTAAGTTCTGTGTTGTTGTCACTGTTTATGTTCAATTTGTGTTTCTATGATGGTGTTTGAGCTTGGATCATGTTTTGCACACAATTTTTGGTTCCTTTTTTGAATTCATATGACCCCAAAGTGGGCATAACTTCCAAAGATGTCTTCTTGAGTGGAAGAGATTCTTCGTTCAAACACAAACAAATTCAAGTTTATTTTGTAGCTACATTTCTGTTTAGGCATATCTCATGATCATCATTTTATATTGTTGATTTAAGTTTCTACACCAAGTTCATTTCTCTTGTTTCAGATTTAAGTTTCTGTAGCACATAGTTTGGATTCATGCTTGCTATTAGGGATTGTGATAGAACATTTCATCTCCATTCATTTTAGAAAATTCATCCATTTCAACTTTTTGCTTTGAAATTAGTTTAGTTTAGTTTAGTTTCATAAATAAAGCCTGGTGGTGTGTGAATTTCACCCATTTCATTTTGTTTTCACGTTTTGTATCCCCATGGCACTTATGTTTTAATTTCTTGTGGCTGCATCATGGTTAAATTGCTAGTCTCCATGCATATTTAGATTTTGGCATCTGCATATGCATATTTTAGTTATTTATGGTTGAGTAGTCGCATTATCATTTAAGATCCATTGTTGCACTTTGGTTTCATACATTTTGGTAGTTATTTTCACCTGTATTTTAGATTCACTCAGTCATTACAACTCTAGATCATGATAAAGTATCCAAGCATTCAAATTATCCTACTGTGATTAGGAAAATTTGCATTGCATCTAAACTAATTCTATTTTGGGTTGGCTACAATAGTTTAATCTTGAATACTATCTTCATTTAGCTTTGCATTGCATCTGAAATTGAAAATGATTTGAAGTGCGTTACTATTATGCCTTAATCGTTTCTGACATGAATATGACCAACTCTTGTTGTTGTCATAAATCAGATTTCTACTGCTCAATTGGTTTCGTTTCATCTTTCATTTGCATTATACATTTTGCTTCATTTCTAGTTGCATGCTAGACCATTTGAATTTGCATTCTGCAACCCCAAGCATGAAATGATTGTTGTCATGAGTAGTTTCTTTTGTTGCCAATTGGTTTTTCATGTGGTTGTATCCTATTCTATTAGTAATCGTTACCTTTCTTGGTTACTCATCATTCTAATTTGGTTATCTCGTTTATGCATCCATATTTCCATACAATAAACTCCCAAATATGCTCTGGTTTTAGTAAATTTACTACACCTGGAAACTGATTTGAATTGTGTTATTGTTTTCAAATCTAAAATTTTGCTCAAAGGACATTGTCTGCATTCATTAGCACCACTTCAATCTAGAATAGATTCATGAGTGTGAATGTGGTTGCAATTGACTGAATTTTCAGTTTGAGACCACATGAATATCATGTTTTTAATGTTACACGTGAACTAGTACATGCTTTGATTTCTACATCATTTTCATCGATAAATATGAAACTTCACATTCTATTCATTTAGGTTATCCATCATTTGAATTAATGTGCATTCCATCATTCCTTAGATACCATGCAACAACATTGCATCTCATGGTATAGTTTAGGTTTGCATTCATGCATGTAGTTTAGTTTTAAGTAAATAAATTCAATTTTCCTTTATTTTATTTTTCCCTATTTTCTTTTATTTCATTTTTAGTAAGATTTAATTATACAAGCTAGACTTAACATACACCATTTCCTTGGATTCGATCTTGAGTCATCTTCCCTACTACATTAGGTGGATAATTTAGGTTTCGATATTATAAGCGTGACTGTAAAATTGAGTTAACAACACTAGGACTTAGTCTCTTTTGAACCCAACCATTATCCAAGAGATCTTGCACTTGAGTTTCTATCTCCTTGGTTTCTTGGGGATTTGTCCCATAGGCTAGTTTATTAGATATACTAGCCCCAGGCACAAAATCAATTTGTTGTTCAATTCCCATAATAGAAGAAGGCCCAATGGGTCCATCTTTAAGAAAGATAACATCAAATTCTTTCAGAAGATTTATAATGGAAGGAGGTAGATCCTTAGGTGAAGAATGACTTGAAGTGCATGTGAGTGTTCCTTGACACAAAAGGAGGTATGAAGGCTGTTCCTTATGAAGTACAAGAGCTAAAGATTTTTTAGTTAAAAGTACTTCATGTTGAATGAACTCGTAGGATGGAACACCACTATCCCACACCTCACACTCTTTTTTAGCTAACTTTTGGGAACTTTTTTTTGCTCCGCCTTTCTCCTAACACTTAATTGTGCTTGATCCTCGACTACTTGAGAAGGAATAAAAGGATGAATCACAAACTTCTTTTTATGACTGGGGAGAGTGATCTCATTGGTATGACCATTATGACTAGTTTGGCAATCAAATTGCCATGGTCATCCCAAAAGGATATGACAAGCTTCCATTGGAATTACATCACATAAAAGTTGATCTTTGTAATTGCCAATGGAAAATTGTATGTCCACTTGATGGTTAACTTTAATATCTCCATCTTCATTAAGCCAATGAAGTTTATAAGGTTTGGGATGAAGTATTAAAGCTGAGTTCAACTTTTCAACCAATCTAATGCTACCACAATTGCAACATGACTCACTATCAATGATGAGAGAACACATATTGTTCAAAATATTGCATCTTATATGAAAGATGTTCTCTATTTGATCATTGAGAGGAGCACTAGGTTGATTATTGAGAAGTCTCCTAATCATGACAAGACGTCCATCACAAGGATATGCATCTTCACTTGAAGAGGTAGGAGAATGCTCATTTTCTTGATCACTAAAAGTAGCCTCATCTTGGCTATTATAGATGTCATGTCCCCTCAACACAATAGTTGTTTTTTTAGGACAATCGGCCACCACATGACCATGTAGCCACTCAAGAAGGTGGGAAATACTCTCTATTCCTAGAGTTCCATGTGGCCACTAGGAGGAAATCTTTCCAATGAGAGCACGAAATGTGGTCATTCTCTCCCAAAGGAGATAAGTCTCTCCCTTACTATACAAGCTACCCTTTTAGGCTCATATTGACTTGAAAGTCAATGAAAAATGTGTTCCACACTAATGGGCTTTCTAAGGCCCAAATTCCTATGGTACTTGGCCCATTATACAAGGCCTAAAATAAAATCTACACTATTAAGCCCATAATACAAAGCCCAAAAATAAATTTATACTACTAAGAGTGCATAAAGGCGACTCAAGAGAATAAATGTTTTGGCTCACTATAATAGTTGATGCCCACTCATTTTGTATGCATTGGCCATGGCTGGGGCGTTATCCATCACATTGCGAGAAAATTTGTATTTTTGAGTTGATCCAATTGTCCAAACACAATCTCTCCTATCTCAACTTCAACATCTTCAATGTCATTGTTCATCTTTGGTACAAGCAGCTTAATGCCTTTGAGTTACCTTGTGGGCCTTATGCTCCCACCTTATTTGATATTGGTACTCTTATAGGATTTAAACCTCTTGGCCAAACCTACCATATGGTTCTCTTTCCCTATGATTACTTCTTAGTTGAACATTTCGTCGATGATTCCACCGTCCATATTAGCCTTGAAGAACACTTAGCCTTCTTGGTGTATTGGTGATAGCCTCCTCCTTAGGCTAGGTTAGGCCAAAGCAAGAAGAAGAAGCTAAGGTGATGATGATGCACTCGCAGAAGCTTGATGTATGAATGGAAATGTCTCTCAATTTTGGTGTTTGAAAGGGTAGATGAAGGTTGTTTGTCATTCTCTAAGAGAGGCTATGCCAAATTTAGAGAAAGGGGTGCTAGAGAGACCTATTGAGATGCTCTAGCAAGTGACTAAGAGAAGAAGAACAACTCAAATTTTAATTAAGCATAACATTATCAATCTCAAAGTGAATAATATATGGGAGAGACACCTCTATTTATAGAGAAAAGTGTCTCCTAAATGGTCAAAAACCTAGAATGCTAATGATGAATTAGGCTTAGGCCCACTTCAACACCCAATCTCCAGTCTAGGCCCAAGCCCATCAAAAAGTCTAGTCATAAGAAGTATGATGAAAAAAATTCAATAGGGCCTAGATTCACACAAGCCCAATAGGCTTAATGGGCTTCATATGCTTTTCTCATGGGTCAATTAAGATGTGAAGATATGATGGACTTCAAGAGGAGCAGTAATATAGATTTACTTTAGGCTAAATGTTAGGCCATTGTTTTCCAATAAAGGGCCAACGTACAATTTACCATAGCTTCAAAATTAGGCCAAATTCAAGCACATTTGAAAGCATGGCCGAGAAAGTTCATCAACTTGTATTCCATGCATGCACCTAAGGTAGGCTACACATTTGCATCACATTTCAAGGTGCATGTGCGTTTCATTTAGGAGGAACTCTTTACTATAAGTAAGAGCCTCCTTGCCTTGTTATCACGACTCTTGAATTTTATTGGTAAATAAACCTATGTTGAGATAACTCCATGCATTTGCCTATGATAGAGTCACGACTAGCAAGGCTTCTCCCTAAGCTCCTATAGCCACCTTCCCCTATAACTCCAAGCCATTCCATGCCTTCCACCTTGCGCCATTCAACTCCATTGCTACAAGGGCCTCCAAAACTTGTCTCCATTCTCATTTCCACTCATTTACGCTACAACCATGGGCTTTTTTTCTCTCCTCCACATCCAAGGGAGCTCATCAAAGTGGTATTAAGAGCCTCTCAAGCCAACTACGTCTCAATTTTGAGTGAGTTCATCAATCCTTTGGTTGGTTTTGTTCTTTTCTTGTTGTGTTCTTTATCTTTGTGTGTTGTTCTTTGAGTTTTCCACCTTTCCCACCATTGAACATTTAGTCTACATGATTCTTGAATGATCACATTGTACAACTCCTTGATTAATCTGTGCAAACTTGTTCATAGGGTCTAATTTCTTTTTTCTGTAGTGTTGTTTGTGTTCTTTGGTGTTCTTGATCATTTTAAATAGTGAAATCTTGTGTTTTCAGTGTAATTTTTTGATTTTGATCATGCTTACATCTTGTCAAGTCATGTTTCTTCCTTTCTTGTCATAAAAATCTCAATTTAAGCGGTTATTTTTTGTTCATAAGTGTTGAAAGTTCTAGTGCAACATTACGCATGTAGCCATGATTCATTTGAGGAAGCTAGTGGATGTCAAGAACTGTTTCAGTAGTTTGATTCAATTTTCATCATTGGAATGTGCTTAATAGTGTATTATATGTTCTTTATTTAGTCATACTTGAAGATTATATCATTTTTCAAGTTCATACAATTGAATTCTTTCAAGAACATATACATTTTCAACACAGTTTAACTACACCAGTTTTAGTAAAAATTAGTGCATGCACACTCTTTGTTTATGATTTATACTAAATAGATGCCTGCACCAAAATTCAATCTGATTGTTGCCTCTAAAAGTTAACATCTGGAAGAAAATAAGAAAAAAAGAATCACTGAAAACAATTAATAAATGAGTTCAAAAATGTACCACACCTAGCCAAACTCGACCAAATAAGTAAACAATGCATATACCAAGGCAGCCAAGTATTCAACCTAGGCCGAGTCAGCCTAACTTGTACCAGTTCTAACCTAAACATCTAGAGGAACAACCTGCACCTCATATAACCAACATAAGCCGTCAAGGTAAGTAGCTGGTCTAGACCGACTACTTCAGCAGACCCGGTAAGATTAAAGCCCAGGCCAACCACTCCAATAAACTTAGTGAAAATAGAAGCCCCCGCGTTCAATAGGTCTTAAAGGCCTGGGTTAGGGCCCAGGCCCACTCACAACCCAAGCTAGAGCCCAAGTCAAGGCCCGGCCCATGAGGTAATCATACATCATTAATGATCTATACATACCGGGAAGAGACCAACTGAGGAGATAACATATTACATGGTAAGGTGACATTTGTGCTTGACTCATTTTATTTGTTCTCTGCAAGAACAATTGGCGCCCATCGTGGGGCACGAGACGAACACCTTTAGTACCCGTTTTTCTCTAAAGATGGTTTCCACCCGTAGCAAAGCTGAAGTGAACAAGCAAGCGGATGCTTGTCCCTCAGGACCTGCTGGCATCACCCCTGATCTGGCCGCCATCCTAGACGGCCAAGCGAAGACGCAGCAAGAACTCGCAGATATGAAGAAACACAGCGCTGACGAGATGGAGGTGCTACGACAAGAGAACTCTCGCCTGAGGCGAAAGATCGAAGCTGATCCCAACCTGAAGGGGAAAACCAAGGAAACCTCTGAAGTTGCAAGGTCTCCGGCCTTCCAGCCCACGGAGGAAGAAAGCGAATACAACCCCACTCTTTACACCTTCACCACCACTCAACAAACACCCATTCCCTCTACCCACCCCCTCACTTCTCATCCATTCAATCAGGGCGCACCGCACCCCCAACCCCTGACGCTACCCTCCCTACCACCTAGATCCCCTACAACATACCCACCACCCTACACACCACACATGTTCCACCATACAACCCATAATACCTTCCAACAGCCCACATCCCCCCTCACAACCTTACCTCCACCTTCCCTGCTATGATCAACCATCCCATCCCACCCCACCTACTCCCTCCTCACCAGCCTAGACGCCGTCACCCCTTCACTGACTTTATCGCCAACACCCCTCTTCCTGCCTAGTGGGAACCTTTCACCCTGGACCGCTATA
>Ga0099823_1000590_pt1 | contig 25355 bp, 21 predicted proteins | sample CowpearedBW_FD_76831 | JGI IMG/M metagenome (GOLD analysis project Ga0099823, IMG submission 76831) | Root nodule microbial communities of legume samples collected from California, USA - Cow pea red BW | ecosystem: Host-associated > Plants > Roots > Nodule | place: USA: California | collected...
CATGAAGGATAATTCTTTTAATTCAAGAATGAGAATCTTCTTTGACATGTAATTAAAAAAAAAAACTTTGCTAAACTCTGTTATGCCCAATTCTGAAATCAAGTATTAATTTTTCCTTGGCTTTAATTTAGGTGCAATAGAAACAAGGATGGAAGAATTACCGAGACAGATATAAAGCAGGTTATTATTTATTTAATGTCTTAATTCATAATTAACTTCACTAGGCGTGAGGCTGCTTAAATTTGCATGTGTTAGTTGTCTTGTTCCGCATGTTGGGTTGATTTTGGCTCTTCCGCAGACAAACCTTGTATAATTAATTCTATGTGCTGTTTATACAAACCGTCAATTATAATTTGCATATTTCTGTATATAAGTGTTTGATGTGAGTATGATTGTTTTTGTACTCATACAGACAATTTTATTAACTGCTTCTACAAATAAGCTATCCGTGACACATGATGAAGCAGAGAACTATGCTTCTTTGATAATGGAATCTCTGGACAAGAAAAACAAAGGCTACCTTGAGGTACCAATCAAGCCTCAACCCCCCATTACAATCCAACCCTATTCCATATTTTATTAATCTAAATACAAAGAGTCGTCATCATTTGTAGATATCCCAAATGGGGTCTCTATTCAAGGCAAGTCTGTCAAAGGCACACTCTCCAATGAAACAAGTATCAGCAACAACAGGCAGCACACAGAATGTTCATAGTAGCAGTGGTGACTTTTGTGAAGAGCAAGAACCAATGTCAAGGACGGAAGTGTTGTTCAGAACTTATTGGAGACGTGCTTGGGTTGTTCTGCTTTGGTTCCTTGCATGTTTGGGGTTATTTGTGTGGAAATTTGTTCAGTACAGCCATAGATCAGGTTTTGAAGTCATGGGTTATTGCCTTCCCACTGCTAAAGGTGCAGCTGAGACCTTAAAACTCAACATGGCACTTGTTCTTCTCCCTGTTTGTAGAAACACCATCACATGGCTCCGCAAGCACCGTCCCATAAACTCTGTCATTCCGTTTAACGACAACATCAACTTCCACAAGGTAAACTTCTCTAATTCCCCCCTCGTTTCATGCAAGTTGTTTATACTTCTTAAGGCTTATTCATATTACACTTTGATTAATATCGATAAACAACATTGAATATTATATGAATAGTTAGATAAGCTGTCATATTCACCAAATGATTCGACAATATATGGTTGTTAATCAAATGCATGTATACGACCACCAACTCCTTCTGTGTTTTGGTAAACAAATTTTGGATTGAAGCACTGGTAAACAGATAGGAAATATATTATTGTTAGATGGATGTATATGATCGCCGATTCCTTTGTATTTTTGGTAAAAAAAAAAAAATTGTTTCAAGTATTGATTAGCAGACCAAAATGATGGATGTGTATACATTTTTGTATTTATCTAAATTATGATCTTAAACAGTTGAACTTGACTGAAATATTAAAGATTGTTCCTATTCAATACTATTGTTTGATGGGCTGTAGGATCATGTGTATATTGAATTACTTGCAGATATTCAATCTTTTTTCGTACTCTAGAATAATGTGTGAGGAATTATGTATACAGAGAGGGGACAATCTTTAATTATTGGTTGGACTTTTGAGATTGAGTTCCTACCAAAATTCTGAGAAATAGGAGCAAAACCACCTTGTACCATTGACAATAACAATGATGTGAATACACAAAGTCTTTGGGTTACGTGTGCAGGTTATTGCAGGAGGAATAGTGGTGGGAGTGATATTGCACGGAGGAACGCACCTTGCGTGTGATTTCCCAAGAATTAGTGAGTCAGACAGATCAATATTCCGGCAAACAATTGCCGCAGGATTTGGGTACCACCGACCAACGTACACAGAAATTTTGGCCACGACGGAGGTGACAAGTGGAATAGCCATGGTGGTGTTAATGGGCGTTGCATTTTCACTAGCCACCAAGTGGCCAAGGCGTCGCTCACCTGTGTTACCGGTGACTCTCCGTCGTGTCACTGGCTACAACACCTTTTGGTATTCCCACCATTTGTTTGTCCTTGTCTACGCCCTCCTCATCATTCACTCCATGTTCCTGTTCCTGACCGACAAGTTGATGGAGAAAACGGTACCCCTTTTTCATGTCTTTTTCCGTCCTTATTCTACCTGTTACTGTTTACTTTCTCGTGATTCTAGCCTTGATTTTGGTGATTTACCTTTGTAACGGTCTTTCTCTGTGAAACTACAATATCTAGTTTTACATGGTGAAGATGTTTTTTAATCTAAAACCAGTGCATGCAATGGTAAAAAGTCAAAATCATTCGAACTTGGTGTTCTATCGCGTGTGTTTCTCTTTACATTTTTTAACATGCATGTAACTCTTTTCTCTCTTGTTTCACCGGAACACAAATATTTATATAAAAATGTGACATTGATAATGCGGCCAATGTGCATGCTGAATTATTAGCTCTTCTGAATTATTTAAAGTCCTTGCGACGACTAGTTTATGCTAGTTGTTTACCATTTTGATTAACACAGTAGCAAAAGTTGTTATAAAGCTCTTCAATTTATTAGCTTTCTATTTTCTAACGTGCATTATTTTGGAACATAATTTTTATCGAAAAAAATATATAAAAACTTGACATTGAGAATGTGCTGTGTGAATTATAAGCTCTTCTGAATTATTTGAACTCCTCGTTACTAGTTTATTCCTAGTTGCACACATTGTGATTTAGAGGATTGCTATAGTTCTTATAAAAGCTGTATAATTTAAAAAATTACAGAACAAACTTTGGTGTAGAAACTCAATTTCCATCTATCTTTCCATGTGCAGACATGGATGTACATAGCTTTTCCAGTTTTGTTGTACACTGGAGAGAGGATCTTCAGAGCCTTTAGATCTGGATCTTATGAAGTTGATATTTTGAAGGTATTTGATCAGCTTTTTCCATTTTCAACTAATTTTGTAAAATCTGTGGGCTTAAAGTTCTGTAAAAAATTTATGGTACAGCCCAAAATATGAAAATTTTCAATTTCTTTTATTGTTTTTGTCAATGATAATAATAATGTTATCCTCCCCTCTTTTTTTCCATGTAGGCTAGTCTCTATCCAGGGAAAGTTCTGTACCTCAAAATGCAAAAACCAGAAGGTTTCAAGTTCCACAGTGGCATGTATATATTCCTCCAGTGCCCTCAAATTTCGCCTTTCGAATGGTACTTTTATTTCCTTCAAGTGACAATTTCATTCAAGATATTTTGCCATTTTTATTTTAACTAAGACTGTTTGAACAAATTTTCCCTTAAACACTTAAAAAAAAAACATTTTTATAAGTTAAAATTAACTTATAGACTACGTGATATGTAGAAAATTTATACTTTAACTTCTCTAAATTTTTATTTTAATTTATATATATTTTTTATTTTGTCTAAACAAAAAGTGTTTATTGATAAATATGTTCAAACATATCCTATTTCAATGCATTCTTTCGGTTCTGTGATGTCAAGTAGGTCAATGAATATTGATGTTCTATTTGAGTTTCTTTTGTCTAAATTTTCAGGCATCCATTTTCCTTGACTTCAGGGCCACAAGATGACTACCTCAGTGTGCACATTAGAACACTCGGAGACTGGAGCTACCAAATATATGATCTATTCCAAGAGGTGAAGATAACAAATTTTAAATTGTATGCTTCTTATATTCTTTGGACTCAATTTCTCCTCGATCTGCAGGCAGTGTTATCACGATCACAGGGATGTCCAAAACTGTACATAGATGGCCCTTATGGTTGTGCTGCTCAAGACCATGTAAAGTATGACATTCTGGTATTAATTGGTCTTGGAATAGGAGCCACACCTTTCATTAGCATCCTAAAAGATGTAGCTAAAGGTGTCCAGACAACAGAAATTGATCATGTAAGTTTCTTTGTGTTTATTCATGTAAGCATTTTCTTACTGTGATGATAATGTCTTCACCAAAATTCAATTGCTCTGCTTCTGTTTCTTTGAACAAATGCCACACTTGGGCATTTGAAATAGAGTGGTCTCAGAAAATGCAGCTTAACAAAGGGTCCATTAAAAGCATATCTTTATTGGGTTACAAGGGAGCCAAACTCTTTTGACTGGTTCAGAGATGTCATGAAAGAAATCTCAAATTCAACCAAAAAGCAGGTATGCCTAACTGCAATTTTGTTTTGGCCATGACATTGGCATTATGCTCACTGTAGAAACTATATCTTTGATGCAATTTAAGATCTTCGAGCATTTTCTTACCAATCTAGTTTTCTAATAACCTTGAAGTCCGTTGTGGAGATGCACAATTTCCTGACCAGTGTACATCCAGAAGGAGATATTCGTTCGGCTCTGCTAAGTGTCATTCAGGCCTTGCATCTTGCCAAGAATGGCACTGACATAGTTTCCAGGACTCCTGTAAGTGCACTTCTCCTCAGTTTTGGCCAATTTATGTAGCCAAACTCTGTAAATTACAAGCAAGCTTTAAACTTGATGGAGTGGCTTTAATGAAAAACACTCAAGATACTTTATGTTTGATGCCTTCTGGTTGAAGCTAGAATATGTTATTGTCTTTTCGCGTATGTTAAGTTTGGCATATCAAGACAACATTCTTCAATTTGTCATTTCGAACAATCTTGTTATTAACTACTCTAACTTAAAGTCGTTTGGAAGAATCTTGACATCAACTACCAAAAAGTGAATAATTTGTCACATTCAGGCATGTTTTGCTACTGCTTCACTAAAAAACCATTTCTCCGTGGAAATTTTCAGATACACACACATTTTGCTCGACCAAATTGGTTCAACATATTTTCTAGATTGGCTCGCAAGCATGGAGGAGCTAAGATTGGTGAGAAAATTATCCCTCATCAGGATTACTAATTTTCTTTTTCTGAAACTTCTTACTTGGTATACATTCCCTACTTTGTGTCTAGTTTAATCATTGAAATGGAAATTTAATTTGGAGGCTAAAGTTTTACCCAACTCTGTTCCAAAGAGGTTAGATTATCTTCCTAACTAATAATGTTGGTTTTTTTCCACAGGGGTTTTCTACTGTGGCCCATCTAAATTAGCAAGAGAGTTGACGAAGTTGTGCACCAAATTTTCCACCAAAACCACAACTAGATTTGTTTTCCACAAGGAAAATTATTAAACTTGTTTCTGAAGGAATGACACCTGTTGTACCAAGTAGGGTTACCTTCAGAATCTCGGGCAGCTTCCTTTTGTTTTGCCAGAGAATCTGTAAATACATTTGCTGCTCTGGTGCCTCCTACATACCAAATTGAAGGAGTGGTTCAGCAACTGAAGAATGAAAGAAAATACCTTAGTCCTCATTCATCGTTGTAAGTTGAGTATCTATCCATTACATTTCGGTTTTTCCTATAGACCTCAAGTAGCAAACCATACGTATAGGAGAAATATAAATGATGAATAAATTTTACAAAAAGTATTACAACCATACTTTGTAATTATCCGGTCTTTACTTGTAACATTAATCTATATCCCCTTTTCATTACAATCTCTCATATTTTTAAGCAGCAAACTTTTACACAGAGCTGAAGTGATGAGTAACTAGTGATCATACAACCAACCATCAAACAAACTAGAACTTGTACATATTCTCTAGATTCATTTCTCATTAGGATAAGAACAAAGATCAAATCGACAAAAAAACGTTGTTTTTCTTCTGCTATGCCTATTTCTTACTATGTTACTTTTGCTGTAATTCAATTGCTCCTCCAACCGTGACATAATTATTTATGAGGAGATTTAAATCTTGTACACCACTTTACCATCAGTTCTTCAACACTAGCATCCATGCGGGTACCAACACCACCCCACACAAGCATGTGCCCAACATCTCCAAGGGATGACCCCGTTACCTCGTACACTGCTTTAAACCCAAGTCTACTGTAGAATCGAACCAACTGCGAAAACAGTATCAAATTCAACCTCTCCAGTCCATAACCATACATATCGAAATAAAGCCTACGTTGTTCCATAAAGGAAGAGAAAAAAACCTATGAATCGATAATGTAAAGATTTCTTACATCGATATTTAAAATAAATTTAGTAACTTTTATATTAAAAAAAGTTAAAATCATAACAATAGAATAATAAAAGTGTAAAAGAAGTAGAAAATATAATGAGTAAAAGGTGTGAGATTTTGGATAAGGTTGGTGAGAAGAGAACCTTGGAATGGTAAAGATCGGAGTCATTGATGGCCAATAGCTGCGCTGTTCTGCAGCCAGAATCATAACCGTGTCGAATTGCAACGGCTCCAATGAACAGGCCAAGGCCAAAGATTGATTTCTCCATGCCCAGTGTTTCTCTCCGTAGTTTAATCGAGTCCAAGTGAAGGATTTTGCCATCTACCCAGAATCTTACGAACCCCTCGGCCCTTCCGAGCTCTGCGTCGGTTACCAAGCTCCTTGCTGTGATTCTGAAAAAGGGTCCCAGAGTTTTGAGGTGAAGGTCGAGTTTCTGCGCTCGCGACGCTTCTAGAATTTGGGACATGGTTGGCAGAGTTGCTTCGCCGGTAGCATTTGCGGTGGCGCGTGGGAACTTGGATTTTTGAAGGGAATTGAAGTTGAAGAGGGATGAGATTGAAGTGAGAGGAAGTTGAGGTGTGGTTTGAAATGGTGGGTTGAAGAGGGAAAAAGCGTTGTTGTGGCATAAATTCATAGTCATGTAGGCACCGAAGCCGATTCTGCTCCAACTTTCGCCGAATCCCACACTTTTTATTTACAAAATTCGGTAAAACAGTTTAAGAGCGTAGATACGAATGCTCTCCTACAGAAGATTATTTGCCAACAGTTTCTCTAATTCTTTGCTATGTAATGCATTGTGCCCGTGTCTTCATAACACTGTCAAGCTTTATTTTATGTTTTTTTATAATAAAATTAATATTTTTGACATTGATTGTATCAAACATAATAGTATAGTCAATTATTAATAAAATTTTAAAACTTTAAATTTCAAATAAAAGAATAATTTAAACTTGTACCTAACATTATAATGCCTGAAAAAAAAATATCATACAATATTTATAAATTTATAAATAAGTTAAAAAGTACATTCAATTTTCTTCATATAATAATATATAAATATCGGAATTATAGATATTTAAAAGAATATGTATTTATACATACATTAGAAAGAAATTTTGTTAATGTCACGTAACATCTTCTATGTTATCATGTCTAATGTTACCTACTTTTCTACACACCAAGATTATAAAAGTCTCACTATATAAGATTAAGTTAATAATCCAAACAATCGGTGACAACATATAATATATTAATCATATATTATAATCTCAGTTTAAATAATACTACGACAAGTTAAACTTTAACTATCATCCAAAATTAGGTATATCTTCAATTACATATTGGATCATCCTGAATAATTTGACATACTCAATATTTTAACAAAAATTGTATTAAATATGTCTAATTAGTAACTAATACTTGATTAATTTAAAACATGTTGAAAATTTATTCTAATTTTCATGTTAATGTGGTTTGTCAAATTTATAACAATTTGGTGCATAAAATTTCTTTAATTTTTTATATCATAGGTGTCATAATTTGTGATTTAGGTTATAAGTGAGATCAAAACATCTCATTTTTGTAATGAGATCATCTACTTAAAATTACCATAATTGGAGTAAAAATATTATCTAAGTATTTTTCATTACAAACTCATGAAAGGATTACAACATCATATTAGGTGTTAATATATTCATCCACACTAAATTATAGTACCACATATATGTATATCATAATCATTCTCACTCAAGTGTGCACACACATATATACCAAAATAACACAATTACTATTACGTGTACATCACTTAAGCACATTTATCACATTGTAGTAACCTTACATTACTTGAGCAACACCTATAGAAGAGGCTATTGGTTTGGTCTCTCTCTTGTTTGAGTGTCATCTTATCATCGCTTAAGTGATGATCCTTCCTTTTGCATCACTCAAGCATTATATTAGTGCCTTTGTGATGAGTACTTATAATTTACTTTGAATGAAAACTTTATAAATTATTTAAATTTAAATTTTAAATCTAGATCTAGATCAATTAACTAATTTGGATCATGGTCCTCATGAGTTACATTTTCGTCATCAAAGTCATGTGTATCATGTCTAGTCTTCTCTTATATTTTTCCTTAATGTTTGACCAAGAATTTAGTGGGTTGAATTTCAAAATTTCATTTGTTTCCTTGCCTTTCAATGCTCATCTCCTAATTTTGTTAGACTTGAATAGACCCAAATACTAAATTATTGTTTACAATCTAAAACTTACATTCAAAGTAGATCTTATTTTAATTATTGAAGACTAATTAAAACCCTCTTTACTCATTCCATGACTATTGGATAAATCACGATACTTATAGTATACTACAAGTTTAAAAAATAGTATGCACAACCTTCTCCTCAAGAAGATTATTACTTGCACACTCTACTAAACTTCAAAAAACACTATGTAACATTGTCAAGTTGGATGAATATTGATTTTGATGTTTTAAAATATATTAATTTTTTAATATATCAACATCAGTGTATTTTAAAAACTCAGTAGAGAAACAATTCCAAAAACTCACTAAATAATGAGTTCTACCATTGTCACATCTCAACATTTGAGTAATATATTAAGTCCATGTTAACACTTCAACAATATTAGCAATAAGTATAATTATTATTATTATTTATTGATCGAGTATTAATCCATCCTCGAATAATGTGAATCCAAAAACATCACTACTAGTTTCCAATAAATAAAAAATGGAAAAATTAATGCATGTACTCTATTTAAACTATCCCATAACATTTATTATACTCACAATAATTGATATATCATGTATAAGATTCTATCACAAAATTAGCATTATTTAACAATTACACATTCATGCATATGATCATATCTTAGTAATCATATAATTTGCACATCTAAAACAAAATTCAATTAAATATATGTTATAATTAATTATTCTTGAAACTAAGACATTTTAAAACAAAGTAATGGCATGTTCCATTCATTTTCTACTTGGTCAGATAAAGTTTTGCTCTACTATCTATAAAACAAGAGTTCTCTTTGATTAAACGAACTAATTAGATTGGACTATTTATACGGATTTGAAATGTAACACTGATTTAATGAGTTTATCATGATCAATTATTTATGAAATATAATATAGAAACGTTGGTGTCAATTGTCATAAGCAAGTGACATTGTTTTATATTACATAAGTACATAAAACAAATTTTGAATTTCTAGGACAATTCTAATAAAAGCTCAAAGGGTCACAATATGGATGCTCTGAAATTTGAGGACCCAAAGCGCATAACACCTGAAGTTTACATATATCTTGTCCATAAAAAAATAGTTGTTATAATAAATTATTGTCAAATAAAATTACAATATAAAAATAAGTATAAAAATGTATACATATAAATATCTCATTATCTTATATATAACATATTTGAAAATTTTCTAACAAGATCATTTTAGCTAGGATAAGATGACTTTCTTTAAATAAAGACAACTTTTTTCATCTGCTATCAAATTACAACTATTTTTAATAATAACATGCAAATTTAATTACTCAATAAAATATAATAAAGTATTGTAAATTGGTCGCATAAAAATGTACTCTTGTCGACCTATCGTCATTGGTGGACTTTTTTTCTTTAATTATAGGCTAAGAAAATGGTTTCAAATTTAAGAAACTAAAAAATAACTAATTAATTATTTAATATATTTTTTCTCACTTATACTCCCCCTCTCCAAAAAGTTTCTTGAAACAATGAATGAAGTTAGAAGGAGTAACTAAGTATTTGAAATAGAAAAATATGTAAAAAACTAAAACAAAAAAACAAAAAAAACAAAGGAAGAAGATGTATGTAAAATTAAAATACTACGAAGATATAAAAAACTCGAATATACCCGGATAACACAAATTATTAAAGTAAATATTAAATTAGTTAGATAAAGAAAAGTAATAAATAATATATTAAATTATATTTTCAGATTTTTATTTTAAATGATTTGATTTGATTTGGTTATTTTTACAATATTCAATTTGATACTATAAATTTTTAAAACAATATATTTGATGTAACCTTTCTTCCAATACTCCCAACGTTAATGGGATAGGATTCATGGGAAATATTAGATATTTTTTAGAAACAGTATATCATATATTCAATATTCTTATAACATATAGATCACATCTAATTATTTAGATAAAAGAAGATCAAAAGTGTAAATTAAAATAAATAAAAAAGTTATATAAAGATTAGAATACTTTTACTAATAAGAATATTTTTAGGTGTTATTCTTCAATAAAGATAGATACACATAATATCATAATTTAAATACAACTTTATCTTTAAAGAAATGTCACTACAAATTACACTCACAATATAACTTGCATATTTAAAAAAGATTTATTTGTTGTAAATTTTAAGGATGCAAAACAAAGCGACAAATAAATAATATAGTCACGCATAAAAGAAAATTGTATTATAAGATAAGATATGAATCATATCTTTAAAATTTAAACTAAAATAATTAAACTAAAATGATGACATTAGAAATCCACAAATGCAGTGTGTAAACATGTATATATATAGATGCACTTGTTCCTTTTGTATAGAAGATTTGGTGTGTTTTATTGGTTTTACCTGAATACACAAGACCGGAACCCTAGCAAGCATCAATGGCGTCTTCGTCGTCGCTGACGAAGCGATGCCACTACGAAGTGCTCGATCTCTCGCAAGATAGTTCTCCCGAGGAGATCCGCTCCTCCTACCGCCGCCTCGCCCTTCAGCGCCACCCAGACAAGCTCATAAAATCGGGTCTCTCCCAGGAAGAAGCCACTGCGCAGTTCCAGGAACTCCAACACGCATACGAAGTTCTTTCCGATCCCAAGGAACGTGCTTGGTACGATTCCCACCGTTCTCAAATCCTCTTCTCCGACCCCAATTCCCTCTCCAAATCGGTCGTCCCGGACCTCTTCTCCTTCTTCTCCAACACCGTCTATTCCGGCTACTCTGACACCGGAAAGGGCTTCTATAAAGTTTATTCTGATGTTTTCGATAAAATCCACGCTAACGAGATCAATTTCGCGCGGAAAATGGGGCTTGGAGTTGATGCGGTTCGACAGGCTCCTGTAATGGGGAACTTGGATAGCCCCTACGCTCAGGTCACTGCGTTTTATGGATACTGGTTAGGGTTTTGTACTGTGATGGACTTTTGTTGGGCGGATGAGTATGACGCTATGGCAGGGCCGAACCGGAAGTCGCGGCGGCTTATGGAAGAGGAGAATAATAAGGCGAGGAGGAAGGCGAAAAAGGAGTATAATGATACTGTGAGGAGGTTGGGGGATTTTGTGAAGAAGAGGGATAAGAGGGTGATTGATATGAGGGTGAAGAAGAGTGTGGAGATGGAGAGGAAGAAGGAAGAGGAGAGAGAGAAAAAAAAGAGGTTGGAGAAGGAGAAGAAGGAGAGGGCCATGGCGTATGAGGAGCCTGATTGGGCTAAGGTTGAGGAGGAGGAGGTGGTGGAGGAGTGGGTTGAGGAGGGTGAGGAGGAGAAGAAGAATGATAAGGAGTTTTATTGTGTGCTGTGTGGGAAGAAGTTTAAGAGTGAAAAGCAGTGGAAAAACCATGAGCAGTCCAAGAAGCATAAGGAGAGGGTTGCGGAGTTCAGGGATTCCATTGGTGATGAGGAGGATTTGGAAGAAGGAAAGGAGGGACTGGGAAGTGAGGAAGATGGGGTTGGAGTGGATGGTGATGGTGGTCATGGTGTTGGTGATTTGGAGGCGAGGATTCGGGATGGTCTTAATGTTGAAGAGGGGGTAATTAAAAACGGGGGTGAATCGGATGATGATGATGATGGTGGTGGTGATGAGTTTTACGATGCTTCGCATGTGAAGGAGGGGGAAGATTCCAACGGGTCGGTTAATCTTGATGATAGTGGCAATGAAGATGATGATAACGATGAAAATGGTGTTCTTGAAGCAATGGTGGCTGGCCACAAGAACAGAAAGCCACGAGCTTCAACCCACAAATCCAAGGCTGCAATAGCTCAATCTCAAATTGAAACTGAGGAGGATGAATTTGGCCCTATGGAATACAGCAACCGGAAGAGCACAAGAAAGAAACGTAGAGCTAAGAAAGAGAAGGGTAGGGAAAATTGGGAAGAATCTCAGGGGAATGCTGGCAGTTGCAATGATGAGAATATAAACGGTAATGGAAATGATAATTCTCGTGCAGAGGAGTCTTGTTCCCAACATTTTGTGGAAAATGGGGATAACATTATAGGAAATGAGCAGCAGGTTAGTAGAGGTAATAAGATTTCAAACCAACCTGCTGATAAAAAGGGAGCTGGCAAGGACACAAAAATCAAAGCCAAAATTTCATCCAAAGGAAGAAAAGCCAAGGTAAGAACTTCGGAGTATACCTGGACTGTTATTCTTGCCTCATAAGTCATTGAAATAATTTCAACATAATTTAAAAATTCTTAAACTTATTATATAAGAATCTTATACACGAATATTTAGATTATTGATGTATTATTGAGAATGTTTTTATTTTATCTCCTATCATATCTTTACGTGAATTGTTTAGAATTGTTAATTTGTCTTTAAATGAATATATGCACCTGCAATATGGGTTCTGCGTTATGTTTAGGGTATTTTAAAAGTTGAATTAACCTGATTTTAAATTGTGGTTATGCGGGATATATTAGTCGTTAGTTACCTAAATACAGTAGAATGCTGGGAAATGGAGTAGCGGGGGCCAAATTCCCTCCTCGTTCAACTTTGACTTCCCCCAAAATGGAGGAGATTTGAATGTTAGATTGGGTTTTACATTAATTAGACTAAATTATCTTAAATTCTTTAGTTTTATTTGACTATTCTAAGCTCTAACTATGATAAGGAATTTTTTTTATCTCTGCTTCCCTTCATTCACCTCCACTACTACATAGTGCTCCCTGTCCCTTCTTTTCTTTCAACCAAAAACAGAGCTTTTAAAAGGACCAGACACCACTTAGCCATCTTCTGATCGATTAGCGAGCAATACCTGACGTAATTTGTTGACATGACAATCTGGGTTATTTAGTTTTCCAATTTTTGTCATCTTTATTCTGTGTTATAGTTTGACAATCTGCTTTTTGTGCTCCTAACTGATTGTGATTTTGTTTCTTGAATAAGGTGACATCGAAAAACGTTGGTAATACTTGTGATGCGTGTGGAGAGGAGTTTGACTCAAGGTAACTAACTTTATGCCTCTCTTAGTTATCAAAATCAAATTTCATATTGTTCTAATAATAAATCTTGCTACATCATACTAAACTGTTGCATAACTTCGTTTGATTTGCTACGCAGAAATAAATTACATAAACATCTTGGCGATTCTGGGCATGCGACCATAATAAGAGGTCGATAAAGGAAACTGCAGTTGAAGTTATTCAATTCAAGCGCTTTCCCGAGTATTATTCCAGTTCGAGATATTGACCAGCAAAAAATACTGGTCCATTCTTTAATTCTTAATATAAGAATTTTTGTGTAATCCTTCGGCAGAATGCATTCTGTTATTTGTTTAGTTGAGAGAGACATGGATATAGAGGTCTTTGCACTAATTTGCTGGATCCCTTACTACGTTAATTTTTATAGTTTCATGTCTAGAGCTGAGAAGTGTTTAAACGAATTAGAGTGTAAGAAATTCTTGAATGATTATAGATGATCTTTTTAATCTTTTAAAATATTCACCAGGCTCAACGAATATTGAATCCACCTAACAATCTCTTGTAAACACTTCTATCAGGTTGATCTAATTATGCACTTTAGAGATAATGCAATCTAAGTGTCTATGGTCAATTATTTTAAGCATTGTCACATCAAATATTTTGTAAAGTGGTAAAATTAATAAAGTTAAATTATTATTTGTCAATTAATATTAATTTGGTTCTCATTTTTTTTAAAATATTCAATTTAATTTTTACTGTTAGTTTGATTAGATGGTGTTAAAGTTATGTATCAATTTTTGTTTTTTTTTAATTCTTAATAAAAATATTTTATTAAGAATATTATCATAAGATTTATAAAAAAATTAAATTGAAAGTCAATTTAAGAAGAGATAATATTGCTTCATGTCTACAAAAATTGGGATTAAATTGAAACTAAAAACAAATATAGAAATCAAATTGAGTCATTTTAACACTTGAGACAACTGTGAAGTAACACGTGTAAAAATTCAAAAAATAAAAAAGAAATTAAAAGAAATTAAAAAGTTCAAAAAAGCATAAATTGACACGTGACGTTAGATTTTAACACCATATATTGCTTGACAAATAGAGAGACCAAAAGAGTAATTTAATCAATTAATAAATTGGCATGAAACCAAGTTTACATGCACTTAAGTAGATATCCCTGGGAATGGTTATTGTACCTTCCACGGAGAGCAACACAATTGTCAATACCCAATTTCGTCCGGGTGAATAAATTTATTTTAAAAAAAAATATAAAACCAAATTTTCTTTAAAGATTTTTCAAACTTTAATTTTAGAAAAAAAAAAGATGAAAAAAAAAAGGAAGAAGGAAGAACCCAATTTGTTATTAATTATCACACTCATCTTCATGAGTCCAACAACTCAAATATTTTATACCCTTTGTTCTTTGTTCCTGATAGAGGAATTAGTGATATGATTCTAATCATTAGAAGCAATATCTCTTCAAATGATAATAATCAATATTACTAATTGAGATTGATTTTGTGCTCTGATTTGTTAATGATTAGAATCAATATTACCAGTCTTAATTTGATTTTGTACTCTGATTGACTGCAATTTGATCTCATAATGTGCTGCTATCATAATCAATTACTTCCTTATATTGTTCATTACAATTAAAGCAGATAACATTGATATTGCAATGTGTGAATATAGATACGCACTTTGTCATGAGGAACAAAAATATTCTTTACACTTTCTCTTTTTTTTGTCAATACCACTCACATAGTCACACCTCCTTTCTATCTCTTTTGGGGGAGAAGAGCAAAATTCTTACTAGAGGAAGTAGGAAAAATAAGGAGAGAAGATAGTTATAATGTAGGGAACAAAAGAGATTGATAAGAAAAAGGAGGAACGGAAAAGTTTAAAAGGTATGTTAGTGGCAAATTTTTTCATTTATTCATTCCCAAATTCTCACTATATTTTGTTTTAATATTATACATTTTTTTCACTTACTTTTGAGCTTCTTTTTTTATCTTATTCTAAAAATCATAACAAAAAATAGTTTTCCTCGTTTCTTTGGTGTTTGTTTAACACCAATTTTCAAAATTCTTTTTCTTCAGAAAATATATAAAAAACTAAAATAAAAAATGTTTCTTTGTTTAATTTCTAGTGTCTATTTGACCGCTCACGTCACATGACACCTATTTCCAAATTTCAAAAAATAAACATTAAAAAAAGTTTTCAAAATTAGAAACAAAAATCAAATAAAAAAGTTTCTCAAATAGTTTTTCATAAAAAACTATGTAACCATGATTCTCTGTTCACATGGAGATACGTAGGAGTGATGATTAATCCTCGTCGGGTCCAAAAAAACCAAAAAATTATTTGTTTTTGTGTACATTCATTTATTGCTATTTTTGAGGAAAATTAAATATTTTGAAAACCACATCTTTTTGCATGTTTAATGAAAGGTAATGTCTTAGGATGGGTGTTGTGGAGTGTTAATAGCTTCCTCACGCATAACCGACTTCCGAACCCAAAATCTGGTTTTTCGCAGACCTAATTTTATCTTTTTTTGTTTTTCCTTAGTTTTTCAAAATAAACTATTGTAGCGACTTCAAACTTTGTTTTTACAAATTTTATTTTTAATTCATCGTCCTGTCAAGATCTCGGTTATCACTACAAAATCCTGGAAGTACTCGTGGGCCAAGCTCTAACTAAGTAAACGGTTGTTGGACGAGGAAGCGGGCTAGGGAACACAGTATCCAACGTGCTCGGGTTTGGGCTTCAAGGCCAACCTTCTTGGGCCGGCCTTTTTCCTTATCGTAGGAAGCTCAACTCGTGTCTGGTTCACGTCCGAGTCATTAACTAACTGAAGAGGGAGTGCAAGAGGGGGAGCAAAAGCCTACCTCGACGCCTCGTGCGCATAGTTCATGTCAACCCCTCTATAAATACAAATAAACACTATTGGAAAAGGGGACAAGGCATAAAGGCGAAAAAGAGTTTACTAAAAAGCAAAAGAAACAAGATCAATAGTAGTTCCTCGACGAGAGCTAAAAAGCCAACTTGCCATTTGGCACCCACCGCACACCTACTAAACAGAACTTGTAGAAACTTGAGCTGGTTGGCCGCATGACAACATTGTCCGTTGAACTCTCTGAATTTGGATTGACCTACAAAAGTAGGGACCCAATAAAATCATAGTTCCTAGTTGACTTCCTCATTGAGCTCCTGATCAAAAGGGAATCACTCGCGTGATGGTCCCTTACTGTTGACGGCTCTTCCAACAAAACGGATTGTTGCGTCAAAATCGTTTAGTATAGATACTAAAAAATATTTATAACCTAATACTGAGAGCTTGTCCTTTAGACGATCCATTCAGTGCATGTACAATCTAATAATGAGAGCTCGTCCCAACGAGGTACTAACCCCTCCTAAGACATAAAATACAGTGATAACAGATATCAACCAAAATAACCAATTTCATATTTTCAAAATTGGCAGGGTCACTTCAGCAATCACAAAGGCCACTTAGACATCCACGTCGAGCTCTACCATTTTCCACACAGTTTCAACAGGCTCCTCCACGGCCACTTCAACCATCAGGGCTCCATCCACCACCTCTTTGTCCACATCAAATTTCCCCATATCAAGATTAGGCATAAAGAGGGCAACCTGCCCCTTGGCCTTCTAAAACCCAGCAACGTAGGCCTCCAGCCCTCCCTCCACCAGAGTTGTGGTTTTTGCCTGCAAGCGTTTCACATCAACCTCAAGGTCGCCAATTCTTGCAGTCAACAACTCGGAGGCCACCTTGGCCTTGCCTAGATCCATCTCCAAGTTGCTCTTCTCTGTTGTTAGCTTAGTAAGTTGGTGGCACGCGCATCCAACTTGACGTCCTTGCTTGCCACCTGCTTGGCCAGCACCTCATTGGTAGCCTTCAATCCCACCACCTCAGCCTACAACGCCTAAGAATGTTTGCCAACATGGTCGCCTCCACCGCCAGCTTGTCCAACTGAGTGTCTTTCTCTTTCAGTTTTTGGTTTGCAACAGCTAGCTCGACCTCTTGTCGAACCCTCTCCTCTTTTGCATCCAGCTGGGCCATCCACTTGGGATGCTCCTTCGCGTACTCCTTCGCGACACTATAATCGCAAACACCCGTGCCAACATCACCAAGCTCAAATCAAGCATCTCCACCATGCCTACGTTGTTGATCATCTGACGGTCACAGGGGTTGGGTAGGTGCTTGCACTCTATATCACTCCCCCGCATGTCTAAATGCCACAACGACTCTACACCCGGCGTCATGGGGTGCTCTAGGCGAAAACTCGAACCTTGGCAAGTAAAGCCAGGGAAGGGGCCCACGTTGGGGGAAGGCATAGTAGACGGACCAATAGCTGATGTACTCACCTGAACGGTCGACCCCTTAACGCCTCGTTGACCCCAGGCTCAGACACACAACCTTTCCCCTCATGCTCTTCAGAAGTATCACCAGATGATAAGGCCACCACTTCGACCACCACTTATGGACCCCTTCAAAGGAGGGGCAGAACGAGCCCCGATCACTTCGCGCTCTATCAATGCCAGCATACCAATCTTCTGTTTCTTGGCAGAAGGAGTGGCAGATAATCTATAGAGATGGAATCATTTTCGCCACCACCTTGTTGTGGCAGTCGAGACAAACACACCATCGAGTTCCCTCATGGACGGTGGCAGATAATCTATAACTTTGCTTTAGCTAGGGTCGGAGATTTAATCTATAGAATATGGCTAAAACAAAAAACACTATATAATAACAAATATACATGCAATGCAGGCACCATCATAGTTGCAAATAAAACTGTAGTTCACGAACGAAAATACGATAAAATACAAACTTTTCAAGCACTGTAATGTGGGGGATGAATGATCTCTAAGGGAATACTTTTTCTGTACAAGTTGTACTAGCAGATTTTACACCTAAAGTAAACGACGCGCCTATTATAACGATTTAGCAGCACCTTCTATATAAGCAATGGCTTCCTGCTCCGAAAGTTGTTCTCCCTCTACCAACCCTTTAATTAAGGAGTTGGCATACGCCTTATTAGGGGCATGTAATGGTAGCTTCCCAGATTTGAAACGTTCAATATCAAGAAACGAAGACCTGGATAAAGTAACATAAATGTCATGACAATGACCAACAATTATGTTACCCAAATGCACAAATACAAATTATAATGTTACTCACGTCATGGTAATCACAGGAATATCCTGCTCCTTTCCTAAGTAGACAACATTGCCATACCAAGCATCCTGCACAACATTAAGAAAAAAAGGTAATGAGCAGACGCTGGAATTAAACAAAATAAAAAAAAATGCATTAATTATTATCAGAAAATTGAGTCGGAACAAGGGATACATACCTTGACAACCTCCAGGGAGTTGAACTCCTTGTCAGAGATAGCATTCAAGGTAGTTATATCAAATAAAGGAGAGGCCGCATCAAGGCTTAAAATGTTCTCCTGAAATAAAATATCATTGAACTGCTCTAGCCTGTAACAAATGTGGACGAAAATCTAAAGTCAACGCTTCCATTGGCTACATAAGAAAGCCCCCCAATAAATGATTCAACAATGTCACGCTCTAACAGGAAAACTTTGAAAGGGACATACTATCTGCGCAAATAGAAGCAAATTTGAACTATTTACTTACGAAATTTTGTACAAGCACATGTAGGTCTTGCCTTCAAACTTTTTTTCAGGATTAAGAAATGCAACGCCTCCCAGTCCCCATGAATGCGACGAATCACGACCAAAGAATATATCACAAGGGAAAGTCTTCCGCATGATCTCCTTTGGCAAAGTTCTGTCAACTGAACCAGAACACTGCTTCACCATACCATCCACCTGAAAATCAGTCCTGAATTCTTCAAAAAGTGATATAACAGACAACAAAAGAAATAAAGCTAAAGAAAAAGAAAGTACGAAAGTAAAAAATGAAAAGGTTTCGAATTCCTCATAAACTGAATAATCAATACATATATTGAACAACCTATAGCCAGAAAGCATGACATTTAATATTGTCAGATAACAGAAGTTCACTCTATCGTAAAAATGCAATCGCCTGCAATAAAGTATAATATATTTAAAATCAAAGAAAAATTCCACGACTAATCTACCCTTCCCTTGACAAATGTTTGAGAGCATTATGAAAAAAATGGCAAAAAGCTAACGAAAAAGAATAACTTATAATTTGACAGTAGCGATACTTTTTAACTTTCATAAAATTGGGGATATTGTAACCGAGTTTCAATCCCTATATAAAAAAAGAGCAATATCACTTGAATGTTGTGTTACCTGTCCACCTTCTAGGTAGCAATTAAATCTTGTTTTCCACATATTTGATCCATACGAGGCATACCATATATAAACATTTGACAATGCCGATCGCCAAGTACTAGAAACATGAATCTCCTCATCTGCATAAAGCGCATAACTTGTCAAGTAATGAATACATGAAGGTCATGTACCATCCTTTTGCCAATGAATTGCATCAACTCCAGTGGATCCAAACAAACTTCGGAGGACCAAAATCTAGAAGTCTAATGAAACGCATCAATGGCCAAACTTAAGGAGTTAACATTATATTTTGAAAAAAGAAAAACATCAATACTTTAGAGATGTTTCTCCAATTATAAAAAAAACATCAGGGGATCAAGGTTACCAGCATCAACTTTCAGATTGGAAAGTGGTTTCAAGATATCCTCAATAAGTTCTCCATGATTTTCTGAACTTCGTACACCCTTATCATCCTCATCTTCAGAGTCCGAACTTGAAATTAGAGTATGCTTGCAAAGGAAAAAGAACAGCAAAAATATTTAATGAGTACTTGCCGATAAAAAGGAATGATAACAAGATAGGTAGACAGAAATGAACACAAGAAAGATGTACAAAATGGAAGATTTGAAAATAAAACCAGACCTTGCAATAATTGTAACATTGCCACCATGTTTTCATTTTTATTGAAAAAACACTGAAAAATCTTTATTTTTTTTTTTCAATTTTCAGCGGATTCTTAAATATTTTTTTTTCTAAAATGTACCTAAACATATTTTTATGAAAACAAAACAAAAGGAGCTCAAAATAAAGGGGACCCAACCCATTAGTAGAACATCGAAGTCCCTTTTTCGACCCAAATCATCTGATTATTTTTGTGAACCACTGGGGACAATTAGTTGAGCATTCAGCTCAATTCCCACACGACAACTCCATGAAAAACAGTAATGGAAACTACATTACCGGAGGGGGGCCTATTTGTGAGACTAACTCTGGTGGTAGTTTAGATGCAAGTGTAGGCCAAAATGGACTTAACATCTCGCGAACCTGCAAAATATGCATGCCACTTTAGCACTAAATTATGGAATTTCATGCACATCTCAAGTAGCATAAATGCCATGTGTATAGTAGGAAAGAAATAGATAACCTCACACCCTCTCTCTGCCAAGGAGAGAGAAAAATAAGTTAATTTTATATCCCTAAGAGGGAAAGGACATAACATCAGTATAACAGGTTCTTACCGCTTGAATCACATGCCATGTAGACTGAAATGGATAGGCCTTTAAGGATTCGGTAACAGACTTGCCAGTTAGCAAAACTTCCAAGCAAGCATGCATTGATTTTGCAATGGAATCAAGATTATATCCCCCTTCTAAAATCAGTACAATCCTACCTTCAGCAAAATTCATCAACTGAAATAAAGGAAAAAGGTTCTGTTACTAATACAGGAAACAGCATATTGAACTTGTATATTTTTTCAAAATTTAAAATTAGTGAGAAGTGATATCAAAATATTAAAAACAAAAGGTAGCATAATTAAAAATAGTATGCTGAGACGGAAAAGAAATTAATCAATAGTCATTCTTATAAGCCTACATATTAAATTCAGCTTTGCTAATAACTACCTTTTCTTCAAATATAGCATATCAAGTAACATACTAGCATTAGAATAAACAGTACGAAGGAAGCAATACTAAAATTCAATCTTAAAGTAACCTTCTCCAACAGAACAGAATAACCAGCTGCTGTGACACGACATCCTCCAAGAGGGTCACCAACAGCTGTGACAAAGAAGTGAATAATTATTACTTGTTACAGTTAAAAATAATAAATTAACATATCAACTGAACCAAATCCACTTCCTTCTTGCAAAACAGGTAAAGTAGACTTCAAGTACAAATGCTAGCTAGCAATGCTCCAAAGCCATGGGAAGAACAAGTGATACCTCTCCTCCCACACAGATAACAGAAAAACCCAAACATTACATTAACATACCTGCATCAAATCCAGCAGAAACTATAATTATGTCTGGATTAAATTCTTTGGCAACAGGAAGCAAGATGTGGTCCCACACTGCAAAGTAATCTGCATCACCACATTTCCCATTCTCCCAGGGGACATTTATATTATATCCTGCACCTTCTTCTTCTCCGACCTTAGTATAAAATCCGTCGTGATTAGCAGGATAAAAAGTCCCAAACTCATGCCTGTATGAATAGAAAAGTTTAGTTGATTGAGGATCAACTATGAAATTGATACAAAGTTTATCTGAAGTGCTTAAAGCAAAAGTCCTCCTCAGAGGTCCAAAAAATAGTAAAAGAAAGGGAAATGATCTAGCAGTCAAGCCCATTACATAAGCTAACACAACCATGAGCAACAAATTTTTACCTTCACAGAAGTACTAATAAAAAACTACAAAATCACCGACCAGTAAAACTGACCAGAAAATATGTGAAAATAATTAACACACCTGTGAACGGAAAAGAATAAAACTTGAGAGTCATTCCAGAACATTTTTTGAGTACCATTTCCGTGATGGACATCCCAATCAACAATTAATATTTTCTTCACACCTAAATCAGGCTGTTGCACACAAAAAATTAAAGGTGAAATTCTTAGTAAAATTGGCATTGGCAGTAGTGTAATGTAACTCACTCTTTCCTCTAAGAGATATCTTGCAGCAACCGCCACATTATTGAAGAGACAAAATCCCATAGCTTCATTATGTTCTGCATGATGACCTGGGGGCCTCACAATGGCAACAGCTGAATCCAATTCCCCACTTGCCACCTTTTCAACAACCTACTTGCAAAATATATTAGATTAGTTTTGACTTATCAAGTAACATATTAGCATTATAGAGGCGTCTTTGCAACTATAACCTATGCCCACCCCGTCACTAGACAAAAACAGTAATTTTCACCAAAACAAGGAGACAAAATATAGAGACAGCTGTCAAGCTGTAACAATCTAACTGAAGAAATCTCTGCCAGAGATAAATATAGTCAATAACAGTAAGTGAATTCCTTCTAGGATATATAAGAAAAACTAACATTGAATGAAAAACACTAAATTCTTTGTATAAAGAAGGAATCGTCGAAAGCATCACCTCTATGGCAGAGCCAACAGCAAGGAACGCAGCTTCAGATGAACCTTCATTAAAATATATGGAGTTCAATTTGGAAGCAATCTGAGACCTCCGCGATTTGAATGCCTTGGAGCTAATGTTTTTAATAAGATTTACATGATGGTGGGAATGCACTAACTGAACATGTCTGTCTTCAGCTTTCTTGGCCTCTAGAAGCACGCATCTGCGATACGATAAACAAAATAACTAAAATTAAAGATAACAGACAAAGATTTATCGAAACCCTAAGCAACGAGCATGCGTTACCGTTGAGGAACGCCGGCACTTTCGAGTCTGTTCCAAATTGACCTAATGCGATTAGGATTCTCGACGTGGTTCGTCTCGTTCGGCGCGTAGTGTTTGCCCATCCTCCCATCGTATAGTAAACCCACACGACGTTGACCGCTCGCACTGCTTTCTTTGCCCTTCTTACTCTCGTTCTCCATGGCTATACCCAACTTTTCAGTATGTGACTCTGCTACTGAACTTCATGCGTAAAACCCGAACTATTTACATTATTCCTAATTCTAAGGTTTTATAGCGCGCTTTCATGTACCATATTTTCTTCAAGTAAATTTCAAATTATAGTATTATTTTAATACCTTTTCTATTATTATTTTTATTTTAATAAAAAAATTTAAGAAACCTGTCTTAAATTTAATATCCTGACTTCATAAACAACTTTTATTTATTATTATTTAGTCGTTTCGGATACCGATAGTTTTTTTATTATTATTAACAGACCATTAACCGCTTTAGCCTGAATTGATGATGTTCATATTCCCGGTTAGAAGAATTTGAACAGCCAATCTCCACTTTTTTACACTTTTCTAATTTCTCTTGCAATTTATATTTTATTCTTTCAATTTTTTTAATTCTCAAACGACTTTAACGACCAATCCATGAGACTAGCTTGCCAGGGTCCAACAGAGCACAACATCCTACTCTAAATCTCTCTAAGAAATTGAAAATCATAATTCTCCAAAATTAGTAAGAACTTTCCACGCTAGTCTTGGGCTTTGCAACATCAACCTCCAGCCACATTGAAATATCCTTACATAAGAATTAAAATTAATTGCACATGTTGATGTCTAAAGAATTCACAAAAGATTGGATATTACTTTATATAGCCCTATGTTTTCTTCCGCAACCTCCATGATGAGAAATGTAAAAAATATGGAAAATTATATTTTAACGACAAACTTTTAACTATATATGCGTGACTTTAGCAGATGAAAGAAAGATTTTATATAATTTTAAGAAAACAAAAAAAAAAGTTTAGTGTGTATTGAAAAATAAATTTTATAAAAAAAATTGTTAAAATATTATAGTGGCGTTTATGCAATCTCTTGTTGAGGATAAACAGCTGCGACCATTATGTAACAATAGTGATGGTAGAAAAAAGGTGTACAGTTCCAAATTACTGCACAGGTAAAGAGCAATCTAGATAAAAAGATGAATTTTTGCATTAACTAATATGAAAGAAAATTAATTTTAGATTATATTCTAAAAAATATTTTAAGATCTGTAAATGTTGTTCGAATGTTGTAATTTGAAAAATTATTTCAGATTTTAACAATTAGGAAATTTCTAACTTATTTTAGGTTGTTTAATTCAAGAATACTATACGTTAACTAGTTCGATAGATAATATTTTATCTTTCGGATACTTAGTAGACATGGGAGTAGAAATTACTGGGCTCTAAGAAGTAATTAAAAAAGTAAAATATATTTTCTTCCTGTACCTACTCTTTTCTTTTTCTTTCACCCCAACGTATTCAAAACAATTAAATTATTTTTTATTGAAATTATTATAAAAAATAATAATTAAATATATCTTTAGTCCTAACATAAATTAAAAGAATATATTATTATTGTTAATGTGTTTTCCATTAGTTATTTTTATACTGGACATTCTTAATTAAGAAAATATATATAATGACTGATCACCATTAAAAGAGAAGAAGAGAATGGGCAATTATCTTATATGTTTCGGCTTATATCTCATGGTGTTTCTTCTTCTCAGTGAAACTTCTTCTGTAAATCTAACAAGTGGTATCAGAGTTGATGGTTAAAATCGACTCAGACGAGTGCAGTATGGTCCTAGTATCGAAAGTCTTTTTGACAAGGATTTCAAGTAAGTGTGTCCGGTTAAAAAGAATGGCGGTACAAAAAAAGGCAAAAAATAAGTACTTGTGGTTGGAAATGCTTCTGCTAGAGGGGAGTGTACCAATGTGGTTGAAGGGACTCACCATTGAGGAGAAGATTATTAGGAATCCAAGTGTGAGTCTAAGTCCCACATTGGCTAAAAATAAGAAAGTAGAGCACTTAGGGATGGCAACGGGGCGGGACGGGGACGAGTTTCGCTATCCCATACCCATCCCTGCAGAAAAAATTCATCCTCATACCCAAACCGGGTATCAAACTTTTGTCTTATCTCCATCCCCACCAGGTAACGGGTATAATCTCGTACCCATGCCTGTACCTGTGTTCTAATTACTTCAATATTATTTTTTATAAAAGAAAAAAAAATATAACAAAGAAAACATAATATTATCAAATATTCAATATTAGGAGGATGATTGTTTCTTCCATATCAAATACTTTGAAATAAATTATAATTGTTTACATTTTAAATTAGAATACCAAATAAAATTTCATGAGAACTAAAAC
>Ga0099823_1000591_pt1 | contig 25349 bp, 19 predicted proteins | sample CowpearedBW_FD_76831 | JGI IMG/M metagenome (GOLD analysis project Ga0099823, IMG submission 76831) | Root nodule microbial communities of legume samples collected from California, USA - Cow pea red BW | ecosystem: Host-associated > Plants > Roots > Nodule | place: USA: California | collected...
TATTATACATGACGAAAAAACGTATTCGTGTAAACTATTACAACCAATCGAAAACCTAGAACCACAATTCTCCTAGTAAGCTGCTTGTACAACTTTCAGAAAGTTGCCATGAAAACCATTAATGGCAAGATGGATTAAATTAGCAATAGCTAGCTCTTTCCTCGTTTAAACCACTCCACATGGCCTCTAATATGTCATTTTTAATTGTAAATATTCACTTCAGCTTAAACCACATCAGGATAGTACAGCACTTACATATATCAACGAATGTCAAATTTTACTAGAATAACCAGTTTCATGCAAGGGATTAAAAGTAAGCTTGGGAAGCAAAGAAAATTTAAAAAGGTATCCACGAGTTACTTCATCATGCTCCAGTTGCCTCCACCATTTCTTGTTCAACTGTGCTTGGGGTAACTGGGTAGTAATGGTAATGCAGTTCACCAACATCATCACCAGACAATTTCTTCCATCCATTTGGTCCCACATAGTACACTGAAATCATATAAATCTCCAAGTTAGTCAAACACAGACTTCGTGCGCCTAAAATAGCACCGTGTCGATTATAATGAGGATAAAATTACTGTACTAATATTTCACCCGACTAAGTTAGAGACCATGGATTATTTTCGAATGTTATTTAAATGGATATAAATTATAATTAAATGCACATTATGTTTTGGACGATCATGAGCAATTGTGCTACGGAAAAATGGGCAAGTGTACCTTAAGAGAGGTTATATCAATTTAGTTATCATGCATTTGTTAGTGTTAAGTACTATTTTCTAGCTGGTGAGGGAGAGGATAGAAACAAAAATGTCATAATCCGATTAAGAAGCAAGTTTGTGATGTAGCTGGGTTGATAATGGGGAAGAAAGATAGATACCGCTAGCAACTCCACCACTGGCCCCATCACGAAATGTTGCGTGATAAATTGCTCGTCGAGCAAGTTCAGCTGCCTCCTCAATTGACAAGTCATATCGGTACCTGGTATAACAAGGAAATTGTCAAAAAGGAACTTGACAGGAGATTTATAAAAGATAGTTAAATACATAGTTTAACTAACCCGCTGTCCAATACACCATAAGCATATGGCGAACCAGATCCAACAGAGAATCTAGTGCCTTTAAGTCTTCCTCCTTCACTATCAACATAATATAGACCAGGTCCCTAAAGAGAGATTAACTGTTGTAAGTAGCTATTGGACTAACTGAGCATAATGTTATTCAGTAATTTGACAAGTAAATTACCGTCTCATCCCATCCAGCAATCATGGTACCAACCGATAACCCCATTCCACGATAAGAGTATAAAATATTGGCAAGTAGCTTGGAAGCTCCTGTTACTGAAATTCTTCTTTTATTCGCCAACTCATGCAAACGACACTACAAAAAAATATGGAACAGATTAGAGAATACATTTGCAACTTCATAAATACAAAAGGATAAAGCCATATCCTGGATAGAAAAACCAAAAGATAAAAAACCATAAACTTTAAGTTTATATGAACCAGTCATTTAGATCTTCTGTTAGGCTTAGTTCTGTTACTGGAAGAGCTCCAGCTTATTAATGACCCATGCCAAGTGTCCATAATCTAGAAGGTTTATGTCAGAGGGGAAAAAAAAGACAGAATGGGGAAAGGCTTAAAGATCTTGCTCACTGGCAAGTTAGATAAGCAGAAGTGGGTTATTAGTATAGACATGTAGGAGGAGGTCACCATTTTAAGCGGAAGAAGGGAGGAGGGGGGAGCAGTTTTTAGCAAGCCTCCTGGGCTGTAGTTTACAGGATGTTTTTAATCATATCACTGACAAGGAATCAAACTGTGTGCCATAAATCAAAAAGGAAAAAAAAATAGTATATAGAGATTAAAAACACTAGAAATCTAATGGAAATTTATAAAAAGGATAGTACTAGTTAATGCTTCGATGTCAACCAGAATATTAGCCTGCTATAGTTTTGGCAAGAACTGCCTTGACTAATGATCACTTATTCAATCTGAATTCATTACCAGTTCAACCAAAGAGTGAAACTTCATATATCAATGTCAATTAAGTAACATTCCAAGTACCAGTATATCTTGTTAGATGCTATTATATAAGAATAAGTAACGAAAGCCTTCACATTTGAAGTGCATGCATATATTTTATATATATATATATATATATATATATATATGTGTGTATGTGTGCACGCGCGTGTGTTAATAATATAAAAATACAGTGGCCCCTTGAGATTAATAAAACATATTCAAACATGCTGGCCAAGCACATAATTATAAATTAAAGTTGATATAGGGTTGAAGGAAAACAAATTATTGATAGGGTAAATAAAAATTAGATGTGAAAGCTATATCACACCACTTGGACAACCAGATATAACGAGAAAGGAATTGGAATTGAAATAGAAAAATGCATTTTACTTACACAATTGCACCCTATAAATTACTTACACAATTGCACCCTATATATTATTCTCCCTACATTTCATCATGGTAGAAATAATAAGAGAAAATTAGAGTTAAGAGTTTAGGATATCTCTAAATTACATAACCATCCATCTAAAGAATATATCTTAAAAAAGTTATGTCTGAATTTAATAAGCAGAATTTTCTCCCCAGCCATTTTTATTGTTTCCAAAAAGTACATAATCATTTTTTTTATCAATCTCTTCCCAACAGCAGAGCAGACTATCCACCCATCAGTATTTCCATTTTACCCACTTTTTTCTTGCTCCTTACTTGCATGCCAAAACAGGCTAAATGCTTCCTAGCAAAAGAAATTTTTAGGAAAGGAATATAAATATACTTCAAAAAGAAGGTACATTGTTACCTACTCAACTATAGCAGCAGAAACAATATCAATAACAAAATTGTAAGGAAATATCCAAGAAATGCCAAAGTGTAGGAGACTAGAGCGAGAAACTCGGTAGGAGACTGGTCCAAAAATTGAAGTACAGAACATACAGAACGGATGCAAGCATACAAGATATAAGGTTCAAGGTATTACCTTGATCCCGAGATTCCTGTGCCAAAACTGACAATCAGCAGCACCTCCAGCCATAGTACCAAGCATGTACGGATTGATTTCAATAATCTTCTTCACAGACTGCGATGCTGGAGACAGCCAACACTCAAAATTCAACTCACGCAACCGCAAATAGATAAAGTCCATCATTTAATTCGAAGCAAGTAACAGAAAATATCTGACTTACTTAGCCAAAGGAACAAAGAAAAGCGAAAATGCAATTAGATTTAACAAACACTCACATATGTATCCTCCCATGCTAGCTCGAGAATCAGCAGCTACTATGACACCCTCCTTAAAGATAAAAGCAAGAGTGGTGGTACCCTTCGCGGGCTTCACCATCTGAATAGCTTCTTTCAAGAACCCATCGAACTATCACCAACACACACACAATACGCAAATACATCAGTTAAAACCATCAACCTTCAACCCTTATCTATTACAATTTAAACCCTAGCCAGCTTTCAATTTTCATTCCCTAACAATTTCAGCCCCAAATTTTCTTTATGAAATTTTTAACAGTTTCAAAACCTGAGTACTCACATCATTAGAATTCGGAAGGTCGAAGGACGGAGCAGCGGAAAGTTCTCCAACGACGTCGCTTTGAGGTGCAAGCAGTGTGGGAAACGATTCAAGACCAGTGGTATCGAGCTTCATGATGGAAGATTAGTGACCTAAATGAAAACAAACCTTAAAATCAAGATAACATAGAAAAGTAGTTGATATATATGTAAAAGGGGAGATATAATAAAAGAATCGCAAATTTGAAGAACAGTTTTGGCACCTTTTCTAGTAGAAGAAGCAATTGCAATGAGATCTCAATTGTTGAGTTTGAAGAAATGAGGGAAAAAGGTAGAAAGACACTGTTTTTCAGTATTGTGTTGTCTTGAGGAAAAAGGCAGGACTGATTTGGGCCGTCTCGGCCCACATGTATGTGCTCCTTTTCTAATGGCCCATTTTTTGCTAAGTTTTCTTTTTCTTAGTTTTTACCCCCTCCGTTTTTTCTGAGAAAAATATAGATTCAAGACTAATATTATAAAATAGCTTTACACTGCATCTAATCACAAACTACTAAATGATAAATTTATATATTTATAGATTTTTAAGATAATTATCGGAGAAATAAAAATAACATTGTTTCTTATTAATTAATGATATAAAAAAATTATATTGTAAAAATTATTTCTTATTTTCCTCATTCTGAATTACTATACTGGTTGGTACCAGCATATAGCCCAAAACATCTATAACCGTTATTAAAATTTTTAACAGGACTGTTGTGAGTTGGGAAAAAGGCCTTACCTTGTCAAGAGAATGAATTTTAGGTCGAGAGTAAAAATGCTTTTTTATATTATTGCATTATGCTTTTACTGCTCAAATAATGATATTTGATATTTTTTATCTTTCGCTTTATTCCATTCAGCCCTTGAATTTATTAAAATGTTTGGTTGTTCTACTGAATGTATAGATTATTGAAAACAAGTTTAAAGAAATGAATTATAATAAAATTACGACAAATTAAATTGCAACAAAGAATTAATTATAAAATATCTACTTTAAACATTTTTTTTCCATTGTTAGCCCACCACTACGGATAGAGAGAAAAAACTGATTTTGTGTGGATAAAATATCAATGTACTCTTATTTTACATTTTTTTTATTAGTAATATTTATATAATTTAATGTATAATTAATTTTTCTCTTTTACCTTTTCTATACAATAATAATAATAATAATAATAATAACCTTGATAAATTTTTTCTCCTATAAAACGACTTAAAACTTATCTCGTTCTATACCTAATTCCTCCTTTCACTTTCTTCTCTAAATAAAACTAAACCTAGGGTGAAATTGTAATTGTTTATTTTGTGTTCCGTGGACCTTGATCACTTCATCATAGGCCAAATCCATCATTTTTACCATAATTTTTTTGCCTAATTTAATTGCTTGTCATGGCATTTTGATCTCAATCTCTTGCTAAGAAAGAAACCCTTCAACACTTGAAGTCTACAGGTACAATGCAGACAATTGCACCTTTATAGTACTCGGCCTTCCACAAAATCAATGATTCAATGCTTGCCAAAACAGACCTTGCTTTTCGTAGAACCATGTCACTCAACTTCTAAAGGAAACAACACCCTGTTCTTTAAAAATATGGTTTGAATCCTTTGACAGTTCCCCCTTATGTTTGAATTTTGACAGTATTCATAAGCCTGGGAATTTAAGTTGGAACATGAAGGTAAAAGCATCGACACTTTTTTTCACAGTTCAATTTGCAAAAATGCAGACATTTCAATTGCTGCTTCGGGCACCCAATATGTGCAACCAACAAAAATAATAAAAAATAATTATAAGATATGTATTTGACAAATTAAAAAGGAGACAGGCATTTGAGGTGGATAATAAATCGTCGCCTATACCCAGATATTCCCGTGTCAGTTTGAAGGCAAACCCACTTATGTTGTCTAACCCTCAACCCTTAAAAAACTATGGATCTTCGATGTCATGGAAGCCATGGATTATCTTTCCATTCACCATGCTAAAAACTGATCAACAATTGTAATAGATGGCTCTCAAAAATATTTTATCCAGCTCAGTTATTCGCTATTTTTCCAATCATTTTGTTGCAGGAGCTTCTTTATCAGACATTATCCTTTCCATGTCCTCTATATATGGCCAACTTTTCTTGCTATCCTTCTCATTCTTGATCCCCTGCAAAATACAAAATAAGTTATTTGTTATCATTTTGTTCAGTGCACAAAGCTGTACTGTTCTACTATAAACTTGTACTGCAGCTGAATATGATCTCTTATAATAATACCAAGATATGAAATGTGAGGTGGTTTACTATCTGTATGTTAATGAATGTAACTAACACGAACAGAGAGAACAGTGAAAGAAAGAATCCTGTTTTCTTTAACCTATTCTTTGAGATACAAGGAATTCATTGAAACAAAAACTCGGTAAATTTCTTTGGCCAACAATGATAAAAGGGTACTGTAGATATTTACTATCACAATTCACAGGAGACATGAAGTTATAACAAAACTTTCATCCTACCTTTATGAAGTCAAGCCCTTGTAGGGAGGGTAGTCTGACAACTAAATGAGTGTAAGAAAACCTCACAAGACCAAAATTTGTAACATAGTTTTCCCATCAAACACAAGAAAAGAAAGTTTGACAAATCGGACTCCCACAAAAGGCGAAGCAGATTGGTGCCTATGATGTGAATATTTTGAATAAGTTATCTTGACATTCAGATTTTAGGGAAGTATTGTAAACAGATTGAACAAATGTCTTTCGAATTATTGATTAAAAACTGGCAATTAGAATAAGAAATTAAATTCCTTATTTCACATGAACAGAAGATTTCTTTAAGGTCACATTGTTATGTGAGCGAAAAATTTCACGAATCATTATTAAAGGCATGAATTTTTCATCCCTTTATACGTTATACCACACAACCAGTGATCAGCATTAATCATAAAAAGCAGCCTGCCAATTGAGGATGGTTTTAAGTGGCTGAACAGGTTTCTTTAAAATATGAACAAAAACTGGGTAACAAGAAGAAACACACCTCATATTTAAGTACCAAAGATGTCCACAAAGATTTGCACTGTCCAGGACTTCTGCTGATCCCATCAGCCAACAATTTTTGAGATATCTCTTCCCAGAGGGCCATCCTTCCCCTCACAACTTGAAATCTGTCACGTAGTTCCTCACGCATACCAATCAGCTTCTTAACTTCATCAGTTTTCCATTTATTTCTCTTTACTGATTTTGAAGACTTGGGTTCAGAAGTAGATATTTCTTCAGACTTTGCTTCATCAATGATCTTAGAATCATCTTTCTTCAGATTGGACTCATGCTCCTTTTGTGCATCATAAGCATTGTCAGCACCCAAAGGCTTCTTGACAGGTAATGGTGTAACGAATGGTTTCCAAAACTCATCTGAATCCTCTGATTCGGATAAATCACCCTCAGCTCCGCTTGCAGTGTTGTCTTCCTCAGATAAATAACCCTCAGCACCACTTGCATTATCAATACTATCATCTGTACCAAATAATAGAACACATAGAATAAACATTAAAGGCACAAGCATAAAAACATTACATTAGAAGAAAGAAATACATGTTATAGAAGCTATATATCTCCATCCCAGGTGTGTAAAAATGCATGAGTGAAGTCAGATAGTGTCTATAAACCATGCATGTCCATTGCATTCTGATGTCCATTGCATGAGTGAAGTCAAACAGAAGCATCTGAGTTATGAAGAAACTTACAGTGCCATTCATTTAAGAACAAGTACGGTCCAAAACATTCATAGTCAATTGCTTGCGCATTTGAAACAACATGAATTCATTATCTCAAAATTCACAAGAAAAAGTAGCTAACTTCTGAGCAATCAAAACTTAATCGGACAAAGACATTGACCTTATATTGGATTGGTTGAGAAGGAAACTTCTAGTGTGAAAACCATGATTAGCTAGGTAGATTAAAAAAAAGCTTCCTTAAGCTTCACAAACAATAACTAAGTTAAATGTAAGAAACTGAGTGCCACATGTCAATAATAAAGAAAGACATTAGCCCTGAGATACTTTATTCTCAACTAGAGATGCTGTCATGCTCCCCTAGCCATGCAAGCAAAAGTCATCTAGGCGTCACCTAGGCTAGATATAGACAAACCCTTCACTTCAACTCGGGGAAATTAGAAGGAGTCAAGCAAACATACACTTGATGTCGCATATTAAATAAAATCTAGAAGCACAAAAGCAAACAGACCATATCTCCATAGTTCTATATGCATTCCTCAAATGTACATTGACGTTACCTGTAATTTGCAGTGAGGTGGGCTGATTTCCTTTCTCGTGTCTATCCACTGCTCTTTTTGCTGTTGATATTCCAAGACCCGCATGGGTTTTGCCAGACAATTTTGCGTTTATCTCATCTGTAATAGTGGATGCAGGATTTTCTATAGCAATGGCAATAACTTCAGGCCGTTTACCACTATACTTCCTCACCATCTTTCTCAATACCTCAGACACAGTTCTTTCTATGTGAGCCAGAGGACTATTTACAGGGCAGCTTGAAAGAGCAGCATGGGCTGATTTATAGAGTGCATCCATCAACTTTCCTTTGTCGAGCCATAAGCATCTTGTGGTAATCCTTATCTTCCCTTTTAAGGTATTTGAAGCCAAACTACCTAAAACTTTGGGGCGAAATATTTCCATGCTGAAAAGTAAATATTAAGATGTCATTAAACATGGCATACTTCCTTCATTTTAATTTAAAACTTGAAAGATCTACCTAGAAACAATGATGCCATCTAATGCGATTCTCAATCTTTCATCAATGAAAAGTTCATTTGATGTGCCAAATGCTCTATCTCCATCACTATATTTCAACTGCGTGAAAAAAATGAAACCAGAAAATAAAACAGAAATTATTAAATAATTTCTACTTGAGAGCCAAGAGAGTACAGATGGCTGCCAACCTGTAAATTCTCTTTTCCAAGAGAAATGAAACCATTAGAAAGGACTTTTCTATTTCTCAAATGTGTAACACCAAGCATCTCTCCATTCTTAATGACCTGGTGCATAAAGTTCATCAATTCGTTCAATATGTTATGTAACAAGTCATGTTAAAATACTCTTTTGGTCCCTTACCATTTTTGTAATTTTTTTTTTAGTTATCTTTTAAAATTTTCATTTTGGTTCTTTACTTTTTGAATTTGAATCAATATTGTCCTCATTTTATCTTTTAAATTAAAAGATGTAAACTCTGACCCCAATAACTCAACATTCTGCAATTGAAAATAAATGGGAACCCTAAACAATTAACATCATCAAGAGCCCTAGCCTCCATCAAAAAATCTTGGAGCGATTGTAAGAGCACGTAGTGGTCTCCTTGACTACATGAAGAGAAAAAGAAAGGAGAATGAAAGGAAAGAGGGACAGAAAAAGAAGGTGAGCAAGAGACACAGAGATGCAATAGTGATGAGAGCGGGATCACAACAATTGGGGTGAGCAAGGAGGGAAAACATGGAAGAGAGGGGCTAGTTGCAGTGTTGCTGTCGCAGCGGTCCACCCTGGAAGCAAGTGTAAGAAGGAAGAGGGAAAGGGGCTGAGTTGGTGGAGCAAGAGGAAAATGGGAAGAAATAGCCCCTGGCACTCAGAAATAGCCTTTTCAGTGACACAGGAGGCTTCCAGCAACAAATTTTCTTTTCTTGTCCTTGCTCTCCTTTCCTACGGACAATTCTTTTTAAGTCCAACTGTAATTTGCAGGCTCTATGGATCAAAATGATTCTGGTTAGGGAAGGAAGGGTGAAGGAAGTAACAAAGAAATGTTTTAACTGATTACTTGGAAATTATTGGTTTAATGCCACTGAAATACCCCATGACTTTGTCTGTCGGTATTGTTGCTACTGGCTCGGTATTCGTGCTGGGGTATGAAATATGTTTTATGCACCTGTGACATTTGCTTAGACTGATTGAAATTTGATGTGGGTTGATGAAGCTGATTTAAATTGCCATTGGTTTTTAATAAAATACAATTATTATAGTGGCAATTTTTAATCACCACTACTTTAAAATATTTACAGACTAAAATCTTTAAATTTTAATATAATAGATTATTATAAAGTGGTTAAAACAGCCAGTATATTAATTAATTATTTTAATACTAACAGCGTAACCTTTGGCTGATGGAAAGGATCACATTGGTACTTTTGTAAACAAAAATGATCATAATGAAACTTCTAAAAAAAAATAAAGGACCAAAATGAGTTTCATTAAAAGACTAAGGACCAAAAATTTGTATTTTAACATATATAGCTCACTGTAATAGGCCACTAATCTCTTCTGCATTTCATCACAACATCTTATAGGAAGCAAATGACTCACAGCAGTGTGCCGAATGCCAGTTGATTTTCCCAGTAATTCATGTTCCTTCAGGAACAAAAGTTCTCCATGTATGGGAAGAAAATGTTGTGGCTTCACTATTCTAAGTACTTCTTCCTGCCGAAAAAACATATGGAAATTGTATTGGAAGACTCATTAAATGAATGAGTAAACTGAAAAGGCATCAAAACAAAATAACTAGTTCAGAAGGTCTGCTAATTCTTATGATTCGTGAAATATCAATGTGGATCTAACCACGAATAAGAGATATAATGAGAAGGCTTAACATGTCTTTGAAAATTGGAGTGAATCCAGTTTTGGTCCCCTAAATTTGAGAAAAAATAAAATAAAAGGAACAAAGAAACATTGACATGCAATAAAAAAATTACCAATTCTCCACGATATGCATGACCAGATGTGTGCAGACCTTCATTTTTTCCCATAACTATAGTTGATCCAATTTCCGATATACGGTTTAGCATTTTCATCACACGAGACTCGTTACCAGGGATAACCTAGCATTTTAATTTAGAATCAGAGCCAAAACACACATACTTATTTGTCGATAAAAAATAATGTATTCTTACAGTAAAAACAAAATCAGAGAAAGGTCATGCAGAAATTCAACATGGTTACTAGAATGGGTTGGGTAAAAATAGTATACTATCAAGTTTCAAATACTGATATCAATTCGCTAGAAACACGCATTTAACTAAACTACAGATATCTTGGCCTTTAGATAAAGTAATAAAAACAAATAAAAAACAATATTTTGTCATACCTTAGCTGAATACAAAACAAGATCTTCCTTGGTTAGTTTGAAAGCATGACTACTTCCATACGATGCAAGGTTCAAAGCAGCACGAGGTTCTGCCTGACACAACAGTACATATATATGGTCATGTCAATGTTTATAATTCATGAAATTAGCCACTCTTTTAAGGATATTGAAATAACGTACTTGAGAACCTGTTGTTACAATTAGCAGATCCTTTGGAGCATAAGCATCAATATCCTCTGCTTTCACCTTATGTATAATTAGAAATAACGAAATGCAGGGCAAGAGACATGATATGAGACTCACAAAAGCTGTTATAAATACATGGATAAAAATTAATAGTTTTGAATATAAATTTATACACAAACAAATAATGAATAAACAAGACGAAATTATCCAAACAGCATGGAAACGAATTAGATTCATACAGTTAAACAAATAGTTATTGGTTCACAATGTATTAAAGTAGCCAATAAATACTTCCAGAAAAAACAAAGATGTGGTGCTGTGATTGATGTGTGACAAAAAACTCACTTGCCATAAAGTTCAAGCTGGTAAAGTAAAACAGCCCAAGAATTATATTAATAATTGTAACAAACAAACCATCTAACATGAAAGTCTACTAGCCTTCAAAGTCCAAAAGTGCTTATTCTGAAAGATGAATTTTGAATTCAGTGATAAAGGAGGGAGGACCAAGTAGTTCATCAGAGATAAAAAATAAAAAAAACAATTCATTTAAATGACCAGGTGGAACTTCTCAATAATTAGGCAAAATTCAGAACTGGTGATTAATCTTCTTGCAACGAACTTCTTAATATATCAAATTAATAAATCAAGTTGATCAGCATTAGATTTGTCCAACTTCTAAAATAGCCAAAACAAGCTTTCACTGACTTTCTGCTAACAGCCTAGTTAATAAAACATGCTGGTCAGCACTATACTTATGGCGCTGTAATCAATCTCTCACGAATTAGGCAGAATTCTGCAGCTCTTGTAAGAGTAATAGAGAGTTATTCTCTCAAGCTTTGAAAGCTGGCTAGTTTCAGCTATGTCAGCATAAGTGCATTAGCCTCCCTTGAATTCTGCAGATCTTATAAGAGTAATAGAGTTATTCTCTCAAGCTTTGAAAGCTGGCTAGTTTCAGCCATGTCAGCATAAGTGCATTAGCCTCCCTTGTATTTTTTCTCTAGTATATAACTGATCTCTTCAATTGAAGATTTAAAAAGAAAAAAGAAAATCGATAACAGGATACAAGTTCTCAATCTCTCTTTTCTTTCAACTACAAGTTCTCTAATTTCAACAGCAGCAAAGTTCAAACATTTAATACCAGAGTGGATGGATCAATTGGAGCCTTTCCATCCTTCCAAGCTGCATCTAAATATGTCCTTAAGGACATGCCAACAAATACCTGATAACAGTTAAAATCTCTTAATATTTTTGTCATTCTAAATAAGTCAATTCCGATTGCATTTAAGTATACTAGACAGGGAGAACATTACCAACTTTCTGCCAGTTAAATCAGCAGCAGCTTTCACACTTCCAAGCCGATGTAAATTGGATGCAAATTGGGTGGTGATGACCCTTCCATTAGAAGCTGAAATATGTCGCAACAATGCATCTGCCACAACTGATTCACTAATTGTCCTACCAGGTGAGAGTACATTTGTTGAATCACTCATCATCTGTAAAGTAATGTCCGAAGCAAAGATTGTTTCTATCTTTTGTCAACATTAAAAGAAAAAGATGGAAAAGATACATATTTGATCTAACAAAAAATAAGAAAACTGTCTGCATGATCATACTAAATATAAACTGATGTACATCTAACATGGCATTTAATACTATTCATTTTCGAATATGTAATAGCAAAATTAAACAGAGCAGAAAAAAAAATATGAAAAAATATCTCTTTAAGAATATTGAGTAGAAAGGGAGAAAAAAATGTTGAAAAGAATATCCCTGAACTAAAATAATATTGCAAATTTAAAAAGCCTATTACCAATGGAATACAACTTAAAATTTTGAAAATGTGGAAACATGCTCTCCTTTAAGTCCAGGACAAGCCATGAAAGCCATATTAAGTTTAATATATAAGGCACTACTCAGAGAACACCACCAAACATAGTATGTTACACCTGACCCCGTTAGAAATGTCAATTACAAGTCTATTAAACCCTCTCAACCTTCAAATCCCTAATGTAAATCCAGGGAAAAGCTCATGATAAATTCTTCAAAACCAAGATCGAGTAGCAATTAGCAAATGTCCAAGTGACTTACCAATGTTACTCCCTCTTTAGAGAGTTCCTCTAAAGCTTCACGATCAAAAACATTCCCATCTAATGGTGTCTCATCAATCTATTGAATCAACAGGAGATTAAGCTAAATAAAACAGAGGGCCAACGCTAAGAGGGTATAAATGTAAAATACTGACCTTCCAGTCCCCAGTGTGAAGAATAGTACCATCAGAACAGCGAAGAACTAATCCACAACAATCAGGAATCGAATGGGTCACCCTGATAGGCTCTATTTCAAATGGCCCAGCCACAAACTTTTTCCTCATTTTAAATACTTTGAGTCTAGATGGAACAAAAATACCATGTTCCTTCAAACGTTTGTTTATAAGCTGTTAAAAAGAAAAGTTTTATCTTCTCTGGACCATAGAAAATAATCAATATAAAGAACACATTGTTTAATCTGATCTGAAAGAATATTTGATGACGAAAGTATACCAAATTTTTACTATAAATAATAAATATCAATTACTGTAACACAAAATGAAGAATTAAAGCATTATTTCATCAATTTCATGATAATGTTAACACTAAGATCTGACCTTTATCGCTTACTATGCATTAATATTTTCAATCCACAGAAACTGAACAAATTAACAAGTTGACTTATTTCAAGAAAATTTCTGGTCAAATACCTCCTTTGTAAAGGAAGATGAAAAAATTGGTGTATTGGAATCCAATGCCGGGATGACCTGACAAACCAATGTAAGTTAAGTTAAGAATAGACAAAAGGAAAGAACAATAAACATTGTTATGAAATATGAATAATTGATTAGAACCCTTGTCAATAACTAACAAATTAATACATATGAACATCATTTTTTATTGTGTTAAGAATAACTAAAATTATAGTAATATTGTAAATAGGGCAGATCATATCCTTGTGATTATCTAAATTAGGGTAACTGTACATTCATGTAATTATTCTTGTATCTGTGATACTCATATAGAAATAGTTGCTGTGCTACACACAGATTCAAGAAATAGGAAGCTCATTGTAGCAGGAAATACTCTTAGAGTAGCAGGGGGGGAAGCAATGGCTAAAAAAGAGCTCTCCAAATGCTTTTAGTAAGAATTCCCCCTCTAAAAGAATGTGCAGATAAATAACTCTATGATATACCACTGAAGATGTAGAGGGATTAGAGGGGGGGAAATCATAATCTGATAGTCTCTAAACTGAAGGGAAAAAGAGTGTCCAAGAAAATGCAAAAAATGTTAGAAAGACCAAACAGAGGAAGAAGAGAAATCAACTGTAATATTGAACAATACTGGTTTGGCAACATATATGTCTTACATCACATCACAAACTGTAACAGCAAAAAGGATAACTGCTGCTGCATAACTGCACTATACATAGTAGGAAAATAAAACAACTGCCATACTTAACTTCCTAAAAATAAGACACAAATACTAAAAATACGCCCTTAAAATAAACCTAACAATTCCCTTAAACTGAATGTTATCAACTATTCGGTTTACATCAGTTCAGTTTCGGAACATACTCCTAAAAATCCCCTAAGCTTCAAGAAGGTATCATGTTTGAATGGTTTAGTCATTATATCTGCTAGTCATTCCTTTGTGTCACAATAAACCATCTTCACCTCACCAGCTTTTATAAGCTCACGAAGAAAATGAAATTGCACATCTGTGTTTGCTGCAACCATGAATAACATGACTGTCATGTGACAGTGTTGAAACAGAGAGAGAGAATTGTGTGACTGAATCAGTGAATTTAAATTACATTAAACTCAATTGAAAATATACAGCATCAGCGTTTTTGCATGTGCAGTGCAAATACACATAATAACTTCCTGTAACAGCAGTTTGAGGAAGTTAAAGACAATAACAGATTACAATAACTTCTTGTAATTAAAATATACTAAAACGAAAATAAAATAAACCAGAATTACAAGACAAACAAACTACTGTACGAAACTCTGATAAATAAATAAAATACAAAAACACTAATAAAAGCTTAATTGCAGAACTACCATCACAATGAATGACAGTTGTCTTTCTCGTTTGGTCTAGTATTCCTAGCACTCGCTTCAACCAAACTGCTTGACAAGAACAAGAGGCTGCAGCAATGAATTCAGCTTCTGCAGTTGAGATCCTAACTACTGGTTGCTTCTTGGAAGACCAACATACTCTCCTGAAACCATTAGAAACACATAGCCTGAAGTACTCTTTGTATCTTCCAAATCCCCAACATAATCATTGTCAGTATAAAGCAACAATTTCAGAATTTCCTCCCTTCCTGCAGAAAATTCTAAAATATGTTGTTCCTTTCAAATACCAAATCACCCTTTTGTTGCTTGTAAGTGAAGCTTAGTAGGATTCTCCATATACCTACTGATAAGCCTCACAGTAAACATTCTATCAGGTCAAGTAGCTGTGAGATATCCTAGACTACGACAATTTGTTTCAAGTAAGTCTTTTCCACCTTGACACCATTTTTTCATCCTATAGAAGTTTTGTGCCTGGAACCATTGAATTTCTCACAAAAAATTGTTTTTGCCACACCAAATCTGTGCAGCACTTCCACAGCATAGCTTTTTGACTAAGAAAAATTCTATCAAACTTTTGTATGACTTCAAGACCCAAAAATTGCCTCATTTTACCCATATTTGTCATGCCAAACTCATGTTTTATGGAATTTTTGAACTCTACAAACATCAACTCATCATTCCTTGTGAAAATCAGAACATTAACATACAAACAAACAATTAACATTTCCCCACTTGTTGTTGTGACGAATAAAGTATGCTCATATTCACACTTCTCAAATCCTTCCTTTAGAAAATAACCTTCTATACAATGTACTAGGCACGGGGTGTTTGTTTAAGGCCATAAAGTTCCTTCTTCAACTTATAAACCTTTTTTCTCTTTTTCACATATCCACATGGCTGTTCCACAAAGACAGCTTCATTTAAGTTACCATGTAAAAACACAGATTTTACATCCACCTTATGTATGGTTCATCCTCGCTATGCTGCTAATGCTATCACAAGATGAATAGTGTCTAGATGTGCTACAAGCACAAACACATTTGTATACTCTACTCCATACTTTTGAGGATAACCTTTCACTACAAGGCAGCCTTATACTTACTTCTCCATGTTCATCAAATTTAGTCTTATAATCCCATTTAACTCCCACTTTCTTTCCCCCTTTAGGCAAATCTGTCAATTCCCATGTGCCATTCTTTTATGTTGCCTTTATTTCAGCATCCATGACCCTTCTCCACTAGTCATACTTGACAACATCTCTAAAATAAATTGGATCAGCAGCAGCAGCAGCAAACAATAGAAAATATGCTGCATTCCCTTCATCTGACAAGCCTTCTCCAGTTTCATAATCTTGCATCCAATGCTTCTATGCCTCCTTTCAATTGAGATCAAAGAGCCTTCTTGACCTTCCTCTACTTTTGCTGAGGAAGTGTATTCAGTATTAGATCCTCCTTGGTCACTTCCTCCCTCGGTTTTAGATTCCACTTTATCATCTTCACCCCATTCTAAATCATGCAGAACTACTACATCAATTTGCTTATCCCAATTCCAAAGCTTGTCTTCCTTAAATATAACATCCTTGTTATATTCTTTTTGAGATTGGACCATAAAGCCTATGAGCCTTAGACTCTCCCCTGACTCCTAACATAACACAAGTCAAGCTCTTATCATCTAGCTTTGTTCTCTACTGCCAGGCACATGAACATGAGAGATACATCCAAGACCAAAAATATTCAACAGAAGGCTTGACTCCACTCTAAGCTTCTTTTGGAGTTTCATGTCTCATGATCAATGTTGGGCTTCTATTCAAGACATGTATTGTCCACTTAACAGCTTTTGGCCAGAAATTCTTAAGACATTTTCTTATTCAACACCATGCTATGAACCATATTCATGATGGCTCTATTCTTGCATTCACCAACCCCGTTTTGATGTGGTGTGTATGCAGCTGTTAGTTGTCTTTTTATACCCTTCAAATCACAAAAATTAGTAAATGCACGTGATAGAACTTATCCACCTTGATCAAGGTGTAAGACTCTAATAAACAAATTGGTTTCCTTTCAACACGAATCTTAAATTTAATGCTTTTGACTTTTCTATCAAAAATGAATCCCATGTTTTTCTACTAAAATCGTCTATGAAAGTAAGCAAGTACCTATTTTTGCTGTTAGACATAAGTGCAATGGGTCCACAAATATCTACATGTACTAATTGAAGATTTGAGTTGCTCTCCAATTGCTCTTGTTTGGAATTGAGTCTATATGTTGTTTCCCCACTAAACAATCTCTACACAACTTTAAAGGTTACTTTAACTATGGTAAACCATTCACCATTTGTTTTTGATATAGAGTCTGGAGACCTTAGTAGCTTAAATGTCCATCCCTACAATGCCAAAGCTGCACAACATCTATAGTTGTGGTAAAATAAGCAAATTTAGGTGGCTAAAATATTGCATGTAGTATGAACATTTTGTTTCCATAATCAAACCTCGATTTGGATGGTACAACTTGCATTTTTCATGTTGAAACACAATTGAGTCCCTTTCTTCTAATTGGCCAACACTCAACAAACTATTCTTCACCTTTGGCACAAAAACCACTCTTGTGATGATTTATACAATGCCATTGACTAGTAACTTCACATTTCCTTTTCCTTTTACCTTCAAACTAGAATTGTCGCCTAGTTTTACAAAATCTCTAAAGTTCCCATTAGAATCTAAAAAGTACTCTTTTTTCTACACATGTGATCACTACAACTTGAGTCAAGGAACCATGTGTTCTCTTCATTGGTTTTCTACAACTCCAAGTCGGCCATCAGCAACATCTCTTCTTCAGCTTCTACACAATTTACTACTTGATCATTTTCCTTGCTTGGAAAATCCCATTGATAATGACCCAACCGATGGCATTTGTAACACTCTATTGTGGTTCTATCAAGCTTTCGTCTTCCTCTTCCGTTGCCTCTTCCTCGACCTCTTCCTTTAAAAGTGCTATGAGCTCCCCTTCCTCTAGATTGATCGCCATAAGTAACTTTCAATATTTGTTCCTCATCAACATGAGAACATATTTGTTGTTCATGAACAAGAAGACTACTTTGCAACTCATCTATGGCCAAGGTAAATGTATCTTTTTACTCTTCAATATAACACAAAACATAACCATATTTGGGTGTCATTGATCTCAAGATCTTTTCAACAACTTCAACATCCTTCTTTTTTATTCGTTTGCTTTCATTTTGTTGGCTACGGTAAGAGTCTGAGAAAAATAGTCATTCATTGACTCATTTGCATAACCTCAAATTCGTTGTGAAGGGGTTTGCAGATATACACGCTTAACTCTAGTGGAACCTTGTCTCATGGACTCCAAATGTCTTTTATTGTATCCTTCTTTAGGATTGTTTCTTGATGATAACATTCTAGGGCTTGAAATAGGTAGTTCTTTCCTTTTGAATCTTTCAAACTTACCTCATCAATGTTTTTATTCTGTACTTTTGTGAGAGGAACATCCTTTGTTGCAGGAATGCCATGTTCCACCAAACTCCAATACTCATTTGAATGCAAAATGTTTTCCATAAGCATTGCCTAGTTATTATAATGACCATCAAACTTTGGAATTGCTGGTTGCACAAAACAGCTATCTGTTGTCATGCTTCAAACACTACACTCGCAGAAACTGCTGTTGTTTCTAATTCCAAACAGCCACCCTAATGGAGCGTCTGATACCAAAGGTCAGCAAGATTAAAACATAAAAAGAAGAGAAATCAACTGCAATATCAAACAATACTGGTTTGGCAACATATATGCCTTACATCACGTCACAAACTGCAACAGCAAAAAAGGATAACTGCTGCCAAATAGCTGCACTATACATAGGGGGGAAATATAACAACTGTCATACTTAACTTCCGAAAAATAAGCCACAAATACTTAAAATAAACCTACAAAAAATTCAATTCCAAAAATGAGAAGTGGTAGTCGATTGTCAGTGGAGTCCATAACCACGTTACACAAATTGGACAGAAACAGCCTTGTAAGTTATAGCTAGCAAGTTGCAAGGCCCACAATTCAGTAAAACATCTTTTATATTATTAAGGGTCACAGTTGATAAATTACTCCATAGACACTTCAAAGAGAAAAAATAATAATAAAAAAAATAAGTTAATATAAGGAGAAGTTTTAAAAATTAATCTGTGCATAAGCCAGTTTTAACACATTAACATGTGCAAGAGTTCATTCTTCCTATTTTCAGCTCCCAGAAGGCCAGGCAGTTTATCCAAAGAAACTCTAATTGGATTAAGAAGCACAGAGAAGGAAGCATTACCCAAGGCAACGCACCAATATGATCTTCATGACCGTGTGTTATGACAAGCGCCTCAATTTTGTGGCTCCACTTTCTTATAAACGTGGTGTCAGGTATAATCTTCTGAACTCCAAGCTCGTCATAGCTGAAGAAGCGCAGGACAATGCAAGAGAAGTGATGTCACTAATTTTGATTTGGCCACAAAATACGGTAACACACAGAAGACGAAGGGTTTACTCTGGAAACATGACACCGGCGTCGATGAGGATATAGCGGTCGTGGTTGCCGACGAGCATGCAGTTCATCCCAATCTCCCCCAAACCACCAATGGGAAGAACGCGAAGCGGAGGCCCATCGGAGCCTTCGTAAAACTGCTCCATCTTGCGTTGAACCGAGTCCTCCATGCTTTTTCTAGGGCCTTCGATTCGCCTAGTTCTTCTGCGAGGCGCTTTGGTTGTAGACCCATGGGTGCTCCCTGAAAAAAGCACGTGCGTGAAATGCCATAAACTTGAATGCGAAAATGGCGTGGATTGGTTGGGTGGTGACGTACCTGGGAGTGAAGAAAGTGAAGCGGAGGTTGTTGCGGTTGGTTTGCGGCGGAGAGAGAGACGGAGAGAGAGGGAGAGAGAGGTGAGAGCAGCCATTGGTTGGAAGAAGTCCCACTTCGAAGGAGTGGTGGAATAGCGGGAAATGGAGTTTTGTTCATTCCTTCACTCACCTTCCTCAAATATCTTTCTTATCTACTTCTGTTTCACGGAACCTGTGTCCCACACGTGTGATCTTTTATAAGAAGATATTTCTTATTCACTTACTGCTGCATTTTTATGGCAAATTTTTATTAGTAATTTTGCAAGGGATAAAATTTTAAAATTTATGCATATAGGTAAGTTGTATCTATATAACATGATTTTATTATAAAATGTCATGCAAACATAATTTTAGAGTTTTTAAAATAAAAATGTGTTAGACTAATATGATGAATAAAAAGTCATATGAATCAAATATGGAAAGACATGAAAAAACGTTACTTTAGAATGGATAGTTTTTTAAAAATAACGAGACACGATTATTGTAACACCCTGTTTAATTAATAAAAATAATTAATGGAAGCGTCACACAAAAGTAATGTAGAACGCAATCTAGGAGTTTAAACCTTACTCCTTACAGTATTCGAGGCATACCACGATATCAAAACATAACAGAATACAAGAACCAAATGCTAACCGTAGATGATGGAGTATTAAAGAGTAAAGCAATACATGGACCATAGCCCTAACGAAAAGCCCAAACAAAACATGATGTCCAACCCAAGCAGACTATGCAGCGGAATCCTCTCTTCCCGGTTTACCTCGAGTGCCTCTCGCATCTGTTCACATCAACAAGTTGATGATCATAGCAAAGGAAGAAGAACCACATACAAGACAATCAAACAATCAAATAGAGTAAGCTAGAGTAGAAACCATACCTCAAGCAGTCACATGTTATTACACCAACCAAACAGTACATATATCATCCAATCATGTTACGACTCCTCAAGCAATACACTAGATTTTGACTCGACTCATCTGAATATGTATAATCTAGTCGGATTCAGCGGATGCTTGCACTTGTGGTGGATACCTCTGCTCACCCACGAGCTAAGTGTTACAAGTGTTATAGTGTTTCAATCCCCACACACAAGAGTAGCCCTTAATGAGTTTCAGGCCTCCTGCTACTCTCACCACAAGAGTCAGTTCGCTCTAAGTGAGACTAACTGACTCCTTAGAGTGTTAGGATGCAACCTTACCTTGTATCTTTACCAAATTATACAGATGGGGCACCACCATGAACACCCACCAATAGGGGTCATGGAATTACGTCCCGACACTTGAAGCACGACCCTGAAATCCCACCTAGAGATTTCAAGGAATTACGCGCTGATACATACCAAATATATTCCAACAATCAATTAACAATAATCAAGCATTCAAACCTCATGTCAACCATTGTAATCATTCCTCGTTCGTACCCCATGTTACAACAATAACAACTCATCCTTCCCAAAGTCCATGAATATAGAGTTTCGTCTCATAACAATACCATTGCCACTTTAATACCAACCTTTTCATTCATTTTACATGCCAAGATCGCACCAACATACCAATTCAATTCATAACTACATGTATTTCATGCCTTTATAAACTTCATACTCTAAATATACAATTCAATCAACCCAAACAATCCATAACGGTCAAGTGAAAAGAACAACGTGGCCCCGACGGGTCTCGCTCAAGCCAGGAGCCCTCGCTCAGGCGAGGGGAGTCCCCTCGCTCAAGCTGTAGGCCCTCGCTTAGGCGAGATCGCGACAGAGGCCCTGGGAGGTTTTTCGCACACTCGCTTAGGCGAGCCCTCCCTCACCCAAAGGTGAGGTTCCTCGCCTAGGCTGCAATTGTAGCGACACACCTCGAGCTCCCATGCGTTCTCACTTAGGCGAGCATCTCTCGCTAGATGCTCGCCTGAGCGAGATAGTACCTCGCTCAAAACGAAGACCCTCCACCTGAGCGAGAGTTCGAGCGCGAGCTAGGTTTTGTTTCTGCAAGTCTCGCCTAGGCGAGACAGGGTCGCTTGGGCGAGAATGTTAAGTCTCACCATTGTTCTCCCTGCAACAGTCACACACTCATGTCCAAACAACAATGCCATTCCATTCAAACGCTTACAGTAGTATCTTAACCACACAATCATGCAACCATTGACCAAATAAGCAAGAAACGAACTGACATGAAATCTCTAGCTTCCCTTACCTGGAAATAAGCTAGTAGACTATCCCGACGCAACTTTGACACCGAACAAAGGAGCGCAGCAGCTCCAAGAACCAAGTAATAAGCTGGAAAGAAATAGTGGGACAGAACAAAATGAGGTCATTGAGATGAGCTAAAATAAAACTAGAAGAAGACTACTACGAGCTCAAAGGCAACTTATGTGGAGTGGAAGAGCTTGAGTTGCTTGGGGAAGTTGACGGCTAACCCTAGCAGAGCGTTCTGAAAGGAAGAGGGGCAGGGTTTTAGGTACTGTTTTGCAAGAATGAGACTGAATGGGAAACCCTAGCAGCTTTAAGGGCCTTAGCACCCTATGGGCTAGCCCTTAGGCCCAACAGATTAAGGCCAACCCTTAAACATTAGGGCAGAAAATAAAATTGGGCCTTACAATTATTTTAATATTAAAATGTTAAAGTATAAATATAATTTTGATAAAAGAGTTTCATTACTTTAAAATGTTTTATCTCTTTAAAAACTACATTTATAAAGTCATTTGACTTTTCTCTACTCTTTCATAATCTTTGTTTATCTTTTTGAAAATTTGAGGTCACTATAGTGATTCTCACATAAAGTTCTTCAAGTCTTCCTGACCATTTTCTTCATTTGAGTAATTTAAAGTTCAATCATTTTTTCCATGTCAAAAATTTGTTTTCTTGTATGCATGTGACATTCTTTTGCTTGCATGTGTCCTTTGAGTCTTCAATATGGTTTTCTACTGATTAGTGATCATAATGGTATGACTTGATCATGTTTGTGATGTTTTTATGTGTAGATAGAGCATCTTGTGAGCTTAGAGGTGTGTGATGTATTAGAGTTATCTTGTTTGGTAAGAGAAGCTAGTTCATGTTTATGATTTTTGTGAACTTTGGTTGAATTGAAATCTGCATGTCGATGTTGTGATAATATGGTTTTGTTTTTTGTTTAATTTTGTGTAGTGAAGTGTGTTAGTGTGTGTTGTCTTGTGTTATGGTGAATATGATGAAATTTGGATTTTTATGAATTGTGGTTTGATGATGAAATTGAAGGAGATAATTCTAAATTGAGCAATTAGCCTAATTGGCACCATTTATAAACTATTTTATATCTATTTGAACCAAGAAAGAAGTGGAAGGCACCAATTAGATTCAATCAAGTTAGAATTTTCCTCATTCATTGTTGATTTATGAGATGCGTAGGTGATGTGAACCTAAGAAGCCCAACATCAAGCCAAGGTACACTTTGAAGTCCAAGCCCATCAAGAGGCCTAATAACAAGGGGCATGCTCAAAAAGATCCAATTGGGCTTCATCTAAGATGGCCCAAACCCACATGGGTTTCTTACACTCTTCACATGGGCCAAAGAAGATGTGAAAATTTGAAGAGGTGTATCACAGAGCAGTAGAATAACAATAAGATTGGCCTATTGTTTAGGCCTTATTTTCTAGAATAATAAGTCAAACAATGTGTAGTTGAATTGCTAAAGTTGGGCTTGACTAAGCCCAATAGGAGATTTGGTCGTGAGCTACTAAAGGTCCAAGGTGGACTAAGTGAAAGTCAACATTCCTTCCTACACCTCACGAATCCAATGCATCCAAGGGCTAGGAATGTTTCCTCCTTTTCCAAGGCATCATCCAATGGCCATGAGCATTTCTCCTTCTCCAAGCTATCTTCCACAGCCAAGATTGAATGTCTTTCTCATCCAAGAGCTAAGAGTGCTTATGCGTATTTACTTTCATATAAAAGCCTAAATTTTTTGCTATTGTAATCACTCTTGAACTTTTAAGCAATAGATGCCTAGTGTTGAGAAAACTCCACTCCTATTACCTTTTGAGAATCAATTAAGCTAGAGGATTGTAACATCTCCTCTAGAGATGGCAAATAAACCCGTCCCCGTGGGTATTGCCCGAACCCGTCCCCAGTTTGATGGGGAATCCCCGCATTGACTGGGTATGGGTATGAGTATGGGTATGGGGAATCCCTACTTTTTCAATTGGGTATGTGGATGTACATATCCTTGCCATAATACTCGTCCCCATTTAGATTATTAAAATATTCACAATTAATTAAGTAACCATATATATATATATATATATATTATTTTTTATTTCTTCTAATTGTTTGGTTTATCATGAAACTCATTCGCATCTCAATTATATTTTTCATCTTATCATAACATTTATGTAATCATATTAAAAAGATGTATGTCAACTAAAACTTTTTTATGTCTACCATTTGAATATTTCTATTATTTTTTAATATTTTTATTTATTGTATATTTTCCTTTCATATGAGAATGATTAATACTCTCAATTTAAGTATTTAATAGCACAAACCTTTCATTTAATAGCTAATATAAAAAAAATCTTTTACTTATTATTATTAGTTTTTGTTTCATTTGAAGAACTCTTTTATTTTACTAAAACAATTTTTGTTATTTCTCAACTATTGAGTATATATGTTATTATTTGAAAAGTTTTCTTAGATCTCTAAGATATTTTTCAACTTATCATACCTTTAATTATATATTTGTTTTCCTTTGGGCGATTTCTTTCAATAGTCTCTCAAATTGTTTATAAACATTTGTTAATTTTTAAATATTTTTATTGGTATAATTAGTCGCAACATACCCAGTTTCGTTCCAATGTGTTTAAATGGTACCCGCTTTTAATTTTGCATCTACTTAGTACCCAAATTAGTTAATTTGCATCAATGTGGTCCCTTTTCGTTGACTCCGTTAAATAACATAACGTCTCACTGTGTTGACCAGTTAAGTGAGAAAAAATGTTATGACGTGGCACAAGAGTGGTGTGTGATGTGGAACAATGCAGCATAAGAGGAATTTGAAAAGAAAACAGGCACAAATTGGGAACAAAATTGGAACGTTTTGTAGCGATAAAAGAGGGGTTTTCTATAGTCAGGGTTTACTGAATTTGGGCCATTTCGTGCGTTGTGGACAAAATTGAATGTGTAATTGACATCAAATTGGCAGCTATTTGGGGTTGTAGGTGCGCAAACTAGTTTTTTTTTTTTCGTTGATTGCATTATTTGTTGTTGGGATGGTGGGATTTAGGGTTAGTGGTTGAATGTTCCACCCATTGACCCACATACAGTAGCAGGAGAAGAAACGATGTGGTTATGTGACCCACACAAACAAGATGACCACGGATGACTAAAACCATGTAAACAATTATAATTTATTTTAAACTTTTATTATGATTATTATTTGTTCTTTGTATCATTTTGATCAAATGATGTATTATAACTTTTATTAGTGTATAAAA
>Ga0099823_1000600_pt1 | contig 25181 bp, 25 predicted proteins | sample CowpearedBW_FD_76831 | JGI IMG/M metagenome (GOLD analysis project Ga0099823, IMG submission 76831) | Root nodule microbial communities of legume samples collected from California, USA - Cow pea red BW | ecosystem: Host-associated > Plants > Roots > Nodule | place: USA: California | collected...
AATAAAATAAGACAATGATAATAATAAAAATAATAATAAAATAATTGTAAAATAAAATAATAATAGTAATAATAATAAATAATAATCATAAGTGTGTCGTATTTAGAAGAAAACTCTAAACATCATGCCAAGTTAAAAAGAAGAATCATAAGAATCATATGAGTGATAGAGTCACAAAGATTAATTATTATAATAATAACCATAATAATCATATTAATTAACATAGGGACTCCTGTCCTTGCATTTATTAAATAAATATTTATTTATTTTTTAATTTTCTCGGGTCTTACAAGGATAGCTTCGCAAATCAACTTAGATTGAATGGAACAACGATGTTATGATGCAAAGTGGTTTGGACTAATCTTTATTATACATAGAAACAAGAATCATGTAAAATGATTAAGTAAATCGTAAATTCCCAATTTATGAACCCTGGTTTAACGAAATTAACATTCATATGTGCTAGTGCAAAATTAAACATAATGAATCACAAATTTTATGTAGAAATGCATTGAATGCAACACGTATGGCATCACAAAATTTACAAATGAAATTAGATGAAACTGTGTGTGTGTGTGTGAATGGTTTTGCCGAACTAAGAAGAATGAGTCAGTTTTGGTTGGTTAAGCACAAGATTCTACCCAAAAGACATTTGAGAAAATTTAGATGATTGTGCATCTACTTGAATTCATCATGTTTACACTTTAAATCCAATAATATATTGAATCATACATCTCAACCATTCAAAACTCACTTATGAATTAATTAGTAGAAAATGGAATTAAAAGTGTAAGGACACATGATAGCAAAATTGAAATTGAAGATTCATTCATTCAAAACAGCAAGAATCGGTTACAAATGAAAGTAATACTCACAAAAATGATGAAAAATAGGAGATCCTTAATCCAATACCTATTCTGTTGTCATTGTTCTAAGGATTATCCCAAAAATGTATAAGCAAAGTGGAAACAGAGAAAAGAAAATAAGAGGAAAATGTATGGTGGTGTAGTGAGCATAGAATCGAGAATGATTTAATGATGTGTGTTGGGGTTCGTATGGTGTGGTCCATATGATTGGTGATAGCATATAGAACAATTTTTCATCCCCTAAGAGTGCCTATTACAGGTTGTGGTAACCGTCAAAGTTCCCTCTTAACACTAAGCTAACTCTTAACTAGATTAACTAACTAATTCATCTTAATCAACCACCTAGGTAGCAAGTTGTTGGAGCAGGTCACTTATGGTGTATCCTTGTGTCTATTGGAGCTCCTTCACCTCCTGTACCAAGTACCATAGCTAGTTGGTTTTGACAACTCATCTTTATTTCCAATTCTAATTTTGTCTTGAGTGATGGATTCTTTAGGAGAGAGGAGTGATGGCTTTATTAGGGCAACCCTCTAGGTTAAGTTGGACTCATGCATCATGTTCTTAGAGAGTTCTTAGGCAAGTTTGTAGTGGTTTATTTTGATGACATCCTCATCTATAGCTTGTCTAAAGAACACCACTTACATCATCTAAAGGAAGTGCTAGAAACCTTAAAGGAATCCTTGTATGCTAACATGGATAAATGCATCTTTGGAATGGATCATGTGATCTTCCTATGGTCCGTGTGGACTAAGAGAAAGTGGTGGCCATCAAAGATTGGCCTACCGCCAAGAGTGTGAGTGAGCTAAGGTCTTTTCATGAGTTGGCTAGCTTTTCTAGGAGATTTGTGCCAATTTTAGCACCATAGTCGCACCCTTAAATGAATTGGTCAAGAAAGGTGTGGACTTCAAGTGGGGAATTGATCAAACAAAGGCCTTTGAAACTTTGAAAGAAAAATTGATCAATTCACCACTTTTATGTTTTCCTAACTTTTCCAAAACCTTTGAAATTGAGTGTGATGCTTCCACTGTAGGTATTGGGGTCGTGCTTCTCCAAGAAGGACACCCTATAGCCTACTTTAGTGAAAAGCTCAAGGAAATTCATCTTAACTACTCTACCTATGATAAAGAGCTTTATGCTCTTGTGAGGACCTTGCAAACTTGGCAACATTACCTTCTCTCTAAGAATTTGTGGTCCATAGTGATCATGGATCTCTTAAGTTCTTGAAGAGCCAAGGTAAGCTTAACAAGAGGCATTCACGGGGGGTAAAATTCCTTGAACAATTTCCCTATATGATCAAACATAAACAAGGAAAGGCTAATGTGGTGGCGAATGGGCTTTCAGAAAGGCATGCCCTCCTTTCCATGCATGAAGCCAAGTTCCTTCGTTTTGATCATATAAGGAATTATATGCCAAGGATATTAACTTTTCCTCCATCTTTAGTAAAATCCACCTAGGGGCAAGCTATAACTTTTACCTCCTCAATCAATACATTTTTAAAGGTAAAAGGCTTTGCATTCCCCAATATTCTCTAAGACCTTCACTCATTAGGGAAGCACATGAGGGAGGTTTAATGGGGCATTTTGGGGCTAACAAGACTCTATAGGTCTTAAAAGAGCAATTTTATTGGCCTCAAATGAGAAAGCATGTAGAAAAGCATTGTAAATCTTGCATAACATGCATGAAAAGCCAAGTCCAAAGTCCAACCCCATGGTCTTTACACTTCCTTACTCATCCCTTCTATGCCTTGGGTTAACATCTCCATGGATTATTTTTAGGGCTCCCAAGGAAAAGAAAGGGTAGGATTCCATCTTTGTGGTTGTGGATAGATTTTCAAAATGGCCCATTGTATTCCATGCCACAAGGTGGATGATGCAACTTATATTGTAAACCTCTTCTTTAAGGAAGTTGTGAGACTACATGGCATCCCTAGGACCATTGTTAGTGATAGGGACACAAAGTTCTTGAGCCATTTTTGGAGAACTTTGTGGGGGAAGCTTGACACCAAACTTCTTTTTCCTACCACTTGTCACCCCTAAAGTGATGGCCAAACTGAGGTGGTGAATAGGACTTTTAGGTCAAATGTTGAAATGTATGATAGTTAAAGAACATTAGGGAGTGGAAAAACCTTCTCCCTCACATAGAATTTGCAAACAATAGGGTTGTGCACTCCACCATTTCTCTTTCTCCTTTTGAGGTCGTCTATAGGTTCAATCCCTTGATCCCTCTAGATCTTCTTCCCTTTCCCACTCATGAAGTTTGGAATTTCCAAGATAGGCAAGCCAAAGCCCAAATGGTCCAAGACTTACATGCACAAGTCAAGGAAACCATTTAGAAAAAGGTGAAGAAATATCAAGAGGATGGCAACAAGGGAAGTAAGGAAATCCTCTTCAAGGAGGGGATATGGGTGTGGCTTCACTTGAGGAAGGAAAGGTTTCCTACTCAAAAGAAGTTCAAATTTCTCCCAAGAGGGGATGGACCTTTCCAAATCCTTAGAAAGATCAATAACAATGCATATGAGTTAGACTTACACTCAAGCTATAACATAAGTAACTCTTTCAGTGTAAGTGATCTTTCTCCTTTTGATGTAAGGCTTAAGAATTCATGGTCAAATTAAGAAAGGGAGCATGGTGAAGGCATGACCACCTTGCATAACACTATGGAAGTCAACCCAAGGAGGATTACAAGAAGCATGACAAAAAGGGAGGCTTTTCCATCTTTATCCTTGTTTAGCATTTTCTTAATTTGAATTCCATGAAGTTAGCTTGGTTGACTATTTTAAGTTTACTTGTTGACCTTGACCTTAGGTTGACTTGTTGACTCAAGATTAGCTTAACCTAAGCCAACATGCTAATCTAATTTCACTTGCTTTGTAGGATGATTAAAAGGTGGCGCAAAGGAAAAACAAGTGGTGTGTTCGATGGCTTATGGAAAGCATATGTGGAGGAGAGAGAAGGAGCAAAGCTTTCTAAAAACATCTAGAAAGGATTACCACATGCCTTGGCCACCAAGACATCTAGAAGCATCTAGAAGGAGCATTCATCCTTGCCTTGGCTTCTAGAACATGCACATGTGCTCCTTTTTTGACCTACCTTCTAGATTCTAAGTTTATTATTTACTTTGTAGCCCTTTTTGGAACTTATGTGTTTTTCTTAGAGGCCCTTAAACACTTCTATTTAAAGGGACCTCTAACACTTGTAAAAGAGTTGAACATTTTGGAGAATTTAAGACACCTTTGTGTATCAACCATTATGGGAGTTTCCTCCCTAGGGAGTGACTACTTTTAAGCCTTATCTTGAGCCTAGACTCAAGTGGTGGCACCATCATTTATCTTCAAAGGAATCCATGGCTTTGGCCTTTCCTTTGTAGTGGTGTGCTTCTCATATCATTCCATTTCTTTCCTTTCCCTTTTATGCTTTATTTCCCTTTCATTGTTCTCGGTTTTCATAGTGTTTGCTCTCGAGTTTTACTTGCTCATGCATTCTACTTTTCTTTTCTAATTTGAATCAATGCATTTTCTTCTTTCCTAGAGCTTGGTGAAATGAACCTTCACATCTAGATAGCACTAGTGCATAATGGGTTTTTTACCGCGCTCTATATGCCTCGGTTCACCTGCAAACGAGGCATATGAAGACGTGGTGGCACTTTTGTAAATTTTTCGAACTTTTATACCTCGGTTGTACTTAGAATTGAGGCATAAACCCCCTAAATTTTTTATTTTTCCCACTGCATTGATATTTTTAAATTGGTGGCAGACTTTTATGCCTCGGGTCATATTTAACTGAGGTAGATAGATGTTTATGCCTCGGGTCTATTTTAACCGAGGCATATTTGATTGCTTTTCGAGTGGAATATGCCTCGGGTCACATATAACTGAGGCAGATATATGTTTATGCCTTGGTTTAAAATCAACCAAGGCAATAAGCCTTCTTAGGGTTTAAAAGAAATCGCGCCACTGTTCATCTTCTTCACGTGGTGCAGCGACAACTTTTTTTCTTCCATTTGCGAACGCCATTGTTGTAGAACGCAAAGGTTCCTTCTTCCACGTAGCTGCAGTTTCATCTCTCCACCACCGGTCTGCCGTTGAACGGCCCTCCTTCGTCGGGCGAGGCTCTTCCATTGTTGTCGTCGTAGAGGTTGTGAAGCCGCCTCCATTGTCGTCATTCAATCTTGCTTGTAGGTATGTGCTTCTCCTTTTTCAAATCGTAAAACTATCCTATGGGTTTCGAACATTGATGTGTGTGTCGAAGTCATGATTTGGGTCACGGTGGTTAGCCGTGGGATGTTTCACGTTTTCTGTTCAGATATAGTGGTGAAGAAAGGTTGTTCTACGTCGCCGGCGAGATGAATGAAGGCGTCGTGAAGCTGTTCCGGCGTGATGCGGTGGTCGAAGATGGTGGTGACGACACACTGGCGGCATTTAGGGTTTGAATGGTGGCTAGGGTTTCTGATTTGGGAGAAGGTTGAAGATGATGATGTGGCACACTGTGGTTGGTGTATGTGTGTTTACAAGGATCATGACTATGTGTGATGCTGTTATTGGGTCAGAAAATACTTTTTTTTTTAAATTTAAAATGCACATTAGGCCTCGGTTCCCTCTAAAACCGAGGCAGTAACCTTCGCATATGCCTCAGTTCATAACCGAGGCATAAACATATCTTTTTACCTTGCCAGCATATGTCTCGGGTGTAAAACCGAAGCCAAAAAGCCAAAATAACCGCGACATATTCTCTTCCCTGCACTAGTGTAGCATGTTATCTTAATGTATAATGGAAATTTTCACTTAATTTTCTTAAGAAATCATCACTATATTCATGAATGTTAAAAAGAACTAAGATAATCCTACGTCAAACAAGGCTTATGATACCATATGATGAATCCATCTTCAAGTTATGTATCTATGCAGATGAAAGGAGATAATCCATAGAGGTTGAAGGCGTAAAAGAAATGAGTAATAGAGAGTATATGGTTCAATGATGGTGAATTGTAGAGGCTCTCAAGTGAGGTTAGGCCAACACTCAAGGAAGGAGGCTAGAGGAAGCCTTGGGTTATTTATTTATTCTTTAAGAGAATTTCTTACTAGTTTTTTAGATCCTAAAAAAATTTGGGAAGTTCCTATTGTATCCTAGGGGGCTTGCGCAATACACCACAAATAATTCCTTGAAGGTAGTGAATCTACATGCCTTAGGATGTCAATCTTTTTCGTGTTTTCGTCAGCTTTTACAACAATTGTAAGGACTTACAAGCTGACGATATGGACGTCGACACCAACTATACACTAGAGATGTCAAACAGTGTTTGTAGAACATAAACAATCTTTGTGAAACCTTTCTTGGATATTTTGAATATCCAAGATACCAATAAAGACACTAAAGAGTGTGGTTCTACAAGGGCTAGGAATTTATCTGCTACAGCTCAAAAGGTACGAGGAAATCTTGATCACAAGAGTAAAATTAATTTTAAAAAATCTCATCCCATTGCATTTAACCCCACTTTTAAGGAAAATAGAGTAAATAGGGTTAGGAATGACAATCCTCCTTTGGCAAAATAACCAAAGGAAAAGATATAATTATTACAGTCTTTTCTAAAACAAATCTTGTGACCAATGTGAGCCAATGGGTGGTAGACTCTTGTGCTACTAGGCACATATGTTCAAACAAAAGTGTTTTTACCTCCAACACAAGTGTGGGGATGGAGAAGAACATGTGTATCTCGGTGATTCCATGACAACAAATCTCTAGCCTTGAGTGTATGCTACATGTGACATCAATCAAAGTTAATTTAATCTCTATGGCCATGTTAGGAAAAGTTGGGGTTAAAGTGTCATTTGACTTTGATAGGATTTTTATGACAAAGAATAACATGTTTATAGGGAAGGGATATTGTGATTAAGGTCTCTTTATACTCAATATTTTCGAAATTATTAATGAACCTTGTTCATCTGCCTATGTTATTGACTCGTACGATGTGTGTCATACTAAATTAGGACATGTAAATTCCTTGTATGTTATGAAATTACAACGACTAGAATAAATCAATATGCATGATAAGTAGAGAAGTAAATGTGACATATTTCTAAAATCTGGAATAACAAAGAAAGTTTGTCATTTTGTAGAATATCAAACTGAGTTGTTAGGGATAATGCAACTGATCTAGCTGATTTTAAAAAATTAAGTCTAGAGGTGGCAAAAATTATTTTGTAATATTTATAGATGATTATTCGAGATACACAAAAGTGTATTTAATCAAACATAAGGATGAAGTCTTTGATGTATTTTTAACTTATAAAGCGAAAGTAGAAAATCAATTGAATAAGAAAATTAAGAGGATTAGATTAGATAAAGGTGGTGAATATGTATTGTTTAACAACTATTGTGTTAGAGAAGGTATTATCTATGAAGTAACCCCACCGTATTCACGTGAGTCTAATGGATTAGCTAAGAAAAAGAATAAAACTCTTAAGGAAATGATGAATGTCATGCTTATTAGTTCTAGTGCACCTGATAACCTTTGGGGAGAAGCCTTTCTTACTGCATGCTTTTTACAAAATAGAATACCTCATAAGAAAACGAGTAAAACTCCATATGAGCTATAGAGAGGTTATCAACCTAATCTTAAATATCTAAGAGTGTGGGGGTGTTTAGTTAAGGCAATGTTACCCTATCCCAAGAAAAGGAAAATAGACTCTAAAACCTTTTATTGTATGTTCTTAGGCTATGTTGAACAAAGTGTTTCCTATAGGTTTCTTGTTCTTAAAAGTTATTTGATTGAGCATAATGCTATAGTGGAGATAAGAAATGTTAAGTGCTTTGAACATATATTTCCTTTAAAGGTTAGTGATACATCTAATCAACCTATATATACTAATTGTGATGCCATGTGTGAGGATTTGAGAAGAAGTAAAAGATAGAGGAAGGAAACTTCTTTTTGAGATCATTTTTATACTTATCTCGTTTATTATGATCCACCAAGCTTTGTAGAGGCTACTAGTGCTCCTACTGCAAAAACAATGAGATAAGGTCATCAAGACTGAAATTGAATCAATTTAGAAAAATAATACATGGACCTTAGTAGGTTTGCTTAAAGGATAAAAACCCATTCGTTGTAAGTGGATCTTTGAGAAAAAGTATCACCTTGATAAATCCATAGAAAAATGTAAGCAAAGATTAGTAGCAAAAGGTTTTACTCCAAAACCCAACATAGATTACTTTGACACATTTGCTCTTGTGGTTAGGATTTGCTCTTTTTTAGTATTGTTGGCTCTAACAGCTATTTATAAGCTAGTGATACACTAGATCGATGTTAAAACTACTTTTCTGAATGGTGAAGTAGAGGAGCAAATTCATGTGACTCAACTTGGAGGGTGTGTTGTTCCGGGTCAATACAATAAAGTGTGCAGACTTTTAAAATCTTTCTATCTCTTTCTCACTCTCTCTCTCTATATATATATATAAAATAATTAATAATATTTTATTAATTAACTTTTTAATTAATATTTTTATGTTTTTTATGTTCTTATTATTCATTTTCATTACTATTTTAGTTTTACTAAAAACTACTTGACTTACTTTTCAATGTTCAAAATTTGTGTAAATATAATACAAAACATGAACTTAACCTTAGGAGTTAAAGTGTACGATTTTCTAACCTCTTTTTTTTTTAATAAGGATAAAATGAATGTTATAATTATTTAAAAGTAGGGATATTGCACACAATGTCACTAAGCCCATGTCTTGCGGCATAGTGTTGGTGTCCAATGTTCAGACCCGTAGAGCTCACTAGAATTAAATATTCAAGTGAACTTACCTGGTTTTCAATTCTGATAAATAATTTATATTCAGTTTTTTGTTGACTCCAGTAGTGGTTCTTGATCATCAAACAAATGAGTGGTGGAATGAGAAAAATAGAGAGAAGGCAGAGAGAAATTTTGAAAAGAATTCTAAAGAGAAAGTTTTTATAACATGAAGGTCAAAGGTCAAATTGAAAAAAGAAACTTAAAAATACATGGAATACAACAACAACGGGAGAAATAAATTAACCTTTATGGAAGGAGACTAAGTCTGACTACGCTTGAGAGAGTAAATATTTCCCTATCAGAGGAAGTGAAAACTCAATCCAAGAGAAGATGGTTCATTCCAAATCCCCAAATATAGAAGAAGTCAACATTTGTATATAATTCAAAGGTGTATGCCTTTCACATGTATATTAAGCATTTACTGCAAATCCTTTGCTTTACTTCCCTGTGTAATCATCACAAATCATTGCATATACAATCATGCATCTCAATCTAATATTTATTACTCATCCACAATAATGCCTACTAGTGAATTCTTCATCCAACTTCAAAATTTCTTGTTGTATTTCTTTCCATGTATGAAATTACTTTTTCTCATATAAACTCAATTTGCTAAAACCAACCCAAATCATCACCATATACCATATTCACAATAATGTATATAAGCATGGTCAACTCATTACCCTTTGACATACTGATGGGAGCTCCTCCATCACATACCACCCCCATTCATTGAGTTCATTCATACAAAAATATCATATATATTGTGGCCCTTATACCCTTATCTAAAAAAATATGATGCCTTTGTATTATATCATTTGTCTAACCTAATCTATTATAATGTATCTCATATAAATGTGCATTCTTCATATTATTGTACAAGAGTTCCTCCAATCCAATAAATTAATGACATAATTGAGGAAAACAAATTGAATTTAAATGATTTAAAGTACCAAGCCTTTATAGCTCAGTGGTAGAGTGTCAGTCTTGTAAACTGAAGGTCTGTAGTTCGATCCTGCATGAAGGCATTTTTAAAAGATTTTTCATTTTACAAAAATGGAATACCAATATTGATGCATAAAAGCTATATAGAAAAAGAAAGTTGCACATATTATCAAATAACTTATCTATTATCTAGGAAAGTTACTTGCTTACCCATTTTTATTTTGTTAACAAGTGCCCCAATTGTTAGTTTGTCATTTAACATTTTTTTTGCCATATGTCTTTAGAGAGTTAATTTACGTTTTTACCCATGACTTTTTTTGATTCATTTTTATACTACTTTTTTGGTGTTATCATTTTTTACTACTTAGTCATTTAATAAAATTAAATTTAAAAAATATATTTTAATTTATTTTGTAAAATAATTTATTATCTATTATAATTTAAAATGTCCACCTAATGTTTGAATCGTCAATTATGTCAATGTTGAAATTGAATTTAATCATGATATGCGTCCCTAAAATGAATTTAAAGATTCATGAATTTTTAAAATAAATAAATAATTACTTCTTTTAATGTGTGTCATTAGATGCATTTTACCCATCATTAAATTTTTTTCCAACATAATTTTATATATTTATTATTAAAGAATAACTTATAGGTAAAAAGCATTAATTATATTTCTTCAATACAATTTTTCTTATTCTTAATTTTATCCTTTTATAATTTTTAATTACTTCGTCGTTTAAACTAGCCATGTAAACCTTAAATATATAGTCATTTAGAATAACGTATGTCCATACACTAATTAAACGAGTCTATACACAGGCACTAGATGAGTACATCTATATATTGATTAGACATGTCTAACAATATACATTAGACAAGCTTGTGCATACATAAATTAAATGTAAGACCATGAAAGATTATAATAATTAGAAAATATATATTCAAGGTGGTTTATTATTATTATTTTAAATATTTATAGTTTACTAATTATTTAAGAGATTTATTTTATTTAAAAGATATATAAAGTGGTTCTTATAATATAAGTTTGTTACATAATATATAAAGTAGTTACTATAATATAAACAAGTTATGTATAAGGGTTATTTCTTAAACAAATTTATTAAAAAGATATCAGATTTATTATGTGTGATTTTCGATATATACGATAGATTTAAAGAGATTATCTATCATTTTATGGTTATTAAAAATATCACCTAAAATCATTTAAGAGTATCTTGGGTGAGAAAGAATGTGACTTGGGTGGGAAAGAATGTAAGAGTGGGTGTTACACTTGGGTGAGAAAAGTGGGTGTTACACTTGGGTGAGAAAGAATGTGACTTGCATATTTTTGAAGGAAAAGTAAGAGTGAGATTAAAACATAGGAAGAAGGTTAAAGGTTCAGTTTCAAAGACGAAGAAGGAAAAAATGAATAGAAAGAGGTAGGGAGAGCTTACATTCTTGTATTCTCGTATTCTTGTTTTCTTGTTTATATGTGATGTATTATTTTTGAGTCTAAATTGTGGAGTTGAGGTTATTTAGTATGATTGTGTTGACATAAAAATATGGATTGTTTGGAATTGTGAATGTATGTGGTGACTCAGCGAAAGGAGGTGAAGGGTAACTTCGTATAGTTGCACTGAAGGTATACTTCGTTGGGGCTTCCAAGAGGAGTAATGGGAAGTGACACATGTATACTTTGCAAGGGCTTTCAATAAGAGTAATGGGAAATTGTCATGACTCTCGAGAAGAGTAATGGAAAGTTGTTTACTTCGTCGGGGCTCTCAGTAAGAGTAATGGGAAGTTGTATACTTTGTCGGAGCTCTCGAGAAGAGCGATGGAAAGGTGTATACTTTTCGGGGCTCGCTTGAAGAGTAATGGGAAGTTATTGGTAAGCTGCATCCGAGAGTTACAAATTGGCTCATAATGCTGATATCATTAATGTTTGTATTTTTGCAGTGTAATTGTATGATGTTGTGAGACATGGTGACTAAGTAAAATTTGGGTGACTGGTTATATTATGATTCATGCATATTTTGGTTATGATGCTTTTATGTTTATATGTTAGTGTACTAGCCTATGCCAACATATAACGTTCTTCCAGCAAAACTTTTAAACTTGTTGGGTCAAGATGGTGGCTAGTGGTTCAGCCTTTATCCATTTAGTGAAATAGTCTACAACCACGATGAGAAACTTGACTTGTCCCTTTGCTAGTGGGAAGGGACGAAGTTTGTCCATTCTCTATGTAGTGAAAGGCCATGGAGTGTTTATGGTATGTTTCACGGGGAAATTCTCTATGTAGTGAAAGGCCATGGAGTGTTTATGGTATGTTTCACGGGGAATTTGATGTAGTGGGCCAAATTTTTAACACTCTTTGCATTTCATGGTGTATTCATGGGTGTCTTTTCTCAACGTAGGGCAGTACTACATGCCTCTTAGTACTCGCGCGGCCATGCATTGGGCTTTAGAGTGCATGTTACATATGTTGTGATGCATCTCGGCAAACACGTATTGGTCATATTCTTAATCCAAACACTTTAGTAGAGGTGTGACAAACCCTCTTCTGAAGAGTTCCCCATTCTATATAGTATAGAATGTTGCTTGTCGTCGTACGTACTTTGCTTCCGTTAGGTCATCGGGGAGTACATTAGTAGTCAGATAACTTAAGATTGGGGTTATCTAGCCTTGCGAGGAAGTTGAAATCTCAAGTACGTGCTCATAATTCCAGCTTTGGCTTGATAGAGTCTACTGGATGAGGGTTCTATGTTGGTATAGTTTCTTTGTTCTGGCCAGTTTGGACAACACATTGACCCTTTCATTTTCTTCTCTTGGAACATGCCTGATTTCAAACTCGTTGAATTGTTCTGAAAGGTTTTTTTACCATCTGGAAGTATTTTTGTAAAGAGCGCTCCTTAATCTGCTAACTTCCTTTTACTTTGTTTGTAACGAGATGAGGGTTGATGTAGCAGTGCAACCTTTTTATTCCTAGCTCATAAGCTACTCGTAGCCACTTCCTTTCTTAGAGGACTCATCGACACTAAGAGACCACCATGTGAGTTATTTCCTTTTTGTTGGGAGCTCAGTAAGGAAATCTGCTAGGAACTATTACTTCATTGATCCCTTATTTTTATAGGTTAGCTTGAACCCGAAGAGTTCTACTGACCATGTTGTCATGCGTCGTGCAAGTTCAGGCATTTGTAGGATTTGTTAGATTGGATAATTTGTGCGAACACAAATATTGAAGCTACGGAAGTAATGTCGTACTGGTTAGACCAAGAAGACCATAGCCATGATGAACTTCTCTATGGTTTGGTGCCACTCTTCTATAGGTTGAAGAGCTCAACTTGTGACGTTAACCGGATATTGCTTCTTGCTCTCCTCCATGACGAGGATCGAGCTAATCATTGAGCGTAATATGTAGGACCTGAAAAATTTAATTAATTAAATAATTAATTAATAAATAAATACGGGTAGTGGGAGCCTTTATGGCATTTAATGCTGACTTTTATGATGTGGAAAAGTACTACCTCAAGTGGTTGAGAGTACTTGATAATGTTGAGAGGACTTGGTTTCAAGTCTTGTGTATGTCATTTGTGTGTTATTTAATTGATTATTATTTTAATAATAATAAAATGTTTGATCATAATATAATCCTAGATTTATAAGGATTATCACGAAACATGACTTGGTTGAATTAGTTGTGCACTTGCTTTGAGATTGGATGGGTGTGTGTTCAAACCTTAGCCTACGCAAAATAACTTCTTTTTTTGCCAAATTTCGTTTTGGCATGAATGGGAAAGATCAGAGAACCCTAGCCGTCTAAAGGGTAGCTTGAAAGGGCTCGAAAAACCTTCTTGAATGGCCATTGATTAACTATTAAACACCTTCTAATGGTATTTTCGGTTTAGCCATTAAGACACTTAAAAGTAGAGTGTAAAGTGAGTATAGGAGTGGAAGTAAGGAGAGGAAAAGGATTGTTAGTCATCAATCCAGAGTGGGTTTTTTCTATCACAAAGGTTATAAGAATTTCAATTGGAAGCACATAATCCAAGTCAAGGGAGCTGTTTAATTGTTGTATTTGATTTTATATTCGTAATTGTGAATTGTATGAGATGTATGGATTATTTTTCTGTGTTTTCTCTGGACTGTGTTGGATTCTAGAAATTTCCAAAAACTCCCTAGCGGTGTTGAAGCGCTCGTCAGGCGACTCATACATTTATGCGTTTTCTGGGCTTTTGGGGATGAACCGCTAGGTGGTGATGAACACCCACCATGCGACTCATGGGACTTTTGGCACGTTTTATAGGTTCTGTGATTTTTGGGTTATTTGATCAAGGGAAAAAGGGAAAATTATTTGTTGATTAGCATTGAACATTGAAATCATTGAAATGTGATGTGGATTGAGGTAATAAGATAAATTCGTTATTTAAGGAGTATGGTATGATTTGGACTGTAGTTGAAGATAAATTTCGTTGCGATTGAATTGTAATTAATGGAAAGTGGAATTGAGCACGTTAAAGAGTGGTGGTGAGGGAAATTAATAGGATGGTATGGAGTGTTGAAAATTGGGTTTCATATTGGTGCAGTACCAATCTGGAAATTTGTCCAAAAAGTAATACATCGCCTGACGGCTCCTAGATTGCACTAGGCGCCGATGCGACAGTGGCTACAGTGGGGTTTTCATGGGTTGAGGTTCGTAGGGTTGGAGTTCTATAAATGGGTACTGTAGTTTATACGAAAAGGAAATAAAATAAGGGGACAATATTGGAGGTGTGTCATAGTGGGGATTTGGCATTGATAGTGAATGGTTGAGTAATATGCATGGATGGTAGCAGAGTCAAATTTGGTTTGAGTCTAATTGACTCAGGGTTAACTACAAGAGTGAAAGGGTGCACATGGGGTAAGTACCAATAGGCATGAAAGAAAAATAGGACCACGATGTGCTATGATAGAAACTCTAAGAGTTTCGTTGGGGGTACCTAGCTTTTCCATAAGTTAACAAAATTGTAACTACTTGAGAGTACATGCTTAGGTCTATATAACTAGCGAATTAATGTATATAAGATGAAGTATGATGAATTGGTTTGTGATTCAAGGTAGCTAGGGATGTTGGAGGAAATCTGGATGGGAATGGAAATGGATTAGTTGCCTTGGGATTCATTCAGCATTGTCTGAAAACTAGTATTTGCACAAGTACTGGTGTAGCTCCTAACGGTGGTGTTTGTCTCGCTAGGCAATAATTACAAAATACGTGGGATATTTGGGCGCGTGACGCTTGGCAACGTGGTTCGTTCTGCTAGGCGATAGCTGCAGGATTAGAGCTTCACAAGCACGTGTCGCTTGGCAGGTTGTGGCATCTGCTAGGCGGTCTGGAACAAAATTTCACTTGGCGACTCTAAAGTAGCGTCAGGCGATAATGCAGAGGCAAGACTGTTGTATGCTTTGCTTGTACGTGGTGTACAATGCTTTGGTGATACCTTAAAGATCGACTTGCTGGAGTGTTCCTTGAGTTGTGGCTCTGAACGATATCCCTTGAGTTATGGCTAAAGATAGAGGGAAAACATGTGGCATTCCTTGAGTTGTGACTCGGAATGACATCTCTTGAGTTGTGGCTTGGGATGACGGATGAACACGAGGAATCCTTAAGTTGTGGCTCAGATTGGCCAGTGTTGCCGGTGTGAGTGTGTGAGTTGTGGCTCGTATAGATTGGGACATTATATTGGGACATTAGCCAACGAGTTTGGTAGTCTTGGGACATTATGAACTATTCTTCGATTGGGAACTCCACCTGGCGTTACGGAGTGTGGTCAGTAGCAGGTTTCCCGCGCGTGTTCTACAAGTTGTGGCGTATAGGTGTGACAACAAGGCATCTTGAGGTATTGAATCAAAGGATAAAGTTCCTTTGATGAGTTTATGTTATATATTGTGATGAATTATTCTATTTTTATCTGTTAGCTCACCCTATTTGCTTGTGATTTGCGATGATCATGGAATACGTTAGACGGAAGCATATGATGTTGCAGGTGGTTCTGGTGAGGCTTAGCATCAGAGACGGGCTAGCTGGGAAAAGCTTTGTGGAGCTTTATTATTATTTTTTCTTTTATGGATTTTGTAAAACTTTATGTTACCCGTTTTTCACATGATATTTGAGTTTTATAAATTGTGGATTTTGGATATTTTTTCTATGTAATAAACGTTTAAATTTTCCTGTATTTTTGGGAATTAAAGCTATCATAAATGAGGTTTTATTCTTATTTCTTTATTTTATTATTTAAATTCATAATATTCAACAGGGATGTTACATTTTGTATCAAAACTTTGCTTTCAAAAGATTTTTTGGGTCTTTCTGGAGTGAGCTTATCGGCTTTTGCTTGCAAGACTATTCTATTGTTATTGATTATTAATTTTTTTATTTGTGTTAGTCTTAACGGGAGCTCTTTGGTGTGAACAACTAAAAATGTGGCGTGCTCAGGCTGTGGCAAATAGGAGGAGAAGGAATATTGTTGGGGCAAATGAGATTTGTAACACCCTAGGTGGATATTACTGGATAAAGCAAATATCATATAATTTTTTTGGAATTAAAGTAATATATAAAGTTCACAAGCATAGAAAAATTTAAAATTTATATCGATGAAGTTCTGATACACTGAATCCTCCTTATTACAAATCCATAAGAAAGAAAAACATCATAAAAACTTATTATAAAATGTGATGAAGGATCATCTCGAATTTAGAGGTGAAATTCGTCTCGAAGGAAGGTATAAACCCTAGAACAAAAATGTGAGAAAATGGAGGACGTCGATTGGTGGTTTTGCAGAACGGGAGGAAACCACACCACTAGGAAGAGATTCCAATATAAGTGAGAAGATCCACCACATTGAATCGGAGATTCAAAGATAAGGATCAGTGGTTCTGAGGAGAACCTCGAGACTTGAGAGAAAACTCATTGTTTCATAAAACTCAAATCTCAATACAAATGTGTCTCACAAGGGCTTATATACTATGGGCCGAAGCACCAAAAGGCCCAACACAACTAAAGGTCAAATAAAGCCCAAACAAAAACATTACAAAAATTATAAAAGAGTTCCTATTCTACAATCTGAAGCTAATCCGAGATCTCTTTGAAGGTCTTGGGCATGATTCCATTGCCTGCTCTGAAATCTCTATGACTATCCCAAACCACATCTCCATCATTGCCTCCGGGTTGGAGAAAATTTCACCTCGAATTTTAGCGATTTATCACCTACAACCAAACACACAAACATAAGTGCTGAAAGTGGACAAACCCAAAGTAGTCTAAAGACAGAATCAAAATGCTATCAAAAAATTATATTGGAATCATGGAAGAGGCCAATTTCTTATTATCAAGGTGCTTGGAGATTGTCCTCCAGGATCAAAGATAAACATGCATAACATATCAAAGAGTTTCAACACAACTATACTATCCACAGTGAAACAAAAAGGAAAACAACCCATAGTAATCAGAACAAGAAAAGAGTGTCCCTGAAATCCCTTAGGATTTTCATGATAGGACAAACACACAAGCAAATGATTAAAGACAGGTTCATGTTTTTCCCATGTTGTTTTTGCCTTTTCGATCATCTTTTCTTCACCCCATTGCTTATGTCATTGCTCCTTAATGCATAAGTCTTCCATAGGCATTAAGACAAAGAGACATTAAGACAATTTAGAATATTACAATCCCTCTATAAGGATTCTGTATCAACCATATATGTAACGGGTGTTAAGAAAGACTATTTCTCTTGCATCTCTCTTCGTTCTTCTTCTTCCTTCTCTTGTCGCTCTTTCTTCTTTTTTTCTCTTAGCTCGTTCTCTTTTATTTCTATTAGCACTTTCTTCCTTTGTTCCCTCTCCAAATTTTCCACTTGTCTTGCTATTTCCAAGATCTCAAATCGTTGTATTTGTACTCTCACCTCTTCACGCTCCCTTTTTGCTTATTGCTCTCGTTTGACTTCGAGCTTTTGCCTAACACTCCTCTTCACCTCTTTAAAGTATACAATGTAACCATGGATTTCCTGAAGAGTCATGTATTTTGCGTTCCAGTTAGGACATTGATAATTTCCATGTCCATATCCTTCACACTTGGTGTACCTAATTGCACTTGTTTTGTTGCTCGACAATGATCTTTTATCATGTTTGTGCTCCCTTCTAAGTTCCCCAAGTTTGCTATTCAGTCAGATGATTCTGGACACAATGAAGTTGATATCATCTATCAAGGTCGAACTTGTATGGAACATTGTGGAGTGCTCAAAATTACTAATTCCTACAATGAAAGAGAGGAAACAAGAACTAACACAAAACACAGTAAGTGGTTAGCACAAGTAATGTGGATAAAATTATCAAATGGGTCTCACCACTCCTTGCGTGTTTACACTCAATTCACTCGTGTTTCACTCTTTAAGTGTATTCACTCGCTTTCAAGTTTCTGTTCAGTTCTTCAAAGAATCTCCAATCAATCCATCAAAATTGAACATCAAAATGAAAGATGTAACGGATCTAAGCTCAACTCATGAGGCCAAGGAAAGGCAAACTCCAAGACAAAACCAAGGAAATTTAAAGACAAACTAAAAAGCACCAAAAGCAAGAAAGGGTTAAACCAAAGAGAGTGAATATGTGACAAACTAAGAGCCTGACAACGAGAAAAACACTTTAAAAGACAAGAGTAATCTAAATAATGTATTTAGAATTACTCGTGGAAATGTGAAACAAAGTGCTCAAGCTAAACTATGATGATCTATTCAAATTCCCACAAACAATACTTCCAACAATTTAGCTCAAAGCACATTATCCCACAACACAATAAACAAAAGAAAAGCAAACTCAAAGGAATATGATAGATAAAAGACACAAGCAAAGCAAAGGTGAACAAATAATGACTCTAAATGGCAAGACTAGGCAAACCAAAATGTGAGAGTGCACTAGAAATGGAACATGAAAACGCTATCGGGACCAAATGCAGCCACCGAATGTTAAGGAGCATCCAAAGTTACCACCGAAAGAGTTAAATTTACCAAAAGTTATAGTTGTTACGTGCACCAAGCTTAGGATGGATTAGCACTGTTGCTACAACGCATGAAGCATCAAGTCTCAATGACAGATGTTGTCCCTTGCCAAAAATTCCAACTACACCAAATTACCTAGAAAGGCTGCCACCGAATGGATTAGACTGCTACAACACCACTGCCAATTCATCACCAAATGGATTAAAGATAAAGGCTACCACTGAGCAAGCACCAAGCACATGGACTACAACGTGCCAAAGGAAACTAGAAATGCTTTCTGCCAATGCTTGAAACTGGTTTTTGTTTGATCAAACTCTCAAAGCTACCAAAATGCACTAAAATCACGACTTTGGTAAAAAATTCTTGCACCAACACATTTCAAAATTTTTTGCACCAAATGGCCTAAGCAAGTTGCGGTGATGAACATGTGGCTGCAGGGGCTAGTTTTGGATCAGCCTATACTTGGCAACGCTGTAGGGAGGGCATAAATTCAGGTGGTCCACCAAAGAGGCTATTGCACTTTGGTAGTTTCATGACATCACAATCTTGTCGTTGGCAAATGAATTAAATAGACCCAAACAAAAAAAATATTGTCCCCTGAACCAATAAATGGAATGGACCATGCATCTACAGCTTCAAATCCAAACTCCACTTGATATTTTGGATCGGACCAACTATAGATGGATCATGTGGTAGCTGCTCTTCTCAGAATTGTAACGCATCAAAAATAGCCAAATCAAATTTAACGTGTGATGAGGCCATCGGCACCGTTAATCAGCGGAATGTGGCTCCAATCGACGGCAAATTGTTGGAATGGCCTCCGACAGTCGTTTATTCGGTGGAAACGACAAGAATTACAACGAAAGACTCTCAAATGGTTTGATTCGCTCTCGTTCTCACACTGAACTCACACACACTATATTTGGAACCCTAGGAGGAGAAATCCTCATCTAAAAGGGAAAGGTGAGCTAAGATGAACGGTGGGAGTATTCTCAACCAAACTAACATTCATCAAAGCTGAAGATTACAAACGATGGCTTGCCTTTTATAGATGGAAAGGCAACCGAGAAAATCAGAGATTAAAGCCATCTAACAATGTTTCCTAATGGCTAAAGGTTAGGGAAGAAATGTGAAACCCTAACGTTAACATATGGAAGGCCGTGAATGGAAACGTAATCTAAAGGAAGAAGAAACGCATGAAGGAGGCCACGAAAAGGTTGAGTGAATCTCAGCAGCGTGAAATAACCCTAGCCGTTGTGAAGGTTTGCGTGATGTTTGGCTGGCAGAGTGAAATGTGAAGAGAGAAGAGTTGCTTGTTCCGTGTTTGGTTGGTCATGCAAAGAAGTGGTAGAATTGGGCTCGTGTCGTGGTGTTGGCTGCAGTAGGATTGTGGTGCTGGAAGTAGTTTCAGCGCAGGCCCAATAAAAGAGAAGGGCGCATGATGCCTTAAATCACTATTGGCAACAGACAGAATCCATAATGTTGGCTGCAACAGCAAATTGGAGACTCCGCTTGATGCAATTGGGCTGCTATATGCATGCCCAATTGTCGCTGCTGCTAGCGTGGAGGTGTGGAGGAGAATTGGGTCGCAGGCCCAATATTAATTAGCAGCTTGGAAAATGACTACAATTAACAAAACAAGACTAATTAGAATCAACCTTTATTTAATTAAAATAAAAGAGATTAAAAGGAATGGGCCTAGGAGTTGGCCTAATGCTATAAGCCTTATTGGGGTCACATCATCCCCTCCCTCTTGAAGAGGATCTGTCCTCAGATCAAGAGGGTTGATAAAGCTCACATCAACCAATTATGGTTCCACCAGGATCAAAAATAAATCTGCAATAATCATCAAACAAAATAGCATTAAAATTATAATGACCATGCAGTAAAATTGATTGGAAAATCTGTGAAAGTGAGCTTATAAATTTTGAAAAAGTTGGTATTAGGCCCACTTCATAAAAACAATGGCATACACTTTAACGAAGATGATATTTGAAAAGAATTTTAGAGTCAAAGTGTGTGTTTGCACAAAATGTGGAGGAGGATGAAATAAGGGAATGAGATGGGGAACAAAATGTTAGAGAGAAAAACAACTTGAAAGATTTAATGATAAAGTGAATAGAGTTTAAAGATGGAAGAACTCCCTTTGAAAATTGGAACTTAATGGAAGGGATTGGTGAAGGATGGAACACCAAATCCTTAACAATGAGTTCCCTTTTTGCTTTTGAAATGAGCTTTAACTCTACCACTTGATATTGTATTAGCTCACTTTCTTGTCTTATGTTCTCTCTTTCCTCTAATTATTTTCTCTCATTCGCTTCATTGGCTTTTCTTAGACTCTCCTCTCTAGCCTTTTCTTCCACATCTCGTTTCTTCCTCTCTTTTATCTCTTGTTCCTCTTGTTCTCTTTGAGCACAAAGCTTCTCAAACTGTTCTTTTTCTCTCTTCTTTTCATACTCGCGAAGCTTTTCAAGTTTTGCTTGCTCTCTCTTATATTTTTCTCTCTTTCTTTGTTCACTCAAGAGCAAGTCCAAATTGTGCTTATAATCATTTTCTAGTCTAGAAAACTTAGCAATGTTTTGGATGAATGCATCCCCAATTTCAATGAAGTCTTCTTTCCTAGCTTGTTGCTCTTTTGTGATCCTAAATGAAAAGGGAATGAAATATTTTCACATGCATGTTTTTAATTCTTAAAATGTATTGATGCATGATTTTCTCCCCTTTTTCACTCTATATTGCCCCTCTTCCCACCAATCAAATGCACGTTCTACAAACATAGAAGTAACATGCCTAAGAATGTCTATTTGACTATACTTAGTAAACATTGGTTTCACCAATTTCTCAATATCCCACATCTAATCTCTAAATGATATTGGTCCTATATCTTCCCCAAAGAATGGAATGTCACTATGAATGGTATGATGCAACTCATTACTACGATTATGCCTACCTAAATGCACACTACTATGCCTATCTACATGCATACAGCTAGAAGAAAAAAAACTCATGTTGCGAACAATTTTTTTTTTTTGAAACACTTTTATCCAAACAAATTTGTACAAAAGAATGTAAGAATTCCTAAAGAGGCACATGATGCCTTAAATCACTATTGGCCACAGACACGGAATCCATAATGTTGGATGCAATAGTAAATTGGAGACTCCGCTTGATGCAATTGGGCTGCTATATGCAAGCCTAATTGTCGCTGCTGCTAGCATGGAGGTGTGGAGGAGAATTGGGTCGCAGGCCCAATATCAATTGGAAGCTTGGAAAATGACTACAATTACCAAAACAAGACTAATTAGAATTAACCTTTATTTAATTAAAATAAAAGAAATTAAAAGGAATGGGCATATGCGTTGGCCTAATGCTATAAGCCTTATTGGGGTCACATCAACGTGAATGTGACAGATGCATCCTTTAAATCTTGCAGTCGAATTTCAACTGCATCGAATGGACCCAAAATCAGCGGTTGCAATGTTCTAACTATTGTACACCACACATTCAATTTGCCACAACTATTTGCTTAAAACAACTAAACTAATTGCACAAAAAATTCAGCCAAATGATTCACTAAAGCATTACACCGCAAGCTTCACAATACTACACTAATTGCTCCAAAAATTCAGCCAAAGGGACGTTATGTGATGCTTCCAAGCACTATCGTAGTAGTGGCCAAGTGCAATAAAGATATGATGAAATGATAGTCTAGTATGATCATTAAAGGTTCCACACTGCACCAAAAGAAAAGTCACCACTCAATCAGAAATACAAAAACTGCACCGCTTGATACTTCATGTATTTGGCTGCTATAAACACTGAAGACAACAAGTGGCTTGACCTAAACTTCAACAAAAGCATCGCTTCGCTGCATCCATAGGCCACAAAAATTATTACTGCCATAACAAGATTGCCACTTCAGCGTGGAAATGTGGGGCTGCCACTACAAGTTCTAAAAGAACACAACCACGTGATGTGCTTTATTGGACAACCTAGCTCACCCTTTCTACACCATAGGCAATAAAGGCCCCGAGTGAGGTAGTTGCAGCAATTTGAGTCTGCCCATGCTGCCAGTTTCCAATGCCACCATTTGACCCCAAATGGTTGTTGCCAATTGCTCTACCACGTGGACTTAAAGACAAAGATGTTATTGCCACTAAATAAAGTAGCACGTCTCTAACTCTACCACATGAAACATCATGCCAGGCGACGCGAGCTGTATGTCTCAATTCTTATATTTTTTGTTTAGTTCAGGGCTGATTTCAATCGGGAAATGAGTGAGTTGTTCAATTGTTGGCTATTGGAGGCTAAAATAGTTGAATTCTCTTGAGATTGGAAGTGAATTGGATAAAATTTGATATGAACAAATTTTAGGGTTGGTAGATTGGGGGGTTTTATGATTTGAGTGAAGATATAGTTAAGTTTGAATATTGAGGCCACGATGATCATGATCACATATGAAATAGTGAAGATAGTCCGAGGGAAGTATCTAGAAAGATGTAGGAGGGTAGTGAAAGTGCAGAAATTCTGGGAATTTGCCCAGAACTGCATGCACCGCCTAGCGGCACGGGGCTTACCACCAGGCGCCATCACACAGGTTTGGATTTACGTGGTTGCGGGTGTTACTGATGGTTCTCGACTTTTGGGGAATCAGGTTCGTGCTACCTATGGAGTTAGAAATAATAATTGGATCGAAGCATTGATGATGATATGGAGGAGTTATAGGTTTGAATTCTATGATTGAAGTGGAAGAGAATGTCATTGTAATACAGTAGGAGCTGCAGTTCGAGTGGGAAATAAGTGTTGTATAAACCGCTATGGTATTAGTCATAATAAGATGTTGCTAGAGCAAATGTGGGATTGTAAGTTAATTGGATTTGCCAAGTTTGAAGAATGGTATAAATATGGTTAAGTATGATTGTTATGTCATATGAAATTTGATGGAGACTCAATTAATGATTGGGTAAACAGTAGAGTATAAGGGCATGAAATTAACAGTGGCATATTGTGACTTAGCAAATAGGGAAGGTTAAACAAGTTTCATTATTGGAAATCTTAGGGTCATGAATATAAATGGTAACAAGAAAATTGGCGACAAGTGAATTCGGTGGGTGTGGAATTAGTTAATCTGGTTCACTACAGTGCTTGGTGCCTATGGCGAGTGTGCCATCAAATCTGGAGTACCTAAACCCGTACTTGACGTTATACTGGTGTAACGCTTGGTGGCAGAACGAGAGTCGTCACGCGATAGCTGCCAAAATAGTGGGCTCGTGGAAAGCGTGCGCCTAGCGGTGAGGGTGGTCCCGCCAGGCGATGTTTACCGAGTTAGTGGGTTCGAGGCACTTAGCACCTGGCGGCATGTATCCCCTGCCAGGTGGTCTGGAAGCATGGTGCGCCTGGCGGCTCGTATGTAGTGTCAGGCGATACAGCAAAACAAAGGTGCTTTGTTTGTTTTGGATATGTGTGGTCTACAAGGCTTTGGTGATACTTCAAAGTCGGCTTGCTAGTGTTCCTTGAGCTGTGGCTCAGAACGTATCCCTTGAATTGTAGCTCGGGATAGGGGTTAAGCACGTGGCATTCCTTGAATTGTGGCTCGGAATGTCATCTCTTGAGTTGTGGCTCGGGATGGCGGATGAACATGAGGAACTCTTGAGTTGTGGCTCGGGTTGGCGAGTGTTGCCAATGTGATTGTGCACATTGTGGCGTGTACGGATGGTCCAATTAGATTGCCCTCCTCAGTATTAAGCTGACGAGTTTGGTAGTCTTGGGACATTACGAATGTTATTCATATTGGGAACTCCACCTAGTGTTACAGAGTATGGTTCATAGCATGGTTTCCTACACGTGCTCTACCAGTTGTGGCTGGTAGGTGTGGCAGCAAGACACCTTGAGGTACTCATTAAGAGATGTATAATACGGATAACATGGTGGTGGCCATGTGGCATGAAATCACAAGATGGAATTCCTTTGGTATATTTATATTGATATATAAATCTCTTATATATATGATTGTTTGATATTACCTCACCTTATCTGCTTATGTTTGGCGATGATCGTGTACGTGATACACGAGAGCATATGATGTTGTAGGTGGATTTGGTGAGGCACAGAGTCGGATGTAACATCCCGTCAAGAAATTACGGATTTAAATAATAAAATAAAGAAAATACTAAATACTCATTATTTAATAAAACATCATTTCCCAAAATCGCAAGAAATTTAAAACTTTATTAGATAAATAAATAATCCGAAATCCATAAATTACAAAACTGGAAATAATATAAAACATGTCATAAAGATTTTACAATTTATTTCAAAACCATAAAATATAAAAGCATCCCATGCTATCCCCGCTCCGTAGCTAAGCCTCACCAGAACCACCTACAACAACATCATCTACTTACGTGTACCGCGTACACGATCAACGCCAACCACAAGCAGATGGGCGAGCTTAACAAAATAATCATATAAATACATATACATATATTAAACACAATAAATATGTTTAATACATATACTTATATATATATAAATATATATGTATATATATAA
>Ga0099823_1000613_pt1 | contig 24982 bp, 20 predicted proteins | sample CowpearedBW_FD_76831 | JGI IMG/M metagenome (GOLD analysis project Ga0099823, IMG submission 76831) | Root nodule microbial communities of legume samples collected from California, USA - Cow pea red BW | ecosystem: Host-associated > Plants > Roots > Nodule | place: USA: California | collected...
CAAAACAAATAAAAAACAACAAAAAGAGAAAAAAAAAAGAGAGAAAGAAAGCTGAAGTAACATAAGGTCTCTGTTATCAGTAGACCCATGCCTGCTATGCTATCATGATTTTTGTATTGGGAATGACCTGTAATAGCTAGCTGGCCATGGTCATGATGGCTGAAGGAGCAGGAAGTAACATTTGCTCTCAACCTTATCCCACATCTCGAGATTAGAAGGTGTAGAGAAAAGTGAACAAAACAAAAGAGAGAATTACTTAATAAAAACGGAGAGATTCATGAAGGGGGGTTTATGATTACAGAGGAGAAGGGAAGGCACCAAAAATCAGAAAGGGAGAGAATTAATCAAAATTGAAAACGGAAGCAAAGCTGTTAATGCATTAAGTTTTATTTTCACGGTAAGTGTTCTTAACTCCTTCTTAGCTTCTGTTACCGTGACTTAATATTGATGTTCATGAATGTATGAATTGGATCTTCTGTTATCGTGACTTGATATTGATGTTCATGAATGTATGAATTAGAGATGATTTGAGGTGAACATAGTTACATCTATTATTTATTTTGTTTATTCCCATCGCACCTGCGTAAAAACAATAAGGAACAGAGCACAAAATTTTTTTCTCTTACTTCTCCATTATCGAATAATGGCTACCATACAACACCATCATAAATGCCATAGAATTCCTATTTCTTGTCTTGTCTTCATTGCTCACCTGCGTAAACCGCATCCAAAACGAACCCATTACACCTACATTCCCCTTCTTCAATCTTCTTCCAGCCACTAATGGACCTCCATCACCAAATAACATTTAGAGTCTTAATCCCTTTCTTCCACCCTCTGCCCGACCATCACGCCTCAACCACAAGAATAAAAACCCAATCCCCTTACATTCAATGCCATCGAAAATAGTAAAACCAAGAGACGAAAAAGAATCGCCGGTGGCATCGCCGGTGTCGAGTTGAAGCTTCAAACAGAGGTGGAGGTGCGACAGTTGGCCGTAGAGTTGGTGTCCCCAACGCGACGCAGATGGAGAAGGAGGCCTTGACGTCGACGAAACCACCAGTGAAGAGCAATGTCGACGGTGTTGCTCTAGTGGTGGTGGTCGCAGCACTGTCTCGAACCCGCTTGGAAAATAGAAGAAGAGATGTTGTTGACGCGATTGTATGAGCGCTTCGCTATGGAGCGAAGGGAGATGGCGTCGTCGGTGGCCTCCAGCGGTGGCGTGATGGCATGGTGGCGTGACGTGGTGGAGTGGTGTAGTGGTGCGGCGGCTGCGGAAGAAAGAGGAATAGAAATAAAGCCTTTAGGGTTTCTGATATCTTAAAAAAATAATAATAAAAGGTTGGGTTTGGACTGGCAGTCAGACCCATCTTTACTTCGCGCACCCCGTCCTTAATCCCTACACACCCCCATTTTTTTGTCTCCGTGCAACCCCTTGTTTCTTTATCTCGCACCCCTGTTTTAATTTTACTGTGAGTACCCCCTGATGTTTACTAATCTCGCACCCTTGTCACACTTGTTTCATGTTTACTTCGTGCACCCCCGTCTTTAATCCTTGCACACCCCATTTTTTGTCTTTGTGCACCCCTTTTTTCTTTATCTCGCACTCCTATTTTAATTTTACTATGATGTTTACTAACCTCGCACCCCTGCCACACTTGTTTCATGTTTTACTTCGCGCACCACCATAACTGATAACCTTGCACCCCTGTTTTTGTTTATCTTGTTTTGGGCCTGTGTTTTATGTTTACTTCATGCACCTCACACATTCCTCATGCACCTTACTATTGTTGTTTTTTCTTTCACTTTTATCCTTTTTTTGTTATTAAATTTTCTTTTATCCTTTTTTTGTTATTATTTTTTTTCTTCTCCAAAAAAAAGAGAAAACAAAAATATTTAAATTATAAAAATTACAAAGAAAAAATAGAAAAATCTAAAAAATGAAAAATGTTCTCTTTTGTTTTATTGTGTCTGTCTTGTCACCCGCACCGCGTGACACTCATTTTCAAAAATACAAGAAAAAAAGTTTTCTTTCTCTTTTAGTATCTATCCGACTGCTCACGTTGTATGACACATATTATAAAGTAGTACAAAAACACCAAAAAATACAAAATTTTCAAAATATAAAAATATCAATATTTTCAAACAAAAAATGTCATTTTTAAGAACTACGTGATGCTTGATTCTCCATTGTGAGATACGTAGGAGCAAGGCCAGTCCTTGTCAGGTTCACCTCCAAAAAAATTAAATCTTCTTTTCCAAATAGTTTTCCAAAATGTTTTTCTTAAAGAACTACGTAACCCTGATTTCTCATTTTTAATGAGAATACGTAGGACCAAGGTCAATCCTTGTCGGGCCCGAAAATAAAAAAAAAATATTTTTGTTTCTTTTAGTATTATTTGTCTTTTTTGATAGGGAAAATTAATGTTTTGAAAACCACATAAACTTTGCATGTTTAATTAAGGGTACCGCCCTTCGATAGGCGTTGTAGGGTGCTAACACATTCCCTCTGCGTAACCGACTCTCGAACCCAAAAATTTGGTTTTTCCGCAGACTTGTCTTATTTTCATGGTTTTCCATAGTTTTCCAGAAATAAATATGGTGGCGACTCCAAATATCTTTGTAAACACGTTTTCTTTTTTGGTTCGCTGTCTCGTCGCGATTCCGGTTGCGACATACTCTCTATATCTAACTGAGTTATCTTGTGTTAGATTCTGTTTTGAATCCATGACTATGGTGTGATATTATGATGCATTGTCCGAGGCTTTACTTGGCAAATTATTCATATTTGTGTGCAGTTTGATGCATGTTTTGAATCCAATTGCATGTCTGGTATCCTTACTTGTTGCTTTGATGCAGTGTTCATTTTGGCCATATTAATTGTCTTCATTCAGCGTCAGTTTGTATCTGTTCTGCTGAATTGTTCTTTAAGCATGCTATTTTCCTTGTTTGCATAAAGCTGGCTTGGTTGATATCTGATTTATGGTCCTAGTTATGCACTGTCCGAGTCTTGCTGTCTTGTGTGCTTTTCATCATTTTTTTCTTTTTTAAGTTGAATCATTTGAACTCTGTCATGTGCACTTGTTCACTGATTTGGCATTGGCAATTGCTACTGTTGTTGGCTGTTGTTTAAGATATTTGAGAATTAAAAGGAAAGAAAGAAAATGAAAAAGAATGTATGATGAGAAAAAGCATATGAAAGAGAATGAAACAATCTTGATTTAATTTGAAAACCTTATTTGTTACAACAAAATACAAGTTGTCTTGCATAGTTCACAAAATTAGTACTGCTCTTTTCAATATCAATTGCATATGCTCTTGATTCAACTTATTTTGAGTCTTTGTTTGAGTTTGGTTTTATTCATCTTATTCTAGACCAATTCCTTAGGTTCCTTTTGTGTGCCTTCTTTATTTGTTAGCTTGTTTTCTTGATTGTGTTTGATGGCTCTCCTTTGAGTTTGTCTATTACATCCATCACTTGATGTAGTCCAGTTTTAACTTTGAACTTTATTGATTTTCTGACTTGCTATTCTTAAGTGGCAGCGCTTGTTTTTCCTGGATTTCTTTGCTCTGGACACTCACTTTTGTTTGGCAACCCTTGTAGGTGCAATTTTGTCTTGAAGGTGGAGCTGTTGTGAGTGACTCAACTATGAGAGTACACTGCCGAGAGGAAACAGGATTGAGTGGGACTTGAGGGCACCACAATGATGTTGGAAGGAGTGCAACCACGAGAGGATTCAAAGGAGTTAGCTGGGACAAATTTCAAACATTGGCCCGAGAGCTTGAGAGCAAACTGCATCATTCTTTTATTTTGTGATTTCTGTTTTGGATGTCACGGTTTTTGAGTTGTTATTTGTATTATTTCAGTTTTCTTCTTTCATTTAGCTTAGGTAGGAAAATGCTTTAGAGCAATCCCATCCTTGGCAAAGTTTGTAATAGTTTTAACGTGTTTAGTGTGAGGTTCAAGGGGTTCCAAAGGCCACTTGTATCTTCACTTAGAATTTAATTTTTTCGTCTCATTTACGTTTTCAATTTTTATGTTTTCAATCTTCATGTTTTAAATGTCCAGGTTCTGTTGTGTGTGCTTCACTTTCTGTTTTAGGTCCCATGATATCTAGGTGCCATGCGTTTCACATCTAGTTGACCTTCTTTTGGTCTTTAGATTTCACTTTGTTCTCACACTTTGACAAATTGTTTTTCACACAATCTGCTTTCCCTTTGAATTTTTAATAAAAAAATTTTTGTGAAAGAAATTTAGAGATCTCTGACTAGGAAAGGCTTGGTTTCTAAGCTTGTCCATGAGACTCACCTCCCTTTCCTGGGAATATCTCTAGAAATCTTTTCCATTATTTTCTCTTTTGAAATTCTTCAAGTTCTTTGTGAAAAATTTGTTTAGATACAAGTGTTTAAAAAAAAACTGTTTGCAAAATAAGGTTTTCTTCTTCTAGCCGTGTGCATTTAGATAGGCATAGCATTGTGTAATTAGATAAGTATAATAGTGTGCATGTAGGTAGGCGTAATAGTAATGAGTTGCATCATACCATTCATAGTGATATTCCATTCTTTAGGGAAGATATAGGACCAATATCATTTAGAGATTGGATATGGGATACAGAGAAATTGGTGCAACCATTGTTTTGTAAGTATAGTCAATTAGACATTCTTAGGCATGTTACTTCTAGGTTTGTAGGCGTGCATCCGAGTGGTGGCAAAAGAGACAGTCTAGAGTGCAAAAGGAGAGAGAATCATGCATTAATACATTTTATGAATTGAAAGCATGCATGTGGAAACATTTCATTCCCCCTTCATTTAGGATAACTAGAGAGCAACAAGTTAAGATAGAAAACTTCATTTACATAAGGGATGCTTTCATCTAAAATCTTGCTAAGTTTTCTAGATTAGAAAAAGATTTTAAGCATAATTTGGACTTGCTCTTGAGTGAACAAAGAGATAGAGAAAAACAAAAGTGAGCACGGGAGCTTGAGTGAAAAGTTTCAAGAGCTTGATATGCAAAGAGTAAAAGAAAAGCTCGAAAAGCTTCGTGTAGAGGAAAAGAAAAGAAAGCAAGAGGAGTATAAGAAAATTGAGAAGAAGAAAAGAGATGAGGAAGAAAAGGCAAAAGAGGAGAGTCTAAGTAAAGTCAAAGAATAGAATGAGAGAAAAGAATTTGAAGCAAGAGCGAAAATAAGACAAGAGAATGAGCTTGAAATCCAATCACAAGTGGTAGAGTTAAAGAGTATTTCAAAACAAAAAAGGAACTCAGTGTTAAGGATTTGGTGATAATTCCTTCATCAATTCCTTACATGAAGATTCAAGTTTCAAAGGGAGTTTTTCCATCTTTAAACTCTTCTCACTTTTTCATTAAATCTTTTTGTTTTGTTTCCTTCTCAAACTTTTTGTTCTTCATCTCATTCACTTATTTCATCCTCCTCAACATTTTGTGCCAAACTACACTTTGACTATAAAACTCTTTTCACAAATGATCTAAGTCAAGGTGTAAAACACTGTGAAGTGGGCATGATATCACCTTATTCCATTTTTAAAAGCCATTTTCACACATTTCTCAAGCAATTATACTGCATGGTCATTATGAATTTAATACAATTTTATTTGATGACTATTGCAAATATGTGTTTGATCCAGGTGGACCATTCAATTTGGTTGTTGTGAGCCTTTCATAACCCTTTTGATCTGAGGACAGATCCTCTTCAAGAGGGAGGGGATGATGTGACCCCATCAAAGCTTATAGCATTGGGTCAATGCCCATGTCCGTTTCTTTTAATTCTTATATATTTTTTTTGTAATTAAATAAAAGTTGTTATAACTGGGTTTGTTTTGCTAATTGTAGCATATTTTTCCAAGCTTCCAATTATTGAAGTCTTTGGCATTGGGCTTGCGACCCAAATCTTCTCATACTAATGCTTCCAATTAGCTTCCTCTGTTGGGCCATAATGTTGGAACTGCCACAACCCAATTTCTTCCAGTTCAATCACTTACACCACCATTTATCACACCAGCCAGATTTCAATTTGATTCCAGCATGGGTCGGGATTCTCGTTCCTTCATGTGCAGCACAAAAATTATCCACGCGTGGCTTGCTCTTCCATCTGCACATAACACGCTTCTTCAAACTGTTTTCAACCTAATTGGGCCCGAGCCCAATCCTTCCAACTAGCCTCTCTTCATGAGAGAATGGCGTGCTGCTACAGTTCACGAGAAAAAACCCTCTCTTCCCCTCAAACTAAAAAGTGCATCCTCTGTTAGGGTTTGCTTTTTCTCTCGCACGCGTTCCACCTTTAGGGTTGTTGCTCGCGTTTCATTTTACGGCACCATTGTCGTTTGCCGTTTCCTTCTTCTGTTTTCTTTCTCACAATTGCCATTCGATCTATAAAATGGCAAGTCATTTCGTTGTAAACAAGCTGAGATAAATGTTAAATTTGGTTGAGAACACCCCCTTTCGTCTGTGCTCAAACCCTAAACCCTAGATTAGGTTTTTACCTCTTCGGGTTGGCCCAAACCAGTGAGAAACTAGAGAGATTCGAGTGCTAAACACCATAACCTGAGTATTCCGCTGCATTTTCCTCGCATGCCGCGAGTTTCAATCAGTAGAACACTGATTCAAGAGGTTTTCCAGCGAGTACCGCGACAGAGTAACCTCATCAGCTTGGTATCAGTATTACACCATCTTCATGAATTCTTGATCATCACTTTTGATGAGCAATGAAGCACAACTGCAAAATGCTCCAAGAACCCTTCATTAATCTTTTTCTCAAATCTTTTGCTTTAGAAAACGTAACCTAAAACTGATGCAATGATATGTTTTTAGAGTAAAGTAGTTTTTTGATGTATTTAATTGATTAGGATATCTATCTAATCAATTATATTACTGATAGTGCTAAAGTCTATATTCTAGACTTAATCTAATTGACTAGATTAATATCCTAATCAATTAGCGTGACAACATATTTAATTATCACACACTTGACATAGTCTAATAAATATAATTAACATTCTAATCAGGTAGTGTGACAATTTTAGCACTTTAGCTTGACCCATATTATCCTATTAAAATCCATCTATCCTAGGCAATCATTTTCTGTGGACATAATCAAAAACAACATAAATTCTCCTTGAAAAATAGTAACAACATATTGTATGTATTTTGTGTAGTTATTTTTCTTAGATATAAAAATGTGAATAAATAATTTTTTTTTTTGCAATGAAAGCGATCAAGACATTAAAAAATTATAATACAAAATTTTAAAAAGGTGTAAATGTAAAATATTGAAGAACGAAGTTCTAATGATTTCGTGATTAATTAAAAATGTTAAAGTAATATTCTTAACTACTAAAATAGAATTAAATTAAGTAACAAATAAAAGCTGGATTGATAAATTCAGAATTTAATTAAACGAACATGAATAAGCAAATAATTTATTGATGATAATGACATATTCTAGAAATACAACATATTCTAGAAATACATATGATTCATTATGTTAAATTGAGTTTCGAAGGTTAGGATTGTTGAGAAAATGTTTTTGTTATGTATGTTAGAGTTGGACAATTCGACCATTTCTATGAGCGACTTTTTTCTCAAATATATCTTTCAATTTTAATTTTTGATGGTTTGGGAAGATATTTGAATTTTCTTTTTGTTAAACGATACAATATACCTCACTAGATGAGACTTGATGGATATTATCCGGTCACAAATCATGGCTAAAAGTAAAATAAAATAATTCAAAGTTTCATAGAAGAAGACTCTAAATTTAAAGATTACAATACAAATATTTTCTTCATTATTCTTAATCTTATAAATAAATCTATAAAAATATTTATTCCTTGTAAATCAATAATCACATCTATAGTGTAACATTCCAATTTTAGCAGCTTAAAATAAAAATAGGGAGTTTCATCATGGTCCCAAAACAGATAATCCAGTGTACACAATATATTAATACAGTCTTACAAAAAAAATATGACTATAAAAATATATCACTTATACACTTAAACTAAACTAATAAACTCTATACTTAAACCTCCCACTGCTAAACCTCCCACTGGAAACCTCCTCCTCTACACTTAAATGATGGCTCTTCATCCTCTAGAAATGCCTTTGACACTTTAACCACATCTGCTCCCACCGAATAGGTGATCATCGCAAAAGGAAACATACAACCTGAGACAGACACATAGAAGCAAGGGTAAGCTAATATGATTAAAGGAATCATACAATTCAATTATAAACAGAAATCATGCAATCTTTCTCATTTTCACCAGAATCACATAAGCCACCACAAAGGCAATGCAGATATATTACTTTAGACTCGATATCCGGATTATGTAAGCGACATTGGATCTCTAGGTGGCTTGCACCTGTGAAGGTTCCCAAACTCTGCAGAATTTGGACATAAGGGGTTATCACCCAACCACTCACAGGGTAAGTCCCCTTCGCGTCTAAGACTTGATCAAGTCCAAAGACTAGGACCTCCTGCTACTCCTCATGACATAATCCATTCTGCTCTATCTAAGCGTGAATGATTATTGGAGTTTCAAGATACCAACCCATACGGAGTCCTCACGTCCTTACACACACTAACATACTCTTTTGAATTTCCCTTGAAATTCTAATTCAACCACTTCTTCTCATATTCCAACTTCATGAAATTTCACCACACATATTACATTCAAAATTTTAATATTTAAACATAGCTTCATCCATTCGAACAAGAAAGTAACACTCAACTGCAGAGGTTCTCGCCCAAGCTGGAAGGTCTCGCCTAGGCGAAAGGGGCTCTCTTGCTTAGGCGAGTCATTCTCGCCTGAGCGAGGTTCGAAACAGAGAAAAACCCAAACTCTGGGCGAATTCTCGCTCAGGCTAAGTTGTCTCACTTAGACGAGAGTGACTCTCGCTCAAGCGAGACTAGCTCGCCTAGGCGAGATCTCGCACAGAGACAGGGGATGAGTTTCTGGTGTTTTCACTTAGGCGAGAGCTGCTCGCTTAGGCGAAAATACCAGATTCCCAATCTGTTCTCATATGCAACAGTCCAGAAATCTATCACAATCCAATCATACACTCAATTACACAGTTAAAGCACTCATACAATACTCAATCATGCAATTCAAAGTCATCAAAATGATTTCTATACGAGTCATCAAAATGATTTCTATACGAAATTCAAGCAAAACAGTTAGCTTCCCTTACCTGTTATCCTGTTTCGACATCTTTATAAACGTCAACGCCTTAAAAACATCAACACCTCTAACTCCACAGGATGCTCTACCTACACATAGAAACATCACAAGAACGATCAAGACATACCGTTATGATCACTGATCAACAGAGACTCATCCTGATGATTAAAACGTCGCATGCAAGCGAAAAATGGCTCGCATGCAACAAAAAACAAAAAAAGAGAGCGAAAACTCAACTTACACGAACGAAGAAACTGATCGGTCCAATTTGAAGAGCTTGCCGAGAGGATCAATCCTATGGTTTCGATTCTTCAATCAGACGACCAGAGAGATAGAACCTCTAGAGAGAAGTCAAAAGACTCTAGAAAAGTGGTTTCTAGAGAGATGGTGTGTTTTAAAATAATGAATCTCGTTTATAACAATTCTATTTATGCTAAAACTTTTTAATATTAAAATAATCGAGTCTCACTATTTTTAAACCACTATCACTTTTAAAACGTTATTTTCTAGGATCTTACATATAGAAAGTACGTTTTACATTGGTTATTTATAACAAATTTCATTGGTTCTTTAACCAATGTAGATATCTTTAATGTAAAAAAATGTCAAACATCTTAAATTAATTATTTGCATAAAAATATAATTATAACATCAGTTAAAATAATAAATTGAGGTATAAAATTTGTTATATTGAGATAACTTGTCACCCAAAGCCAATATAACATTTATTTTTGTGATAATCGATGTTGTATATCCTTCTAGTGAAAGATAGCAAGAGTTTCTTGGACATAATTTCAGTGTTTGGACCGAACCGTACATTCTATTGTCTTTACCTTTACTTTATTAATAGGGTTAAGTATGTTTTTAGTCCCTGAACTTTGACCCAAAATTAAAATTCGTCCTTGGTCAAAACTTTGATAAATTTTGGTCCTTAAACTTTAAAAAATGAATGAATATAGTCATTTTAACTCAATTTTGTTAACTTTTGTTTAGATTTGAATGCATTTTCTGTAAATATTGAGTCGAGAATGTGTCAAACGGCATAAACAACTTCAATATTAACATGAAATACATTCGACATGTTGAAAAAAGTCAACGTAATTGAGTTAAAAAGACTATATTCATTCATTTTAAAGTTTAGGGATCAAAATTTATCAAAGTTTCAACCAGGAATGAATTCCAATTTTTGACCAAAGTTCAGGGACTAAAAACATACTTAACCCTTATTAATATGATTATTACGTAAAATGATTTTAAAATATCTACGATTCCTATTTATCCTCCCTTCTAAAACCACTTTTCACCAACATACAACACTTCCTCAAGTTTAAAACTTAGCTGTTACACAATTCACTTTGGATGAGACTGTACCACAGACATTTCGCAAGACACCCAAGAAACAAACCAAGATTACACAAAACCAAGAAAGTATAAATAAAGATAGAAAAAATCCATTACATAAGAAACAAATTATACAACAAGATGTAAGTACGGAGTTAGAGAAAAAATTTCAACAATTAAAGATGTAATTAAGTGAATTAGTTTTTGTTTATTTATGGGTGAATGTGAATTAAGTGACAAACTGTATATTGAATTGATGAATTTGTTATTATAATGTCATGTGTGTTGCAGTGAAGAATAAACAAAGTCATTACTAAAAGAATAAAGATTATAACCGTAAGAAAACAACAGTCATGACATATTCTCAGAGCACAAGGATGAAATTACATACGTTATTAATAATTAGTTTAACTACTCTCTTTGTTTTGTTTAAAAATGTCAATCCAATTTTTTTTTTCACTTTCAATTTAATTTTGATTTAAAAAAAATGATTAATTTAATTATTTTTATTTATTTTTTTTTAAATTTACCAAATTTTTTTTTATTAAAATTGACACTAAAATTATATTAACTATATAAACGAAACAAACTATTTTATTAACAACTTCAATTTTGATAAAATATTCTTAATCTGGTTCAAGACATTTAATATAAAAGATAAAATTGTGTGAATTTTTCAAAAATGAAAATTAAATTAAGACTAAAAAAATGAAAGACTATTTTTTTTAATAAGTTTTAAATCCATGTAGCAGTATGTTTACATTATTTTTTTTCTATCTACTAAGTTACATTTAATTACAAAAGTAACGATGTACAATTTTTATTTATAAAAAAATGTTAAAATAGAACACGGCTTTATATTTAATATATTTAATTATATTGTAGATAAAGATTCTTATACGGTTTCGTCCTCACATGTCAAAGAACCGAGAAAAACACGTAGATCACTCATCTATATCATATCCATTTTTCAGCCTGAAATAATGTTAAACCAAGGAATTGTGAAACAACCACTAAAATCATCTCTATATTACTTACTACTTCATCATTGGTTGAGCATGAACATCGACTTTTCGACTCTGCTCAAAATCAAAGAAAAAATGGTTCAGAAATATAAAATTGAAACTTCACGTAAAATGTGTAAAGTTCCATATTGTAGAAACTAAATCAAAAAATTATTTTACCTTAGATTTCAGTACCTCCTCCTTAGAGTTCTACGTGTCTGACCTCGTCGGTGTTCATAAGAAAAATCAAGCTGGGGAATGATCTTGTGAAGCATCTCATCCACATGTTTGGAATACCAAAAGCTCCATCTCTTCCAGAAAAGCAGAGGGAGAATGAAAACTCCAAAGCCAAAAATAAATCCCAATTCTGCGCTTAATAAACTCCAATCAATTGAGCTCTTAGAATGAGATTGATGTGTTTCAGGAGTTGGCATTCCAATATTGCTGCAATTACGGGTCAGTGGAGGCCCACATAACTTTTCATTTCCTTCAAAGGAATCTCCATCAAATGTCTGAATTTGTGTGCCCTTTGGAATTTCACCCACCAAGTCATTGTTTGAGAGATTCAGATATGCAAGAAAATTTAGACTAGCAAGCTCTCTAGGGATTTCTCCACATAAAGAATTGTTTGACAAGTCTAAGGATTCAAGATTCTTCAAATTTTCAATAGATGATGGGATATGACCAGAGAGGGCATTATTTGACAAGTTAAGAGCCATCATTGCCTTGAACTGCATTATCTCAATTGGTATTGGACCCTGAAAGTTGTTGCTTGACATATCCACGTAAGTGAAGGCTCTCTGGATTTTGTCCAGTTTTATTTGGTGACCTTTATTTGTAATAAGAATTGAATTTTGATACTGAGAAAGATCTATTTGATAGGTATCTGAGGACCCCTGGTCAAGAATAGAGCGAGGTACGTTTGCAACAATTTTAGCCAACTTTGCTACAATAGTTTTGTCTAAGTGTGACAATAAATCCTTAAAATTCTTGGGATCATAGTTATCAATGATATCAATGAATAAGTGGCCAAGTTCTGGTCCGACATTATCATTGTCTCGCATCATTGCTTTCCAATTGTTCAATAGTGCTCCTGGTATTGCACCACTGAAATTATTGAATGCTACATCAACCATATGGAGCATTTCCCATTCACCTCTGCTTTTTGAGCACCCAATTGACCCATGAAGTTTGTTTAGCGGTAAATCCATGATTCGTAAGGTGGAAATCTTACTTAAGAAACAAGGAAATTTGTCGGTTAATAAATTTCTTCGAAGGTTCACGACTTGTAGTTTCTGGCAATATGCTAAAGATGTTGGGATGGTACCCTCCAAGAGATTGTCATTTAGGTCCAATAACTGTAAAGAACATGAAGTTGACAGAGTATCAGGAATATATCCTTGAAGTTTGTTTCCACCAAAGTTCAACACCCGAAGAGTGCTACTCAACTTAGCAAAACACTTAGGTATCGTTCCATCAAAGTTATTGTGAGAAAGATCCATCAGACTAAGATTTGAAGCATGGACAAAGGATTCGGGGATTTGTCCCTGAAAACTGTTGTTTGAAAGAGACAACACTGATATGAAAGGGAGACGATTTCCAATGTCCGCTGGAATGACCGAGTTAAATCTATTGTTTGAGTAGTCCATATAATTTACTAACCTTGGAAGGAATGGCAATGGCCCTTGTAGTTGGTTGGAACTAAGATCAAGAAGCATAAGGTTTGAACTCAAGTTCCAGACATTTCCTTCCAATTTTGTTAGGAAATTTTTGGAAAGGTCCAAGTGAAGAAGATATTCAAGTTGCCAAATCCAATAAGGTATTGTTCCTTGAATCTCGTTGTCAGCAAGGTCAAGATACAGTAATGTTGATTGATTTTTCACAAAACTAGGGATTCCTCTCAACTTGCAAGATGCCAACATTATTTTTCTTAGAGCAGGAAAGGGTGACGGATCATGATCATTTCTAGAGTATATATCAACTGACAAATTGTTATGCGAAAGGCATAATGAAGTCAGGTTACTCAACCTGCGAATCATGTCCAACTGTAATGTGCCATTAAACTTGTTTAAATTAAGTTGAATGACACGAAGTGTTCTAAGGTTAAATATAGACAAAGGAATAGGTCCTTCCAAATTATTACTACCCAAATCAAGCATCTCCAGTGTAGGTGAGGTCATCACAGATTCATCCAACAGACCAGTGAGTTGATTAAAGGGAAGTTTAAGTTCTCGTAAATATGGAAGTTTAAGCAGAGATGAGGGAAGAGTCCCTTTGAAAAAGTTAAACCCCAGATCAATGATGACAAGATTTTTAAGGCCCTCAAAATGATTAGATGGTAACACCCCTGTTAAACTATTATGTGAGAGGGACAAATATGTAAGATTCTTGGACATATTAAAAGAAGGAAGTGTACCTGAAAAGTTATTGGAAGACAAGTCCAGATAAACTAGCTGGATGAGTTCTAACATTGAACTAGGAAGTGTTCCATTAAATTGGCAATAAGATATATCAATATGTTTCAAGTTAGAAATTTCACCCGGAAGCTTTCCTGTGAAACTTGTCTCGCTGAGATTCAAGTCACGAAGAGAACCACGTGGTTGGAAGTTTGGCAAAGAACCCATAAGATCTTGATTGTCTGAGATGTCAAGCACCTCTAATGATGGCATGAGGAAGATATCTTTCGGAAAAGAGCCATTCAAGCCACAACTTCTGAGTTGCAGTATGACTAGATTGGACAAATTTTTTAAGGAATCTGGCACTGAGCTGGACATGCTGTTGTTGCTTAAATTCAGAACAGTGAGTGACAGAAGCTTAGCCAGGGAAGCATGAATAGGTCCAGACATATTGCATGATGACATGCTTAGAACACTAAGTTGTGCAATGAAGATAAAGCATGAAACCATTCTTGTCCTTTTGCAGGTATTGTTATACCATCTAGATATAATTCTGTGATTTTTGTAAGGTTTTGCAAAAGCATTGCTATATTTGGCTTGTCGAGTTTCAGGGTGTGAGGTGAGGAGATTGAAGAAGACAAGTCAAGAATAACTAACCTTCTGAGATGAAACATTTCATTAGGAATCTGCCCCTCAAAGCCAGCATTTGAAAAGTTCAAATACCTCAAATTATTGAGTTTGCAGAGTTCAGAAGGAATCACCGAACTGAAGTTGTTGAAAGCCAAATTCAAGCTTTGAAGATATTGAAGGCCAAAAAGAACGGTTGAATTAAGAAGTCTTCCTGAGATAGACTCCTCACTGAGATCAAGGGCTACAACACGACCTTCTTTGCATGTCACTCCATTCCATTGACAACAATCTTCATTTTGATTCCAAAGAGTGAGTTTTTTGGAAATTGTAGGGTTGAATATTAGGTTATTTTTCAAAAGGAGCAACATGGAACATTCGTTGCCAAGCAAATAGCCATTGGTTGGAAAGACGTTGGCATTGTGGTTTATGCAGAGAAATGGTAAAAGAAAAAAGCACAGGAGTGTGTTTCCTCTCATAGTTTATTATGAGAAGTGTATGATGAGAGATATTTCTCATTTGAAAAATCTATTTCTCTTTTATAGACTACAAAAAGATGTACTATTTGTAGTCTCCCGCGAGTCTATCACGCATTTAAATCACTTTGGAAGTAAAAGTAACTTCGACCAACTTGTAATATTTTAAGACCAATTTTTGAAAGTAATATAATTTTAGATTAATATTTTGATTATTTATCTTATTGAACAAAATAAATTAACTTTCTTATAAAATTAAAAAAAATACTTTTAATATAAAAATTATATTATAAAAATAAAAACTTTGTAGTTTAACGACCTTTCTTAAATTTTAATATTTTGTTGTTTCTTTTTTATAATTTGTTAAAAGGAATTTAAATATATTATTAAAAAGATATATTGAAAAAGAGAATTGTAAAAAAGATATCAGATGACTTAGTTCTTGAGAATTTTATTTCAAATTTTCAAAACTAAAACTTTGGTGACTTTACTCACGCTACTTTCGTTAAATCTATTTTTTATTTTATAAATTGTATAATTCCATCCTTTATATTTTTCATTTGACTCAAATTTATCTTTACGGGGCTTCATATCAACAAAAAATATTATAAAATAAAAAGCTTTGGAATTTTAGAATGAAATTGACGGATAAATGAAACTAAGTCAAAAAAGAAATGTATAATATACACACTCAAACATTATGAAAAAATAAATATGAATTATACTTTCAATATAGACATGGAAAAGGAATTTATCATTTTCTTTTCCTTGTATTATCTTGCATTCGTTGAAAAACAAAAACCATCATTCATGTTTTTGAAATTACAAATTTTTGACTTTGTCATGAGATATCACTGACAACTGTCTTTTGCGAAATCGTGGAAATACCGAGTAAGCAGGTGCGTTCTTCACGTCCGCCTAATCACATTTTCACATTGTGATTTCACTCTTAAAGTATAGCTGATAATTAGGAACTTTGATTATGCATTGAAATCTGCAAATATTTTTCATAAAGTTAAATTTATAAAATAAATAGTTTGTGTAAGGCCATTTTTTTTTTCTGTCCTAAATGTTTAAGGGCCTAACCTATTCTCTTGGGCCTAAAGCCAGCCTCTAGGGTGCCTAAAACCCTTTTCCAGCTCTAACCCCCTCACTCTGTCCCATTATCAGAAAACAGGAACCCTTCCTCCTTCCATTGCTGAAGCAAAGAGCTCTCTTAGAGTTTCAATGAGCTCCTCCTTTCCTCAAAGCTTGTAGTGTGTTTCCCTCCAATTCTTTGGTGTTCTTGGAGCTGCGGTGCCTTCTGCTAGTGCTTGTAACCCCCTCATAGTAGCTTTTGTTAAGGTAAGGAAAGCTAAAGTTTTCGTGTTTTCTTCGTATCTGCCTATTTTTAGCTTTGTTTCGTGTTTATGATGCTTGTGTGTTGTTGTGGTTGCTTGGAATAATGGTAAATGTTGTTTGGTTTCGAATGCCTGACAATTGCACGCGTGAATAGTGGTGAGAATTGATATTCTCGCCCAAGCGAGCATATCTTGCCTAGGCAAGATTAGTAGAAGCTCGCCCAAGTTTATGTTCGAACTGTCGCTCAGGTGATAAGGCTCCGTTTTGAGCGATAAGTTATCTCGCTTAGGTGGGGAGGTCTCGCCTAAGGAAAAAATCGTAGAAACCACTGTTCCACTGCTCGAGCTCAAGCCTAGGAGAAAAGGGCTTGCCTGAGCGAGAGAACCTCTCTTGCCTAAGCGAGGACTGCTAACCTGAGCGAGACTAGGACAGGTTTTGTGTTCTAGTTTTGATTTGTTCTTTGATGTGGTTGTTTGCCTGCCTGATGGAGTGTTTTACCGTAAAGGCATGAAGTATGATGCCATGTATGTTGTATGAGATTAAATGAGAATGAGATTTTGTTATGTTGAGTATGAAGTGGAAAACATGAATTGTTGGTTGGTTGGATATTGGCATGACATTGTTATGCTTGATAAATTTGTGGTTGGTTGGAGAGACATGGTTGTGGTATGAGATTTGACGTAATTCCATGAAACTCTTGGTGAGATTTCATGGTAGTGTTAGATGTGATGAACGTAATTTCATGAATCTCTTGGTGAGATTTCATGGTGGTGCCGTAGTGTATATAATTAGGTAAGGATTCAAGTAAGAAACTCTAAGGAGTCAGTTAGTCTCACATAGAGCAGACTTATGTGAGACTAACTTACTCAAGTGGTGAGAGTAGCAGGAGACCCTAGTCTTTGGCAGGATAATGGCCTTAGATGTTTGAAGGCTAATCTTGTGCATGGTATGGTGAAACTCATTGGCAATGGCTCTACAAAGCAATAGAGGCCACCACAAATGCAAGCATCCGGTGAATCTGACCGATTATATGTATCTGGATAAATTGAGTCTTAGAGTCTTGCTTGGATGAATGATGTTTACTTGCTTTTAAATTTCATGCTAAATTGTATGATAAAGATCTTTTACTCTAGCTTACCCTTTTGTTTGTGTCTGCCTTCTTGTGTGGGTTTTCCTTTTTGCAATTATCACCAATTCCCTGGTGTGAGTAGATATGAAAACCCCTGGTGATCGCAGTAGTGATGATGGAGTTAATGCTGCAGCGTAGTGGTCATGCGTTGATGTTGAGCTCACTGTTGAGCTCATGTTTGGAGGACCTTTGTAGTTTTTTAATCCCTTGCTTATGAGCAAGCTCTTTTGGATAATTGTGAACTTTAAAATTTGGTTCTTGGCATTGTGTAGTGCTTTTGTTTCCTTTTTGGTATATTTGGATGACTGTAAAATTCTTTATACTTTAAGCCTCGTGCTCTTTGGATATTATAAAGTATGTGGTGTTTAATTTAATTAGATTTATCTATTAAATGGGATGTTACGGTTTGAAACATACAAAGTAAATTATGAATGTTTTCTTTTTTGAATTTGAGTTTATAACCTCAAAACACTTAATTAAATTCGCATTTATTTTTTAATTGTTATGGAGGTCTTATAAAAACAAAACATTTTTGGATGAATTGTTTGGAGGATAGAAATCTTTGTGTATAACTATGGATTATTAGGAGATGAACTCTAAAAGATGATATTTGAGTCTTAAATGATTGTCTACCAGCAAAATTCTTTCTGATATCTAAGTTAGTAAGAACATCAAAGTGATAAAAACACTTTGTAGATGCTTTATTTAGTAGAGAATATTTCATGAGTTTTGTTCCTGTAAAAAGTTAAGTATCCTAAATCAGAGAATAAATATAGAGATTAATAATGTAACTCAAAATTAGCAATCCTTCAAGTCAGAAAATTCATGTTAATAAGTCTTGGAGCTACTTTCTTAATAATAAATTTTACATCATATATTTCTAATCCCAAAATTATAATAACTACCCAAAAATATAATAACTATAAGATATAATTTCCTTGTATTTTATTAGAATATTTTCTAAATTATGGAAATTTGTTAATGAAATATAAATCTTCAATAGCCTGTATTTATAGATTTTTTAGACTCCTTTATAAAGAATATACAACATATTTAATTATCTTTATATATTTTGTTGCCTTTAATCCTTTTGAAGGTAACCATTTAGAAATATCTTTAGTAACATAATCAATTCGGCAATGGAATTCTTTCATAATATATCAAAATCTGAATTTCTCAGGTTGGGTACGTACGCTATATGTTCTAATTTATGTTTCTAATGAAATTTGTTTTTTACTTTATAAATTTATGTGTTTTTTTTATCTTTTTAGTAAAATTAATCTATTTATTATATTATCATTCATTTAAATATTAATAGTATTTTACTAAAAGCAATTCAATCTTGCTTGAGTCCCAAATTAAACCTTTTGAGCCTCAAATTTATCCCTTCATTCGTACAGTTGCCAGTGGTATATTCTCATAACGTTGATTTAGTCGTTAAGATTTTATTCTAACGATGACTTTCAACCTTTAAACTATAGAAGCAACTTGCCACTAAAATTATGGTTGTTGACTTGTTAGTGAGTGGTGCCATATTTCTATATAGGTGGATGGTCAATGGTTTCACTTTCAGTAGTCGATGACTTTTATTCGTTCAGTGGTAGAAAGGTGAAGGGCTGCCAAAGTTTTCTGAAATGAAATTATTATTAGGATATGTTTTGGTATTGCATTTGCAAAACATTTTTTCATTATCATACTTTTTTTTTATATGTTCATTCATATGTCAGTTGAACTCAATGTTTTACAATTTAGTCTATTTTTTCTAAGTGACATGAGTATCAGTTTAAAATTAAGATTATTTTATGATAATCATAGACTCAGATGATGTAACAAAATTATTGAAAAATGTATTTCCGATTATGGCATATATCTTGTGGTTCTAGAATGCCAATAACGGAGCTCATGCAGCATAAAGGAGTAACTTAAAGGTATACATGGGTAGGAATATGGGAAAGACAACTACCTTCTAATGTAGAGCTTGAAAATGCGCAATGGCGAATTTAAGAACTCAAGTTAGTGTCAGCAATTTAGTTTTCAAGTTAATAACAATTATCATCACCCAATTTAAATGTGGGTAGTGGGTACTTTTATGGTATTTAATATGGGAATTTATGATGTGAAATAGTATTAGTTTAATTGGTTGAGAGTATTTAATTGTTATAAAAGAATTTGGGTTTGAGTCTTGGATATGTCAATTATTTGTTAATTTAATTATTTTATTGTTTTGAGTGTATCTTTGAGATTAGAGCAGTAAGATAAAATCATAGATATAGAAAAAGAGGTTAATGGGATTTAATTAGACATTAAGGACCCAATTAAATCAATGATTCAAATTTATTTCGTTTCAATTTAATTATATTAGTTTTAGAGGTAGAAAAGGGAAGAGGACAACACAATTTCGTGTGGCTGAAAACAAGGTAGTATAAAACCCTAAAAAGTTGAGTTGTGAGAGTGTTAGAGGGCTGGGAGAAGGTCTTGAGGATGGAGATTAAAGTTGGAGCAAAGAGGAACTTCAGTGAATCAAATTTTAGCAGGATTTTCAGGTTAGGGGAAGCTGAACTTGTTTCTTTTCTCTCTGAACTTGTTTCTTTTCTCTTTTGCAGTTTGATGTTTGGTTCTTGTTACTTGCTCCGATGTATGAACACGTCAAAATGTTGAATGTCTTTGTTCTTTTTTTGTTGGTTATTTTGTGACTTTCGGGTGTGTGAACCTGTAAGTTGACCGGTGGTTTCTTCTTGAACCTATGTATGGACATGCATTATAGGTTTTGATTTCTTTTTTTTTTTATGTGTGCATGATTTTTTTTATTCGTTGGCTTGGTATAGCAATTGTTGGGTTGATTTGGTGTAGTAAGTGATACAACTATGAAGGTTTGGAGTGGGTCTTTCCACGTCAATCGATCGCCAGTGTTAGAGTGTGTATGTTAGGTGCAGTTTCGATTAAAAACCCTATTTATCAGAGTTTTGTGTGGGTGGGATGGAATCACTTGGTGAGCAACCTTTGTACTTTTTATTCTTTGGTTAAAACCTAATAACCTTGGTTAGGAGCATGATGCAGTGTCGACCTTTGGTTAGTTATTCACACTCATTGCACATCAAAATTGTTATCACAATTTAAGCAAGGAAGAGTGCATTCATTAGGTGGGGACGTACGTATTGTTGGTATTGCAGGGGTGCGTTTATTGCAAATCAAATGCATAACCAAATGTTTTCGAAAATGGGTTACGTTTTGGTTAGTTTTCAGTGCAGCTCTTTTGCTTCAAACTTAGTTTAATTCCATGGTAGATTATTTGATCAAGGGGCCCACTATTGAAAACAAAGGAAACACATTTATGGGTATGGGGCTGTTTTGTCTCTTCCATTGGTTTATATCACTTTTAGATTCCTTTCTTTTATAATTGTGTGGTTGCAGTACACGTAAGTGAATGGGTTTGAGCCTAGAATTTATGACATCTTTGTATCTAATGGGATCATGAAAGTGAGAAAGGGTTTAGTTAGTTTTGGATTCTTCCTTGTTCATTTTAAGGGAGGGATATAATATATTATATATCTATATCTTAAGCTATATTAGGTGTGGGTTATTTGATACGCGTATATATCTGTATATATAATATAAAGATAGTATAATATTATATAAAAGATTCAATTTAAGTTTTACGATTGGATGGCAGTGGGGTATCTTATATATTAACCATCCATAAAAACCTATGAAATAGAAGGTGCAATTGTTTAAATCTAATTTCATTCTTAATTTTATATTAAGATAATATAATATTTTATCTTGGATAAGAATTTGGGAATCTTAGTATACATTCTTAGAAAACTTTGGGTTGGTGTCCTAAAGTATAAACAGTAAGGAATTTGGCTACTATAATTGTTTGGAATGTATATAAATATATGTATTTATTATTAGAAATATTAAATAATATTATTACATTTTAAGTTATCAAAGTTTGAGATAAACATAGAGACATTAGAATAAATGTCGCGGTTTTGGTTGTTAATAATAGGATTTAATGTAATTGTGGAGTGATTATTTGAATAATGTTGAAATGTTTTTGCATGATTTAAAATTGGTGACAACACGTGAGTATATACGATGGTTGTATATGTTGGGTGATAGTAAAATTTTGAGGGACGTTGAAATGTGTAGAGATGCAAATTAGTGATTTGAATTTATGCCTATGATGTCTGTTGTGGGATAACCTGAGACGTAACACAGAAAAATCAGTAGTTGTCATGCTACTAGTGTGGCGCCTGGCAGTACAGGTTGACCCGCTAGGCGATAGGCCACAAAAAGAACTCGAAGAAAAAATCCGAGAGTTGGTACATGGCGACATAAGGGGTCATGCCAAGCGGTCTGGAATCAAGTTCCGCCTAGTGACACGAGAGGTGCGCCAGGCGGTTTTGGGTGCAGAGTTGGATCGCGAGGAGGATTTCTACATAGCTTTGGATGGAGATCATGATGTGATGCTTTGGTTGGGGGCCCAGTTACGAGTGTAACTTGTATGGGGGTAACACGTGGCTACTTGAGGTTGTAGCCTGGTGGTTTAGGAAGTCTAGTGGAGTGTGCGAGATCGTGGCTCGTACGGTGAGGTTCTGGAAGATTGCCCTCTTCAGTGAGACCGATTGAGTTTGGTAGTCTAGGGACAACTACAGACTTCGATTTGTTTTGGGGAATTCCATTTAGTGTCACGGATTGTGGTCGTGGCAATTTATTTCCGCGTGTGGACTATTATGTGGTGGCCTATAGTCGGAGGGGCGAGTAGACACTCGTGTAGCAAAGATTGATCAGTGTACTCTCCAAAGGGTGTAGGATCAAGAGGCGTCCAACATAAGGTTTAGAAGTTGAGGAATTAAGGAGTGGGGGGGTACTAACCGGAGTTATAGTTTTTGAAATTGCTTTATTACTTATGTTGTATTTATCCTTCTGGTAATTGAGCTCACCCTATCTGTGTGTGTTTGGCAATGATCATGTAACTTGTTACATAGAAGCAGATGTGGATGCAGGTGAGCACGTGGATGCCTAGACTCGGAGTGGGGCCAACTGTGGGAGTTTTTATGCTATTTTTCTTTAATGGATTTTATGAACTATTTTGTATGGAATATCATGATTCACTTATAATTATAATGATTGAACGATGTATGGTTTTTCATAATTTGCGCGTTGAAATGTTTTAAATTTTCTCGTGTTTTTGGGAAAGTACTTAAATAGTAAATGCGAATTATATTATTTTCTTATTTTAATTTGCAAATAAGTAATTTTTGGCTAGGACGTTACATTTGGTATCAGAGTCGTGATTTCAATGATTTCTGGGAATCTTTGTGGAATGGGCTTATCATGTTGAAGTGGGCATGTGTTGTTTATTTTTGTTGTGACATTGAACTTAAGTTGTTTGATTCACCAACTAAATATGTGGCGAATCCAGGCTATGGCGAATAGGAGAAGGAGAAATGATGCGGCGCAACCAAGAGCCATGGTTCCACCAACTAGGCATGTGACTATGGAAGATGTCCTTAAGCATAAGCCATCAAAGTTCAGTGGCAAAGCTAATGAGGTTAATGCCTGGCTCAAGGAGTGTGAGAAGATATTCAAAGTACTAGCATGTACTGAGGCACAACAGTTGACGTTCACCAATTTCCTACTGGTTGGTGATGCAGAGTATTGGTATACGGGTATGCAGCAGCAAATGCAGACTCGACAGGAGGAGGTGAACTGGGCGAACTTCAGGACAAGATTCCTGGAGAAGTACTTTCCAGACTCGGCAAAACATGCTCTGGAGGCAGAGTTCCTTACTCTACAACAGGGCAACCGATCTGTGCAGGCTTATGTAGATCGCTTTGAGTACTTGCCAAGGTTCTACTCGCAGGAGATCACAGAGGAGTGGCACTGCCGAAAGTTTAAGAGAGGCTTGAAGCACGAGTTGTAAGACCCGTGAAAATTAATTAATTAAATAATTAATTAATTAATAAATGCGGGTAGAAAGCGCCTTTATGACATTAATTATTGTTTGATGTGACGTGAAAAAGTACTAGCTCAAATGGTTGAGAGTACTTGGTTTGTGTGAGAGGACTTGGGTTTGAGTCCTATGTATGCCAATTATGTGTTGTTGTTTATTATTGATTTTAATGATATGTATGAGTATGGAATTGGTATTGTAAACTTACATTGATTGGAGTGTATCACTAAATGTGAATTGGCATAGTGGTAGTGCCTTGGCCTCATGAGTGGAGGGTCATGAGTTCAAACCTTGTTGGACATAAAGTAGGCTTTATTTTTGCTAATTCTATCTTGGAGTGGAGTTGAAAGGGCAAAGGTAAAAATGAGGAACAACCCTTTTTAAACCCATTATTAAGGCACTCAAATTTTAGGAGAGAATGAGGGTTTCTGAAGTTGTTGATTTGGCTTTTGGAGCACAAATTGAGAGAGGGAGAGGAGAGTTTGGGTGTGCAAAGGGCTGAAGCAAAGTATTGGAATAAGGAATCATCTTCTTCCCAATTTCATTCCAAAATCACATGTTAGGGGTGCTGAAATTAAGTGTATATGAATTTTGTATGTGTTCCCGAGTTTCTGTTTTCAATTGGATTCTCTGTGGTATGAATTGATGTTATATGCGTTTTGTGATTGAGAATTTGGTACACTTGGTGTTGTTGTCAAGTCCTTTACGTTTAACAAGTGTTGGATGGGGGTTTTGGGGTATTGCGTGGTTCTTTTGGGTAATTTTCGAGTTTTGGTATCTCCAATGGGTAGAAAGCATGTTATATGGGTTTAATGTTGGATTAGAGTGAATGGGAATGTTATACATTGTTTTGTAATGCTTGTACTGTGTTTTGGTATGTTTGGGCATTGTTAGAGTGAACTGTGCGCGTGATCAGACTCGAAACCCTGCAAGTCTCGCCCAAGCGACCCCATCTCGCCTACGCGAGATTTGCAGAGTCTCATTTTTGGTTCTGGTGCGCGTTACTCGCCTAGGCGACCTTGGATGGGGTTGAGCGACTTAGTCTCTCGCTCAGGCGAGAGACAGTCGCCTAAGCGAGGTCGCGAGGAAACCTGGATTGTTTTGAGCGTGAAACCTCGTTCAGGCGAGGAGTTTTGTGGGTTTGAGCGAACCAGGGTCTCGCCCGGGCGAGACGGTCTCGCCATGGAAGATGTCGTGATCAAGTTGGATGTGTTGCTTACGTTGTAGCTTAGGCGAGATTGAATTGGGTGTTTGAGCGAGAGATGATTTCGCCTACGCGAACAGATCTCACCTAAGCGAGATAACGTGATGTGTAACATCCCTAGGGAATATTACTTAAAATAAATATTAAAATAAATAATGGCTTTAAAAGCCATCTCGATAAAAACCCCAAAGCGGGAAAATTCCAATTTATTAAGATAGCGCGCCAAAACTCATAAATGAATTCATAACTGATTACAAATTCCCAAAATTTGCATTTAAAATATAAATTACAATTTATCAAAACCCTA